>OMBM01000859.1_pt1 | contig 13274 bp, 10 predicted proteins | sample 1644861 | NCBI WGS metagenome assembly OMBM01 (sample SAMEA103958165, study PRJEB25191) | human gut metagenome | biome: human-associated habitat [ENVO:00009003]; feature: intestine environment [ENVO:2100002]; material: feces | place: Germany | collected 2013/2015 | reverse complement strand
TCTTGCCGGGGAAGGCCTTGCCGCCAAAGGCGGAGTCGCTGTCCACATAGCCGGCATCCACACCGGGAGCCACGATACCGCGGTCAAACAGCATGGGAGCAGCTTCCTTGTCCAGGTTAGCACCAGCCCACACAGCGGCACGGATGCCGTAGCCCTTGTCGGCAGGGGAGTAGGAGCAGGCGGTGGTGACGCTGGTGCCCAGCGGATCCAGCTGCTGCATCATGTACGGGTTGCCGGCGTAGCCGCCGCAGGCCAGCAGAACGCCCTTGGCTGCGTTGTAGCGGATGAAGTGGTCGTCATCCATGTTCTGGGCGATGATGCCGGTGATGCGGCCATCGGCGTCCTTTTCCAGCTTGGCCAGGCTGACCTTGAAGTCCACGTCGTAGCCCAGCTCCTGGATGTACTGCAGCAGCAGTTCATTGCGGGGCGTGCCGGACTGGCTCTCGCTGGCCATGTAGTTGTGCTCCTCTACGGGGAACAGGTAGTCGGTGTTGTGCTCTGCATTCTCAGCAGGCCATGCAGCCTCGGTACCGGAGGTAAAGTCGCAGACCCAGCCGTACTTGTCTTCCAGGATGCTGCGCATGAAGTCGTGCATAGCGGCAGACTCGTTGATCCAGGTCTTGACCACGCGCTGGTCGCACTTGCCGGAGGCGTAGCGGGAGATCTCGCTCAGCAGCTTTGCCTTATCGGTGGCGGGTTCGCCAGCCTCCTTAGCGGCAGCAGAATCAACAGCGCCGTACCAGTGACGGGTGTCCTGCACGTTGGCGTTCTGCTCAATAACGCGGAAATTCAGGCCGTTCGCAGCTGCATAGGCGGCAGCAAACATACCGCCGTTGCCTGCACCCACAATGAGGATGTCGGTGTCCACGGTCTCAGTGATGGCAGTCTCGTCGATATCAGGCTCTTTGCCCAGCCAGTCGTTTGCGTCGCCTGTGGGCAGCTGCACGCTGGACACCACGGCCTCACCCTTTGCCTGTGCGTAGCAGCTCTTGGCAGCCTTCATCACGGCATCGGAGGTGATGGTAGAGCCGGAAACGCCGTCGATTTCGGCAGAACCGGCAGAAAGCAGCTGCTCACGCAGCTCATCGGCAGCGGCAGCGCCGAAAGAAGCGGTCTCGCCGGAGGTGTCCACCACCACGTCGGTGACAGCGCTGTCGGAGAAGGTCATGGTGACCTTGACGGTGGAGGAGATGCCCTCGGCGGTGCCCTCGTAGGTGCCGGGAATGTACTGACCGGCAGCACCGGAGGCAGTGGAGCCGGAGGCGGAATTGCAGGCAGCCAGTGCGCCGGCAGTGACACCGCTCATGGCGGCGGCAGCGGCGATCTTCAGAAAGCCCTTGCGGGAAATCTTGTTCATAGGTACACTCTCTTTCTCTTTTCTCTTCTTATCGTGCAGCAGGGTAAAAACCACTTTGCTGAATCTTTAACAATTGTAGCGTAGAGTGACGCACTTTACAATTCAATTATGTTATATTATAATTTAGGAAATCCTAATGTAAGAAAGCGAGGACGCGCAGATGAACCAGAGTGCACTGGAAGGATTTGTGAAAATCGTAGAGATGGACAGTTTTTCGGCAGCAGCAGAGGCACTGTATCTTTCGCAGTCGGCGCTTTCGCAGCAGATCCGCACGCTGGAGGGGCAGCTGCAGTTTGAACTGTTTCAGCATGTACCGCGCCGGGTGATCCTGACCCCGGCAGGCCGGGACTTTTACCCCAAGGCAAAGCAGCTGGTGGCCTTGTATCAGGAGGCAGTACGCCATGCCCGCGCAGTGCAGCAGCAGGAAAAACCGCCGGAACGGCATCTGGTCATTGCATGGAGCCATGAGGCGATGCGGATGTTCGGGTACGACCTGTTTTCTCTGACGAACGAGCTGTGTCTGCAATACACGTCTATTATGATGCAGTGCGCCAGTCGCAGCGAGGTCTGGCGCAGTCTGAAAAAAGGGGACGCGGACCTTTCTTTCCAGTTGGAAAGTGCGGAATTTTACGCGCAGGGGTTCACTTTCATCCCGCTGCTTTATGTGCCGGAGCTGTGCATTCCCATCCACCCGCCCGCCGATATGCCGGTGGGCAGGCTGAGTCTGGAGCAGGCGCTGCAATACCGCTGGCTGCCCGTCAAAGAAATGTACCAGACCGTCTACGAGACCAGCCTGCTGCAGGAGGGGCTGGAGCGCGGAGTGAACTTTACGCCGGTGGGCGGCATCCGCAGCGCATCCTATGGGGATCCTGCGCTCAAGATGGTTCCTGCAGTCTATTACCGCAGACCGGATCTCAGCTTTGCGCGGGTGCTGGACTGGGGCAGGGGACACCGGTTCGGCATCGTGCTGGGACAAAAGCGCGAGGACCCGTGGGTGATGGCCTATGTCCGCGCGGTGCAGCAGCTGCTGCCGTCCCTCTCGGAAAAGCTGTTCGGCCTGAAGCTGGAAGCGGTGGAGGAATAAAGAAAAAAGAAAACCCTCTCAGGCGCATTCGCGCCAGCTCTCCCGAAGGGAGAGCTCTATTGCAGCTGACCGGTAACTGCTGAAAAGCTCCCCCTCTCGGGGGAGCTGGCATCGCGTAGCGATGACTGAGAGGGTAAACAAATAGCACCTGCTGCCTTCGGAAAGGAAGGCGGCAGGTGCTATTTTTGTGCTTATACTGCGATGACGGGCAGCTTACTCCACCACGTCCTCGAACTGGCTGTTGTACAGGTCGGCGTAGAAGCCGCCTGCTTCGATCAGCTGGTCGTGGGTGCCCTGCTCCACAATATCGCCATCTCGCATCACAAGGATGAGGTCGGCGTCCCGGATGGTGGAAAGACGGTGTGCGATCACAAAGCTGGTGCGGCCCTCCATCAGGCGGTCCATGGCGGTCTGGATGCGCTGTTCGGTGCGGGTATCCACACTGCTGGTGGCCTCGTCCAAAATCAGGATGCGGTTATCTGCCAGAATGGTGCGGGCGATGGTGAGCAGCTGCTTCTGGCCCTGACTCACGTTGGAAGCGTCCTCGTTCAGCTCCATCTGGTAGCCGCCGGGCAGGGTGCGGATAAAGTGGTCGGCATTGGCAGCCTTGGCGGCGGCAATCACTTCTTCGTCGGTAGCATCCAGACGGCCATAGCGGATGTTCTCCATGATGGTGCCCTTGAACAGCCATGTGTCCTGCAGCACCATGCCGAAGCCCTCGCGCAGGGCGCTGCGGTCAAAGTCACGCACATCGTGGCCATTCAGGGTGATGGAACCGGAATCCACATCATAGAAGCGCATGAGCAGCTTGACCATGGTAGTTTTGCCCGCGCCGGTAGGGCCGACGATAGCCACCTTCTGGCCGGGCTTGACCTCACAGCTGAAATCGTGGATGACGGTCTTGTCCGGGGTGTAGCCGAAGCGGACATGACTGAATGTCACCTGACCGTTGATGCAGCCGGGGTCGGCCCGGCGGGCTGGGTCTGCCTGCTGATCCTCTTCCGGCTCGTTCAGAAACTCGAACACCCGCTCAGCGGCAGCGGCCATGCTCTGCAGCATGTTGGACACCTGAGAAAGCTGCTGGATGGGCTGGGTGAAGTTCTTGACGTACTGGATGAAGGCCTGAATGTCACCGATGGTAATGGTGCCGTTTGCCGCAAAAATGCTGCCCACGATGGCCACTGCCACATAGCCCAGATTGCCCACAAAGTTCATAATGGGCATCATCAGGCCGGAGAGAAACTGGCTCTTCCATGCGGATTCGTACAGCTTATCGTTGGCGGCGTTGAAGTCGTTCAGCACCACGGCCTCGCGGTTGAAGGCTTTGACCACGTTGTGGCCGGAGTAGACTTCTTCCACCTGACCGTTCACGACGCCCAGAATGGCCTGCTGTGCCTTGAAGTATTTCTGGCTGAACTTGACCACGATGAGCACCAGCACCAGCGAGACCGGCAGGATCAGCAGGGCGATCAGGGTCATCTTCGGGCTGATGGACAGCATCATGACCAGCACGCCGATCATGGTGGTCACACTGGTGATGAGCTGGGTGATGCTCTGGTTCAGGCTCTGGCCCAGCGTGTCCACATCGTTGGTGATGCGGGACAGCACCTCGCCCACGGTGCGCTTTTCAAAGTAGGCAAGGGGCAGGTGGTTGATCTTTTCGCTGATCTGCTTGCGGAAGTCGTAGCAGACTTTCTGGGAAAGGCCGGTCATGAGCCAGCCCTGAATAAAGCTGAAGGCGCTGCTCAGCAGGTACATGCCCAGCAAAAACAGCAGGATGCGGCCGATATACACAAAGTCGATGCTGCCGGTGCCGCGCAGCTTGGCGATCCAGCCGGTGGCAAGAGCCGTGGTGGCCTTTGCCAGCACCTTGGGGCCTGCAATGTTGAAGATGGTAGAAAGAATGGCAAATACAATGGCGGTAACGAGCGAAAGGCGGTAGCGGCCAAGGTTGCGCACAAGCTGCAGCAGGGTGCCCTTGAAGTCCTTGGCGCGTTCGGTCGTCATGCGTCCGGGTCTTGGCATATCACTCACCCTCCTTTTCGGTATTCAGAGATTTGAGGTCCAGCTCCTTCTGGCTCAGCTGGCTGCGGGCGATCTCCTGATACTCCGGGCAGGAAGCCATCAGCTGGGCATGGGTGCCCTTGCCCACCAGACGGCCTTCGTCCAGAACCAGGATCTGGTTTGCGTGCAGCACAGTGGAGATGCGCTGTGCCACAATGATAACGGTAGCGTTATCGGTCTGGGCTTTCAGTGCACGGCGCAGGGCAACATCGGTCTTAAAGTCGAGGGCAGAAAAGCTGTCGTCGAACAGATAAATTTTGGGGTCCTTGGCAATGGCGCGTGCAATGGAAAGGCGCTGCTTCTGGCCGCCGGACACATTGGAGCCGCCCTGTGCAATGGGGCTTTGGTAGCCCTCGGGCTTTGCGTCGATGAACTCGGTGGCCTGCGCAATGGCAGCAGCCTTTTTCACATCGGCATCGGTGATGTGCTCCCCGCCGAACTTCAGGTTCGAGTCGATGGTGCCGCTGAACAGCACGCCCTTCTGGGGCACATAGCCCAGCAGGTCGTGCAGCTGTGCCTGCGGCATTTCGCGCACGTCAATGCCGTCCACGGTCACCTTGCCGCCGGTCACATCGTAAAAGCGGGGGATGAGGTTGAGCAGGGTGGACTTGCCGCAGCCGGTGGAGCCGATGATGGCGGTGGTCTCGCCGGGCTTTGCGGTAAAGCTGATGTGCTCCAGCGCATCGCTGTCCGCACCCGGGAAGCGGAAGCTCACATCGTGGAACTCTACCTCACCCTGCCAGTTTTCGTGCTCCTGCGCGGGCTTTGCAGCAGCTTCGTCCGGGTCGTTGATGGTGGCCCTGGTGCGGATCACCTCGTCGATGCGCTCCGCAGCCACACCGGCGCGGGGCAGCATGACGGCCACCATGGCCAGCATCAGGAAGGACATGACGATCTGCATGGTGTAGGTGATGAAGGCGATCATCTCGCCCACCTGCATGGTGCCGTTGTCCATGGCCTTGCCGCCGAACCAGACGATCAGCAGGCTGGTGCCGTTCATGATAAGGGTCATAAAGGGCATCATGGCAACCATGGCACGGTTGGTGAACAGCTGGGTGCTCATCAGGTCTTTGTTGGCCTTGTCGAAGCGCTCCTCCTCAAACTTTTCACGGCTGAAGGCACGCACCGGCATGATGCCGGTCAGAATCTCGCGGCTGACGAGGTTCAACCGGTCCACCAGCTTCTGCATAATCTTGAACTTGGGCATGGCCACACTCATCAGGAAGAGGATGAGCAGCAGCAGAACGGCCACATCCAGCACGATGATCCAGGAAAGGCCGGTGCTGCTGTTCAGCACATGCAGCACGCCGCCAATGCCCAGAATGGGCGCATAGGCCACCATGCGCAGCAGCATGACGCAGACGAACTGCACCTGCTGGATGTCGTTGGTGGTGCGGGTGATGAGAGATGCGGTGGAAAAATTCTCGATCTCTGCATTGGAGAACCCGATGACGCTGGCAAAGGTCTCACGGCGCAGGTCGCGGCCAATGGCGGCGGACACACGGGAGGCGAGGAAGCCCACCGCAATGGACACAGCCACCATCAGCAAAGTCAGGCCCAGCATCTGGCCGCCTACGCGGTAAAGGTAGCGCATCTGCACATCGTGGGCAATGCCCTGTGCCTCGTATTCCAGCTGCACCAGCAGCATGGACTGGCTTTTGAGGTTCTCCATCAGGGTATCATCCAGACTGGCAAAAGCACCGGTCAGCTGCTGCTGGACAGCTTCGCGGGTGAAGCCGGGCATCTGGCTCATAGCGGCAAACTGGGCGCATACGGTGTCCAGATCTTCGGCAGTGGGGGTGACGGTCTCGCTATCCGTGGTGGTGCTCTCAGAGGATGCCGCCTGCATGTCAGCAAGACCGGTCATGCCCATGGTGTCCTGCCCGGCGGGGGCGTTCGCTGCCTGCGCGGCGGCCATATACAGCACGATGTCCGGCGTGGTGACGGCATCCTCCAGCGCGGTGCGCTCGTCATCGGTCAGGTCGGTGCGCAGCTTCAGCACGCCGTCGTCCTGAAGATAATACCCGTAGGCGTTCTGGAGCGCATCAGCGTCCTCTTCGCTCATCAAAAGCGTGAGGGCATCCAGCGTGCTCTGGCGTATCGTTTCCGGCAGGGGGCTTTCAATGCCGCCCTGCTGGATGCCGGTGTCCACGATCCTGCTGGTGTAGTCCGGCAGCGAAAGATCGCAGTACGCCTGCACGAACAGCAGCGCGAACACCACAAGACAGACGGCCCAGTGCCGGGCCAGCTGCTTGAAAATTTTCGTCATAGTTCGGTTCTCCCTTCGTTGTTTTTTGCTTCACGGGAAGCGTTTTCCGCAAGGATGGCATCCATCAGTGCGCCGCGCAAAGTATTCATCTGCTGCACCTGCTCCGGTGTCAGCCGGGCCATCACGCAGGCAAAATAATCGCTGAGGGCATCCTCACACCGGGCACAGGCGGCGTAGCCCTCCGGCGTGATGCGCACCAGCGTTTTGCGCCGGTCAGCCGGGTCCGCTTCGCGCAGAACAAGGCCGTCCTGTTCCAGCTGGCGCAGGCTGCGGCTGATGGCCGGCAGCGGCTGGTGTGCCTCCCGGGCAAAATCGGAAACATACACCGCTCCGTTCTGCCCGCGGGTACTGATCGTGTGAGCCAGACCCTCCAGCATGGGAAAGTGGCACTTGGGACAGCCCCGCAGAGCCGCCTTCATGCCGGCCCGGGACGCCTTGCTCAGCCGTCCCCAAAAATGGCACAGACCGTGAAAGCTCGCGGCGGCTTCGGTCTCGTACAACATTCTATCCCTCCTCATTGCAAAATGCTTAACAGCTGTTAACTATTAACGCCTGACAATAATATTCCTCACGCACCCAGAATGCAAGGGCAGTTTAGGATAATTTTAAAAAAGTTCACAAAAAGGGGAGAACGGCAGAAAGCCTGAACCGCCCGGCAGCTGCATAAATAGAATAAGAAACGTTTCTGCGGGAGGGGCGGCGGCAGTGGAACAGAACCTGACAAGAATTTTTACACTTTTTGGCGGCTTGGCACTGTTTTTATACGGCATGGATGCGCTCAGCCACAGTCTGGAAACAGCGGCAGGCAGCCGCCTGAAAAGCCTGCTGGCCGCTGTGACCGGCAGCCCGGTGCGGGGCGTGCTGGCGGGGGCTGCGGTCACGGCGGTGCTGCAAAGCAGCTCGGCAGTCACGGTGATGGTGCTGGGCTTTGTAAGTGCGGGCCTGCTGACCCTGCGGCAGGCGGTCCCGGTGATCTTTGGCTGCAACATCGGAACCACCATTACCGCACAGCTGCTGGCCTTCCGGCTGGAAGATGTGCGCGGCCTTGTGCTGCTGGCCGGGCTGCTGCTCTGCTTTGCCTGTGCGGGGCGGAAGGGCCGGGCTATTGGCCGGGCGGTGTTCGCCTTTGGCCTGCTGTTCGAGGGCATTGCCGATATGGGCACTGCCATGGAACCGCTGGCGCAAAGCCCGGTGTTCGTGCACTGGCTGGGTCGGGTGCGGCAGCACCCATGGCTGGGGCTGCTGGCGGGGCTTGGCATGACCCTGACAGTGCAGAGCAGCTCGGCTACCATTGCCTTGCTGCAGAACTTTGCAGCCCGCCCCGGGCTGGACGGCAGCAGTCTGTTGGGTCTTGCGGGTGCGCTGCCGGTGCTGCTGGGCGATAACATCGGCACCACCATCACGGCAGTGCTGGCATCCTTGAGCGCAAACCGGGACGCAAAGCGGGTGGCTGCGGCCCATGCAGTGTTCAATCTGACCGGCGCGGCGGTGTTCTGCGCCGGTCTGCCGTTGTATGTGCGGCTGACGGCTGCACTTTCGCCCAAAGGGCCGGAGCTTGCCGTGATTGCCCGGCAGATCGCGAATGCGCATACCTTGTTCAATGTGGTGTGCACGCTGGTGTGGCTGCCGCTGACCCCACTGATGGTGCGGTTTGTGTGCCGCCTTGTGCCGGACCGGGCAGTACGGTAAGTTTTTACTGGACAAACATACCAACTGCGCATATACTGAAAGGGATGAAACCCACTGCGGAACAAAAAGGAAACATTGCTATGCGACAGAAAATCGGAAGAGTGTGTATGCTGCTGGGCGCGCTGCTGATCCTTGCGGCAGCAGCCCTGCTGGCCTATAACAAGTGGGATGCATCCCGTGCAGACAAGGCCTCGCAGGAGGTGCTGGGCGAGCTGGAGCAGACCCTGAACGCTGCCATTGAGGAAAAGGCAAAATCGGATACCGTGGCGCTGCAGCCGGAGCTGGACCCCACGCAGGAAATGACCGTGACCGAACTGAACGGCTGGGATTACATCGGCTATCTGTCCATTCCGTCCATCGGGCTGGAACTGCCGGTGATGAGCCAGTGGAGCTATGCGGGCCTGAAAATCGCACCGGGCCGTTACTCCGGTTCCACCTATGCGGATAACATGGTGGTCTGCGCCCACAACTATGCAAAGCATTTCAGCCCCATCAAGTGGCTGACCGAGGGCGCGCAGGTCTATTTTACGGATATGGACGGTATGCGCTGGACCTACGAGGTTTCCTATGTGGAAAACCTGCAGCCCACGCAAATTGAAGAAATGACCGAAAAGACGGAGGAGTCCGATGAATGGGATCTGACCCTCTTTACCTGCACCACCGGCGGCAGCGCCCGGTGCGCTGTGCGGTGCGTGCGGACGAGTTACCCGGCGCTCACAACGGAGACCGCAGAATAAGATGCAAAAAATCCCCTGTGCGTTGGCACAGGGGATTTTTCATATCCGGTATTCAGTGGGCGGTGCCCACCTTCACAGGAAATTACTTGCTCTGAATGTACTCGTCAATGGCCTTTGCAGCAGCCTTGCCTGCGCCCATGGCCTTGATGACGGTGGCTGCGCCGGTCACGGCATCGCCGCCGGCGTACACACCATCGCGGCTGGTCTTGCCGTCGTCGCCGTCGGTAACGATGCAGCCGTGCTTGTTGGTCTCCAGACCCGGGGTGGTGGAGCGGATCAGCGGGTTGGGGCTGGTGCCCAGACTCATAATGACCGTGTCCACATCCAGCTCGAACTCGCTGCCCTTCTTTTCGATGGGGCGGCGGCGGCCGGAAGCATCCGGCTCGCCCAGCTCCATCTCAATGCAGGTGATGGACTTGACAAAGCCCTCGTCGTTGGCGTGGATCTCCACAGGGTTGCACAGGGTCTTGAAGATGATGCCCTCTTCCTCGGCGTGCTCCACCTCTTCCTTACGGGCGGGCAGCTCAGCCATGCCGCGGCGGTAGACGATGTACACGGTCTCGGCACCCAGACGCAGGGCGCTGCGGGCAGCGTCCATAGCCACGTTGCCGCCGCCCACAACGGCGACCTTTTTGCCGGTGCGGATGGGGGTCTTGCTGGTGGGCAGGTAAGCCTTCATCAGGTTGGAGCGGGTCAGGAACTCGTTGGCGGAGTACACGCCCTTCAGGCTCTCGCCGGGGATGCCCATGAAGCGGGGCAGACCGGCACCGGAGCCTACGAACACGGCCTCGTAGCCGTACTCGTCCATCAGCTCGTCGATGGTGAGCACCTTGCCAATGACCATATTGCACTCAAAATCAACGCCCATCTTCTTCAGGCCGTCGATCTCCTGCTGCACGATGGCCTTGGGCAGACGGAACTCGGGGATGCCGTACATCAGCACGCCGCCGGCCACATGCAGGGCCTCGTAAACGGTGACCTTGTAGCCAAGCTTTGCCAGATCGCCTGCGGCGGTCAGGCCGGCAGGGCCTGCGCCGATGATGGCCACCTTGTGGCCGTTCCATTCGGGCACGATGGGGGCGGTGTGCACATTCTCACGGTGCCAGTCGGCAACAAAGCGCTCCAGGCGGCCGATGCCCACCGGCTCGTTTTTGATGCCGCGGGTGCACTTGCCCTCGCACTGGCTCTCCTGCGGGCATACACGGCCGCAGACAGCGGGCAGGGAAGAGGAACGGTTGATGACCTGATAAGCGGCTTCAAAGTCGCCCTCGGCCACATGGCCGATGAACTCGGGGATATCGATGCCCACAGGGCAGCCGGTCTGGCAGGGTTTGTTCTTGCAGTGCACGCAGCGCTTTGCTTCGTTCACGGCCATTTCTTCGGTGTAGCCAAGTGCAACTTCCTTAAAGTTCTTGTTGCGCACATTGGGGTCCTGCGTGGGCATGGGGCACTTCTTCGGGTCCATATTGAAAGCCATCTTATTTTACCTCCTGATTGAGCAGATTGCATGCCGCTTCACGGGCGTGTGCCTCAAACGGGCGGTACATGGTGCCGCGGGCCATTGCCTCATCAAAATCCACCAGATCGCCGTCAAAGTCGGGGCCGTCCACGCAGGCGAACTTGGTCTCGCCGCCAACGGTCAGGCGGCAGCCGCCGCACATGCCGGTGCCGTCGATCATGATGGGGTTCATGGAAACGATGCTCTTCAGGCCATGCTTCTGGCAGGTCTTGACCACGAACTTCATCATGATCAGCGGGCCAATGGTGATGACCAGATCGTACTGGTTGCCGGCGGCCACCAGCTCGTCCAGTGCAGCGGTAACAACACCCTTGGTGCCATAGCTGCCGTCGTCGGTCATAATGCGCAGCTCGTCGCTGCAGGCTTTGAACTCGTCCTCAAGGATCAGCAGGTCCTTATTGCGGAAGCCCACCACGCTGTGCACCACACAGCCCTGCTCGTGCAGCTCACGGGCAATGGGCAGAGCAATGGCGCAGCCTACGCCGCCGCCCACGACACATACCTTCTTCAGGCCTTCCACCTCGGTGGCGCGGCCCAGCGGGCCTACAAAGTCGTGGACACTCTGGCCCACCTGCAGGCTGTTCAGCTCCATCGTGGTACCGCCCACGATCTGGAAAATGATATCCACAGTGCCCTTTTCGCGGTCGTAACCGGCCACGGTCAGGGGGATGCGCTCGCTGTCCTCAAACGGGCGCACAATGATAAACTGGCCCGGCTTTGCCTTTTTGGCGATGAGCGGGGCTTCAATGACCATCTTCGTCACGGTGGGGTTCAGCGCGACTTTTTCAGTGATCTTGTACATTGCGTTAGCTCCTTTTTCTGGCAGAATCTCGGCATGAAAATGCGTCTGCCCGCCCGCGAGGCGCAGCAGACGCGAAAAACATGCAGCTTTTTAACTTTTTTATTATAACCTTTTTTGTATGGGAATGCAATTGAATTTTGCTTGTGTCTCGGCCCTGAGAGCTGAAACTTTCCCAAAGGGCGGGAACGGGTATGCAGAATTTGTTTTACGATGTTGGGTCGGTTTTGCAAAAAGTAAGAGTTTTTGAAAATTTGTGGTTGACAAAGGGGCGGCGGTGCGGTATAATAACCAACGTCGCCGGGAGCGAAACCCCGGCACGCCACATGGAGTATGCGGCCGTAGCTCATCTGGTAGAGCGCCACCTTGCCAAGGTGGAGGTAGCGAGTTCGAGCCTCGTCGGCCGCTCCAGACAAACAGCAAGGAACCGGTTTACGCCGGCTTTTTGCTTATTATGGTGACGTGGCCAAGTGGTAAGGCAAGGGTCTGCAAAACCCTCATTCGGCAGTTCAAATCTGCCCGTCACCTCCAAAACTCCCGCAGGCAGGTTGCCCGCGGGAGTTTTTCTGTATATAGCCCCTTGGATTTTGTGCGATAGTTGATTCCCCATAAAAATAAGTGACGATATGAAAGTCTCATGCCCTGTAAGCGTGCATAACAAAATGCTTACGGGGCGTTTTGCTTTCCGGCAAAAATATATTACCTTGCGCCTTTCATTGTAAAAACAACAGGTATTGTTTTTAGCAGGCACCAAAGGTCAAACAGTACAGAGCAGTGATTGATATAGATCAAATCATATTTGAGCTTTTCTGCAGGGTTCAAATCATAGCCGCCATTGACCTGCGCGTAACCAGTCAGGCCCGGCATAACCTGCATACGGCTGCGGAAGTTCTCGACTTTGCCGTCAAGGTCGTCATAAACAGTGGGGCGTTCGGGGCGCGGGCCAACAAAGCTCATTTCGCCCATAAAGATGTTGAGCAGCTGCGGCAGTTCGTCCAGGTGGGTCAGGCGCAGGATATGACCAACGCGGGTAATGCGTGTGTCGTTTTCACTGGTCCACTTCGCATCATCCGGGGCAGTGCTTTGCTGCATAGAACGGAATTTGTAGATAGTAAAAGGCTTCCCGCCGTATCCAAGCCGTATTTGTGTGTAAATGATCTTGCCAGGGGAATCCAGCCAAACAACAAGCGCAATCACAGCCATGAGCAGCGCGCAGGTAACAAGCAGAACCAAAGAAAATACAAGATCAAACCCGCGTTTGAGGATGAGATAGCTCATCCTGCGCAGTAAAGGTACAAAAGATGAGCAGCTGACGGGGCGGGGTTCCATAGCCGAATGATACATGCGGCATCGACCTTTCTGAAATGTATGGGGTCTGGCAAATACAACAAAAGCTATTTACAATGTTAACCCAAAACATACTAAAAATCAATATATTTCGACAAGATTCATGAAGGCCAGCCAGCCTGCCGACAAGCCGCGCACCAGCCCGGCGTTTGAACGCCTGCTGAACATGGGCAAGCGGCTGCTGGTTGTGATCGAGCACAACCGCGGCGGTGCCAACAAGGATCTTGCCCGCTTTGCCAGCCAGATCGCCAGCTTGTGCGATAAGTGGGACAGGTAGGCAGGTAGGAGTTAGGAGTTGGGGCGTGTGGCTCATAGAACTCGCTGGTTTCCTTTCTTTGTTCCTGCTTTTTCAACTTTTTAGGGCAATACCGCATAATTCTAAGTGCCGATACGGCGAGCGAGGTGCGGC
>OMBM01000855.1_pt1 | contig 13342 bp, 14 predicted proteins | sample 1644861 | NCBI WGS metagenome assembly OMBM01 (sample SAMEA103958165, study PRJEB25191) | human gut metagenome | biome: human-associated habitat [ENVO:00009003]; feature: intestine environment [ENVO:2100002]; material: feces | place: Germany | collected 2013/2015 | reverse complement strand
GATGTCCTTGCCCTCCTGCGCATAGTGTTCAAATGCAAGCTGGCTCATGACGCACAGATGAAAGCGCCCTTCTTCCACACAGTTCAGCCGGTAGCCGGAACCGCGCATAAATGCGATCGCACCCGTGACCCCTTTCTGGTTCAGTTCCTCATACAGTCCGCTGGCCAGACCTTCATAGCGCAGGCCATACGGCATAGGCATCACGCAGGTCAGACCCGTATTGCTGCAATACTGCGCCATTGCCACATAGTCGATCTCTGTTGCAATGGTGCCGTTCTGCCCATGGGATTCCAGACGGATCACATGATTCTGTTTCAGGTTGTTCAGCGCGATCTGGATATTTCCCCGTGCCATCTCGCATTGTTCGCTCAGTTCCGTCACCGTGGGGATCCGGTTTCCCGGTTCCAGCCCTGCCAGGATCTGCGCGACCTGCAGCGTTGCCAGACCAGACTTCTGGAGCAGACTTGTGTTCATCATGGTTGCTCTTCCCTTCTCGACCTATCTTTCAATCCGCATCAGGTGGACCGTGGGAAATTCCACAGGAAAGAAGCGTATTTTGGGCGTTCCGCCCCTCCTCACAAAAGACAGATCGCTTGCAGATTTATGATAATACAAAATTTCATATATTACAACATGGAGTCTTGCACAAACTTTTTCCATCGAATTTGTACAACCTGATTTTTCATCCGCCGCGGTTTTCCGGTCCGTCACCAGTCTCCCCGGCAGGAACACCATGCGCCGCTTGCCCTTGAGGTCACCCCCGCGTATGCGGGGAAAAGTTTGGCTACACCAAAAGCCGGGGCGTGTACCGGGGATCACCCCCGCGTGTGCGGGGAAAAGGTTGTACTATAATCATAGCAACACTACCCGGAGGGATCACCCCCGCGTGTGCGGGGAAAAGCACCGGCGGACACCATACGGACGCAGTTTATCGGGATCACCCCCGCGTATGCGGGGAAAAGGTGCTTTCGAGTTGCTGGATTGTCAGCTTGATGGGATCACCCCCGCGTATGCGGGGAAAAGTTTTTGCCCGGCTTATAGTTTTTGCCGCCGGTGGGATCACCCCCGCGTATGCGGGGAAAAGTACTCACTAGAAAAGGTTGAAAAAGTAGCAATGGGATCACCCCCGCGTATGCGGGGAAAAGGTAGACCCGTACAGCGAAGGAGAAAACGTGTGGGGGATCACCCCCGCGTATGCGGGGAAAAGCTGTTCCTCTTCGGTCAGCAGCAGCCAGCGGATGTCGTGGACCATCCGTTCCAGAATATGATGCTCCACCATAGCATCCCGGACACGGCGGCGCACGACGGCAGGCAGGTCCTCCGGGGCCTGCGCCGCCACCTCAAATGCGATTGGGATGGTCACCTCCGCCTTGTACAGGTCGGCAATGTCGTACACGAAAGAGCACTCATGCCCGACGTGCACGAATCCCAGCCCCGGCGCACACCCCAGCGCCACAATGACCGCATGGGCCAGCCCGTACAGGCAGGCATGCACGGTGGGTCACACGGGTGCCGGGGCCGAGCAGCAGCACCGAAATGCCCGCCGCCGGGATCTGAACGATACCCTTTTCATCCGTTACGGTGATGGCACCGTCCTGACGGCCCAGCGTGCAGTGTTCCAGGTACAGAAAGGTCATCCGGTCCCGGACCTGCGGCAGCGCCTGCAGATCAGGGCGGATCATGCCCGGCACATCATCCATGGCTGCTTCCTCCGTGCAGGATGGTCATCAGGCCAAGGCCGTAGGCTTTGCCGCGGCCAATGCCCTGACACAGCATCTCCCGGAACGCTTCCGGGTCGGTCACCTGCAGGATGCCCTCATAGGTCACCGCCAGCAATGTGACCGGCCGCTTTCCGTTCTTCCGGAAGTGACAGGTCTGTTTCCGGGTCACCTGAAAAGTGCCCTCCGTCAGGGCAAAGCCGTGCTTCCCGGCCTGCTCCAGCAGCCACTGTTCCTGCTCCGCTTCCAGATAGCAGGGCTTCAGGGCACCCCGCGCCAGCGGGTCCGCCGGGTCTTTCCGGGTGCGGGTCGGGTTTGCCGTCAGACGGAACTGCCAACAGCTGCCCGGGGTCACCCGTTCCAGCAGCGGCTCGTAGCGGCGCGTTTCCGGTGCGGCACCCGTCCCGAACTGCGCACACAGTCCGGTCAGGTCGGGGAGCTCCTCGCTGAGCAGCAGCAGATACAGTTTTCCGTTCAGGCTGTCCAGCCGCCACAGCCTGCGGCGTCGTTCGCCGGAGAACGAGTTTTCCACCGCGCCGTGGAACTTCTGTGGAGAAGTCAGCGCGATCATGGTACTGCGGCGGGTGGGGTCAAGTTCTGCGCGGGACAAGTACATTGCATCTCACCTCAATTCTGCAATTCCGCCATGGGGTCGTGCTCCGTCGGTTCCGGCATTTCCGGCCGGTCCAGCCGCCATTCCCGCACCGGGCGGAACCCGTACTGTCGGTGCACCGGGCTGAAGGACATCGGCAGATCCTGCCGGGGCACTGCCGCAGGGTCTGCCGGGTCGGCGTCGGCCACGATGCGCAGCTTCCCTGTTTCCGGTTTTCGTCCCTGCATGGGTTCCGTCCGGAGGACGTCCAGCAGGCTCCCCTGCCGGGTGCCCAGACAGAGCGGCAGGGTGGGTGGGCAGGAGCGCCGCCCCAGATACAGCGGGTAGACCGGGTGCCGCAGAGCCGCTTCCAGCTCCCGCAGCAGAGCTTCGTCCTCGCTTTCCAGCCCTGCCAGAAAAACGGCGTCCTGCAGATAGTGGCGGTAGGTCACATAGGAGGTGTCCCGGCTTTTGGCGGTGTGAAAATCCACCAGCAGGCTGCCCTCCTGATCCGCCCGCACGGCAAAGCGCAGGCCGTTCAGCCGGGCAAGGCCCTCCGTGTCGTCCCGGCGCAGCCCCAGCGCCGCCGCCAACAGGCCGACCACGCCGCTCTTGGTGGGTTCCCGGTCGGTCTTGCGGGTCTCAAACTTGGAGTCCGAACCCCAGGACTGCAGGGGTGCAGCCAGCCGAAGCAATAAGGTCGCCATGGTCACACCTCATTCCCGGACAGCTTCTCCTCTACGGCCTTTTCCAGTACCGCCAGCATGGTGTTCAGCGGCATGGGCTGTGCCAGTTCTTCCAGCCCGGTACCCACCGTAAAGCTCTGCTCCGGCACCTCTGCAAAGGTATTGTAGAGTTCCTTTGCATACTGTTTCAGCGCCATCTTGGACGGTTCTGCATAGCCTTCTTCGCTCTTGCGCACCGGCTTTTCAAAGGCACCGCAGAGGTTCACCGGCTGGTCCTGCCGCAGGGTGACGTAAACGGCATCCGGCAGGGTGCGGTTGGCAAAGCTGTTCTGCTTGCCGGTGGGCATGGAGCGGATGAACGCCTCACCGAACGCCCGGACCGTCTGTGCCGCCTGCTCTGTGCCCAGCGTGCGCACCAGCTCCAGAACATTGACCGTCGCATAGCGGTACAGGGTGGCAGAGTTGTATTCCACCGTGCCCAGATGCCCGGCACCGGCGTTGTCCTCCGGGGCACAGTCGTCCACGGCGGTGAAATAGTCGAACTCGTTCTGCACGGTGTGGGTGGAGATGCTGTGGGCCACCTGTGCGGCAGCGTCGTAGTTCAGCGACGGGTCATCTGCCACCATGCGGCCAAACAGCGCCATGTCCGCAGAGGGAGCCGCTTTCAGGGCTTCCTTGTACTGCTTTTTGTCCTTGCAGCCTTCTACAGCCAGCTCTGCCAATGCCTTTGCCTGTGCCGTACTCATGAAAAACAGCGCTTTTGTGCCCTTGTCATCACTCTTGATGCCTGCATCTGCAATGACCTTCTGGGCCAGTTTGAGGGCATCCTTGTCCGGAGCAAGGGCTTTGATCTGCTCTGCCACCAGATCGGTGCCCTTCTTGGTGCGGTAACCGGTCTCAACTGCATCGCTCATTTCCTCAGTGAACATCACGCGCATGGCGTGCTTCCACGCCTGCGAGGACACCCGGGCACGGACAGCCCCGCCATAGACAGCGGTCTTGGGGCTGCCGGTGTCGTCGCGGTTGACGCAGCTGGGCGGCACGGTCTGCAGAACATGAAAATCAACATACAGGCGTTTGGTATCCATCTCAATTCTCCTTTTCGTTCTCTTTGGTTTTCTCCGTGGGGCTCGCATAAAGGTCCCGGCCCCACCGCAAACGGACATTCGGCGCACCGTCCACAAACTGGTATTGATACAGATCCTCGGCCAGCTGCGGATAATCCAGCGGGATCCCTTCCCGCCGCAGCAGCTGGATCATCCCGCGCAGGTGGTGCGAGACTTCCGGCATGGAATCCGCCGTTGCCAGCGCGTTGAACCGCCGGAGCACGCTGCTCTCGGTCCAGTCCTGCCCGGCAGCCGTTTTTTCGGCCAGCTGCCGCACTGCACCGCCCAGTGTTCTGCCCGGCTGGTTCATGGAAACACCGGCTTCCCCCTGCTGGTGCAGGGCAAACAGGGTCAACGCCGTATAGACGGCCCATTCCGCCTTTGACGGGCCATTGCTGCCCTGCAGCTGCTCCGGCATGTCGGCCAGCAGAGCGCCCCACAACGCAGACAGGTCTCCGGGCTGACGCCCCACGCCCCGGCGCAGCTCGGCAAGCTCGGCTCGTCTCTGCGGCTCCGGCAGAACTTGCAGCCGACGCAGCTGCTGGGTCACGCAGGCTTTCACCTCATTGGTTTTCATTCTGTCCCTCCTTCATCCTGTTTCGGGTACAGCTTCCGCAAATTATATAGAAAGCTGTTATAGGCTTTGGGTGCCGTATACAGGCAGCTCTTATCCTTGTTCTTTGCCTCCGGGATGCGGCGGCCCACAAAGGCGGCAGCTCCCGCTTGCTCCACCATCTGCTTGCCCAATTCTGCCGCAAGCCGGTATGCCTGCTCCTGCCACTCGGCCGCCTTCTCGACCGGTTCATCCGTCTCCGGGTCAATGCCTTGCAGCCACCGCCGGAACGGCTGATCGACCGCAAAATAGAACTGCGCGCGGGCGGCTTCGGCACCGGTGTCGTTCTTGTCCCCTGCCGCAAGGGCCAGGTTCTGTGCCAGACGACCCACGATCCATGCAGCCTGCTCACAGTTGTTCACCTCATCGTCAACACAGATCTGCCATGTACGGCCCAATTCATTTAGCAGTTCAAGATTCATCGAAAGCGCATCCGTGTAACAATCTTTCATGGAGGCACTTTGCGCTCCGTATTCCACCCCAACTGCACAAACCTGTAGAATTTCTTTTCTGCTCAGCAATTTCCGGCCCTGCAAATAGGTATTCCACCAGATCACGCCGGGTTTATGGCCGCCCCTATCACTGATAGCGGAAAACTCCCGCCAGAGCTGTTTTCCCATCTCATGTTTCTGCGGATTGTAATACACCAGCCCTGTCTTTTTGTCCTCTTTTTTATTCCAGAGCGTCATCGGTTCTGCAAATGCATTCTTGGAATCAAAGAAGTCTCCTCCCAAGACCGTATAGCCCACAACTTTGTTTTCCTTCCGTTCCAGAAGGATCCGTCGAAACTGCGTCGTCATCAGCTCCGCAAAGTTATCCGGGCATGCCACCTCAGTTCGTTCGCCGCTTCTTGCATCCTCAAGCTCCCAACACGGAACATCCGGTTCCCAGAGCTCTCCGCCATCTTGCAGGAACATCAGGTTCCGCATCAGTGTTTCAAACAGATTGCTGCCTTTTACATAGATCACACCGATCCGGCCGAGCCACCCCGGCCCCATCGACGGCAGCGGCCGGTCTTTTGCCTTTTTCTTAGCCGCCGCATCGTCATAATTGTTTAAAGACACAAGCCATCGTGCTGCCTGCGGGTAGTCCATGCTTTCCTTTCCTGTTCCCGCACAGGCAGAAAACAGGCTGGTTTTATTCTCGCTTTCAAACACTTCTCCGTTCAGCTTTTTCGCTCCGAATGGACTGCCGATCTTCGCTTCCGGCACCTGCCAGAAGGGGCGCTCCGGGTGGAACAGCCAGAAGCGGTCCTGCCATTTGTCCAGATAATCCCGGATCGGCTGTTCCGGGAAGTGCCCCAACTGCCACAATTCGCCCCAGCGCTGCAGAGCATCCCGGGGTTCTTCAAACGGTGCCGGTACACCGTTCCCATCCACGCGGGAGAACACGGTGTGCAGCACCGCCAGCAGCAGCCGCAGCATGGCGGCGTCCTGTGTGGGCATCTCGCCCGCAAGGTCCACATACGCGTGTGCATGGAGCAGTGCGTCGGTCAGCGAGACTTCCTGCACAGTGCAGTCCTGTGTCCGCACCCGGACCCACCGTTCCTGCAGCAGGTTAAACTCCATCGTCTCCATCCTCATCCTCCTTCTGATAGGTCAGGCCGTTCTCACGGTCGTAGTGCAGCACCTGCCCGGCAAGGTGTGCCGTGCGGCGCTCGTCCAGCAGCAGGACCAGTTCCCCGCGCAGCAGCGGGGAGAGCCGCCATGCCGCAAAATGCTTCCGGGTCTCGGCTTCCAGCGCGTCAATGGTTTGCTGCACGCTCCATCGTTTGCTGAAGTACCCCGGCAGACGCAGTCTCTGCCGCGCGATCCGCAAGGCTTCTTCCGGCTGCGGGGGCTGGTCCACCGCCACACAGGGCCCGGCCGCTTCTCCCTCTCCGGGCAGGAAGCAGACATTGCCGCTGCTGTCCTGCATCATGACCAGCACTTCAATGGACGGGTCGCCGTCGCGCACAGCGGCACGGGCACCGGCGTCGCTGGTCGCCCCGACCTCATTCATCCAGTCGTCCAGCGCATCACCGCATGCTCTCGGCGACAAAATGGCAAAGGCCTTGGCGCTGCGCTGCTTCTTGGCCTGTTCCAGCTCATATTCTCCCCGTGCCGCTGTGCTCTGCGGGTCTGCAGGCAGACAGTCCGGCTCCCAGCCGTAGGTGTCCTGTACCAGCCGGGCGATATCCGCAGGCAGCTGCAGTTCCTTCGGCAGCAGCTTCCGGGTACGCCAGAGCAGCCACCTGCCATAAACGGCCTCGCTGCCCGCATCAAAATCGTCGGTTCCGGTGTCCAGCACCGCACAGCGGGCTTCCTGCACCGGCTGCGGACGCGCCCGGCCCGGATGCCGGTGCAGCCGTCCGATGCGCTGCAGCAGCAGATCCATCGGGCACAGTTCCGTAATCATATAATCGAAATCGATATCCAGTGACTGCTCGAGCACCTGCGTACCCACTACGATCAGTCGGTCGCGCTGCGCCGGGGTCGAGCGCTTGCCGATGCGCTCCATCAGGCGTTGTTCCTTTTCGGCGCGGTCAGGCATCAGGAATTGTGCGTGGAACACAAGCACTTCAAATTCCGGCAGCTCTTCTCGCAGGCGGGCCGCAAGGTCCTGCGCTTTCCGCACCGTGTTGACGATCACGCCTGCACAGCCACCCTCCCGCAGCGCGTTCTGCAGCATTTCCGGCAGATGTTTCTCCGTCAGGGATTCCATCGTCACCCGGCGCGGCGGTGTGTGCAGCGGAATGCCGGTTTGCTGCACCTGTTTTCCATCGGTCCAGGTCAGCAGCGGGTAGCCACGGCAGGTTTTCCAGGGTGCATCCGGCAGCGTTTTCCGGTTGAGATATGCGGTCACAAGTTCGGTGCGCCGCTTGGCGGGCAGTGTGGCCGAAAGCAGGATCACCGGCACCCGGTACTCTCCCAGCCAGTTCAGTGCCCGGTCCAGATAACAGTTCATGTAGGCGTCGTAAGCATGACACTCGTCGATCACCACCACCTTGCCCGCCAGGCCGAGATGCCGCAGCATCACATGCTTCTGCTGCAAGGCCGCCATCAGCAGCTGATCCACCGTGCCAATGACAAAGTTGGCCAGAAGCGCCTGTTTGCTGCCCTGAAACCACTGGTGCACCATCACCCGTTCCTCCGGGTCGTCGGCGTCATCCTCCACCGGCACCGGCTCCTGCTGCAATTTCAAATAGTCCGCATTCAGCTGCGCCATGCCGTGCGCCAGCCGGATGGAGTGTTCCAGCCCGTCCGACTGTTTCTGCGCCCAGTTCAGCAGCCGCCCAAAAATACCGTTGGCGGTGGCCTGGGTCGGCAGACCAAAGAAGATGCCGCCCTCCCCGCAGCGCTGTGCCAGAACCTCCGCCGCTGCCAGCGCGGCCTCGGTTTTGCCCACGCCCATCTGGGCTTCCAGAATAAAAATGCCCGGTTCCTGTGCGTTGTTCACAGCCTCCAGCATAGCCTGCTGCACTTCGTTCGGAAGAAAGCCGAACCGCTCCCGGAACTCCGCCGGGTCCGCTGCGGCCTCCTGCACTTTCCAGGGAAGGGTCGGTGCAAATTTCTGCCATGCCCGTTCCACGCGGGCCGGATAAAGGCTCTCGTCGCCCAGTTCCTCTACCGGGATCAGCGGGAAATACCGGGGATTGCTGGCGATCCAGTCCGCCATGATGAGCAGGCCGGTCAGAAGGAGTTCCGTCGGGACCGACAGCTCTGGCAGCTCTTTCACGTCAGAAAATCCGCTTTCCTGCAGGGCGTGATCGAACAGTTCCTGCCAGCAGCTCCACCAGAATGTTTTCCGTCCTTTGGGCCAGTAATTTGTTTCATACACTCCGTCTTCCAGCTGGTCCAGAACATTATTTGCCTCCTGCGGCTTGCCGTGGTGTGCCCCCACGACCGAGGCCAACCCTTCCGGGCAGCCCAGCTCCCGCAGGATCGCCTCCCCGGCCAGCGCATGGTGGGAAAATTTCTTTTTCTGCTCGTTCCAGCGGAGCTCGGTATCCTCCTCCAACCGCTGTTTTGCCTCCGGCAGCAGGCTCATGATCGGGCCGGCAAAGGCCAGCGTGATTTTCCCGATATCGTGGACCCACCCCAGAAAAACGACAGTCCGGGTCAGCAGTTCCTCGTCCAGGTCCAGATTCCGCCGCACACTTTCCGGCAGCCACTGCTGCACCAGAAACCGCATAATGCCTGCTGTGTCCCGCAGATGCATCCAGAGCGGCAGCCACAGACTGCTGTTGTCCGGGTCTGTTTTGCCTGCAAAACGCCGTACCTTGCAGGATCGTTCCGGTCGTTTCATCGTTCCACCTCCAAAGCATCGTTCCCATTGGCAGCCGGTGTTTTTCTGATAAGCAAAGAATAACAGACATGTCATCCCATAAACAGGACTTTCACGTTTTTCAGCGATTTTTACTCTGTTTTTCTTCTGTTACCCCCGCAAATGCGGGGAAAATCCCTCATTGTGCTAAATCATTGGAGCAATCCCGCAAATGCAGGAAGCGGATTATTATGCTATATCATGTTCTCTTTTTATCCGCATCGTCATTATAGCAACTATTTCAGTCATTTTCAACATTTTATTGTATTTTTTGGATATTACGAGGCATGTTTTTATTGGTCCGCTCCATTGGCCGGGTCGCGGCAGTTTTCTTCCGACGCAAAAATCCCACCGACTTCCTGCTGCGGAAATCAATGGGATTTTATCAGCATCTCTTCAGTTGAAGGCACCATTCTGGGCGGCATACACCGCAATGGTGCTCAGCAGGTCCAGTTCCGCTTTCTGGTAGGTCGTGCGGCCGATGTGCAGCTGTTCCAGCACGTCGGCCTCCTTGCGGTGCTGCAGATAGCGCAGCTGCAGCAGATCGGCCCGGATGGGATCCGCTTCCTTGTAATAGGCCATGCTGTCCTCAATGGCCTTTTCCCACCGACGGTTCACCGGCGACCGCGCCCACTGCCGCCGGCCATAGGCCAGCAGGGCGCTGCGGGTGGCATCACGCTGTTGTTTTGTCATTTCGGCTTTCTCCTTTCTGCAGCGGCCAGGCTGCGCTCATAGCGGTTCTGGGTGTCAAAAAAGCAGGCATCCCGCTCCGACATCGTCATTCCCAGCATCGCCGACAGATTTTCGGCTTCGTTCAGTTTGAACTGGGTCTGCCCCTGCAGTTTGCTGTGCAGCGCGCTCTCGCTGATGTTCAGCGCGCGGGCCACATGCCGCAGCTTGTAGCCGCTGTCGCGGATGTATTCTTCGATCAGTCTGGTATTGGCCATGTTCTCCGCTCCTTTTTTGTCGGTTTCACGTCGCTCAACAATCTTTGGTTGTAGTATAGCCGCAAGTTGATTGTCTGTCAACTGATTTTCAAAAATCACGCGAAAAAAGTTGATTTTCGCCCACTTTTCTGGTATACTGCCTCCAGAAGCACCAATTTCACCGCACAACCATTCGTTTTTGAACGGAGGCGTCTATGTCCGAACTTTCCACCCGCGTCCGGCTGCGGCGCGAAGAACTGGGCCTCTCGCAGGAGCAGCTGGCCCAGCGCATGGGATACCGCTCCAAATCCTCCATCACCAAGCTGGAAAAAGGGGTCAACGACATCCCGCAGGCGAAGCTGGAAGAGCTGGCCGCGGCACTGGAGACCACCCCGGCCTATCTGCTGGGGCTGGACGTGCTTTGCCCGCCGCCGGGCTTTGAGCCGCTGCCCGCCATGGCCATGGTGCCGCTGGTGGGCTCCATCGCCTGCGGCACCCCCATCACCGCCGAGCAGAACATCGAGCAGTACATCGGCGTTCCGGCGGCGTGGCACGCTGACTTTGCGCTGACCTGCCATGGCGACAGCATGGCTCCCACCATCTGCGACGGCGACATCGTATGCATTCGCTGCCAGCCGGAGGTGGAGCAGGGCGAGATCGCCGCAGTGCGCATTGGCGGCGAGGCCACCCTCAAGCACTTCCACCGGCAGGGTGATGCTGTGATGCTGCTTGCGGACAATGCCGCCGTCTGCCCACCCATGATCTTTACCGGCCTGCAGCTGGAAGAGCTGCACATTGAGGGCCGCGCTGTCGGCCTGTGCCGGGGGCTGTGAGCCGCCTGCAGTCTTTCAGGCACGTTTCATAAAAGGAGGAGGCTTCTCATGTTTTTCTCCCGCAAAAAGCCTGCCCGTTCTTACGACCCCGCCACCCAGCAGCCTGCACTGCGGTGCAGCATCTGCACCGGGGAGCAGGTGGCCGGTTTCATCTCCCCGGATGGCCATTTTGAGGACGTTCAGCTCATTCGCACGCCTCAGGAACTGGACGCATTCCGGGCACGGTACAGCATCCCGCCGGAATGCCCCCTGAAAAAGATCTATTAAAAGGAGTTCGCCATGCCCACTGCACCTGAAGAGATGACCCTGAAGGTCATTGCCCATATCCATACTGCCTTTCCCACCAAGTTCGGCATCCCGCGCCAGAGCGGCCTTGTGGACGAGCTGCGCGGCGAGGTGATCTTTACGCCCGAATACCGCAATGCCGATGCCGTGCGCGGTCTGGAAGATTTTAGTCACATCTGGCTGGTGTGGCAGTTCTCCGGCGCGGTGCGGGACAGCTGGTCCCCCACTGTACGCCCGCCGCGTCTGGGCGGCAACACCCGCATGGGCGTGTTCGCCACCCGGTCGCCGTTCCGCCCCAATCCTTTGGGCCTTTCCAGCGTGCGTCTGGAAGGCATCGAGCACCGGCCGGACATTGGCCCGGTGCTCATCGTGCGCGGTGCCGACCTGATGGATGGCACCCCCATCTACGACATCAAGCCTTACATCCCCTATGCCGACTGCCACCCGGATGCCGCCGAGGGCTTTACCGGCCAGACCCAGTTCCACCGTCTGCAGGTACAGTTCCCGCCCGAACTGCTGGCACAGGTGCCGCAGGCCGACCGCGCCGCCCTGACCGGCGTACTGGCAGGTGACCCGCGCCCCTCCTACCAGCACGACCCGCAGCGGGTGTACGGCATGGAGTTCGGCCCGGTAGAGGTGCATTTTACCGTGGATGGCGAGATGCTCACCGTGACCGGCATCGCCCGCCGCTGAGAGGAAGCGTTTATGGAACTGCGGAACATCAATACCTTTTTGCACATCGCCGAGCTGCACAGCTTTTCCCGCACTGCGCGGCAGCTGGGCTATTCCCAGTCGGCGGTGTCCTCCCAGATCGCACAGCTGGAAGCAGAGCTGGGCGCACCGCTGTTCGACCGCGTGGGCAAGACCGTGCGGCTCACCGATGCGGGCCAGACCTTTTTAGGCTATGCACGCACCCTGCTGGCCACGGCCCAGCAGGCGCAGGCTGCCCTGCAGCCCGCCCGGCAGATCAGCGGCAGTCTGCGCATCGCGCTGGCGGATTCGGTGTGCTCCACCTTCCTGCCCGGTCTGCTCAAACGCTACCACGCCCTGTGCCCGCAGGTGGAGCTGGTGCTGTGCACCGCCACTGCCGACGGGATGCTGCAGATGCTGGGCACAAATCAGATCGATCTGGCCTATACGCTGGACCAGCCCCTGCTGCAGCCCAATCTGGTGCTTGCGGCGGATGTGCCGGAGCCGGTGTGTTTTATTGCACCGTCGGCTCACCCGCTTGCCGGGCAGGAAGTTGTTACGCTGGAAGAGCTGCCCCGGCAGGAATTTCTGCTCACTGAGCGCGGCATGAGCTACCGCGACGCTTTGGATCAGTGCCTTGCCGCCCGCGGCCTTGCCATCCACCCTTATCTGGAGCTGGGCAGCGCTGCGCTGCTGTGCCAGATGGTGGAGCAGGGCATGGGTCTTTCCTTCCTGCCGGAGTACATCGTGCGTCCGGCGCTGGCCGCAGGTCGTCTTGCCCGGCTGAATGTGCCGGACTGCACCGTGGAGATGCATCGTCAGCTGTTTTATCACCGTGACAAATGGCTGACCCCTCAGATGAAAGCCTTTATCGAGCTGGTGCGCCAGCCCGCGCCCAGCACTGCCAGCAAATGAAAAGAGCACGGGTCCATTGAAGCGCAAAGCTGAACACACAAACGAAAAACCGCCGAAGGCTTTCCTTCGGCGGTTTTTCTTATGATAGGAGGATCAAAAATGATCGTCGCTAAATATTAGTTCAGGATGGTCAGCTCGGTCTCGATGTCGAACAGGTGGACCTTGTGGGGATCGAATGCAACGCGGACGGTGTCTCCGTTGCGGGCCTTGGAGGTGGGAGCGACGCGGGCGGTCATCTTGTTGCCCTTGTACTCCAGATACAGGTAGATCTCAGCGCCCATCATCTCAGAGACATCGACCTGAGTTTCCAGATGGCAGTCAGGATGTTTTGCCATGAATTCGGGCTCATCATCGATATCCTCAGGACGGATGCCCATCTTGACCTTCTTGCCGACGTAAGAATCCAGCTTGCCGTCAGCGGTCTTCTCCTTGGGCAGGGGGATGGTGTCGCCGCCCAGATCAATGGCGTACTGGTCGCCGCTCTTGGTCACGGTGCCGTCGAGGAAGTTCATCTGGGGGCTGCCGATGAAGCCTGCAACGAACATGTTGCAAGGCATATCGTACAGGTTCTGCGGGGTATCGACCTGCTGGATGATGCCGTCCTTCATAACGACGATACGGTCGCCCATGGTCATAGCCTCGGTCTGGTCGTGGGTAACGTAGATGAAGGTGG
>OMBM01000841.1_pt1 | contig 13561 bp, 9 predicted proteins | sample 1644861 | NCBI WGS metagenome assembly OMBM01 (sample SAMEA103958165, study PRJEB25191) | human gut metagenome | biome: human-associated habitat [ENVO:00009003]; feature: intestine environment [ENVO:2100002]; material: feces | place: Germany | collected 2013/2015 | reverse complement strand
ATCATGTACGGCTGCGACAACTTCTGTACCTACTGCATCGTGCCTTATGTGCGCGGCCGCGAGAAGAGCCGCAAGCCCGGCGATATCCTTGCCGAGTTCCGCAGCCTTGTGGAGGCGGGCTATAAGGAGATCACCCTGCTGGGTCAGAACGTGAACAGCTACGGTAAGGGTCTGGAGGAGCAGATCGATTTCTCCGACCTGCTCAACCTGCTGTGCACCGTGCCCGGCGATTATCACATCCGCTTTATGACCAGCCACCCCAAGGACGCCAGCCATAAGCTCATTGATACCATTGCCGCCCAGCCGAAGCTGTGCAAGCACCTGCATCTGCCGGTGCAGTGCGGTTCCGACCGGCTTTTGCAGCAGATGAACCGCCACTATACGGTGGAGCAATATCTGGAGCTCATCGACTACGCCCGCAAGACCGTGCCCGGCATCACCTTCTCCAGCGATATCATCGTGGGCTTCCCCGGCGAGACCGAGGAGGACTTTGTAAAAACGCTGGAACTGGTGCGCAAGGTGGGTTATATGCAGCTGTTCACCTTTATCTACTCCAAGCGCACCGGCACTAAGGCTGCCGAAATGCCGGACCCCACCCCCCGCAAGGAAAAGACCGACCGCATGACCCGCCTGCTGGCTACGCAGGACGAGATCGCCATGGCACTGGTCAAGGCGCAGGTAGGGCAGACCGTCCGGGTGCTGGTGGAGGGCTTTGGGCGCAATGAAGGCACCCTCTCCGGTCGGCTTGACAACAATCTGACCGTGGAGTTTGCCGCTGACCCGGCACTGCTGGGCAGCTACGCGACTGTACATCTTACCGGCGCCCGCGCCACCGTGCTGCTGGGTGAGCTGGAAGCATAAAAACGTGATTCCGGGGCAAACTGCCCCAGAAAGAATAAAAACAACAAGGAGAACCCAATCATGGATTGCATTGATCTTTTCAAGCGTGCCGCTATGGCACTGCAGACCGACCCCCGCTACGTCATTCTGGATCAGGCCCGCAAGGCAAACGATAAGGATGAGGAGCTGCAGAACCTGATCGGCGAGTTCAATCTGGCCCGCATGGACCTGAACAACGAGATCGGCAAGAACGAGCGCGACGATGCCCGCATCGCTGAGCTGAACGAGAAGGTGAACAGTCTCTACGGCCAGATCATGGGCAACGAAGGCATGGTGGCATACAACGAGGCCAAGCGCGAGTGCGAGAACCTGGTCAACTATATCGACGCCATCATCAACACCGCCATGAACGGCGGCGACCCCATGACCGTGCAGGAGCCTTCTGCCTCCTGCACTGGCAGCTGCTCCACCTGCGGCGGCTGCCACTAAGCAGAGTTTTCATCGGAACGCGGCTGTGCAACACAGACCGCGTTTTGTTTGCACCGGCGGTTACAGACCACAAACCGGCTGACGGAACCATACAAGGGAAAGAGGAAAAACCATGGCAGAGCTTTCGCCCATGATGCAGCAGTATCTTGAGATCAAAAACCAACATAAGGACGAAATTCTTTTTTACCGCATCGGCGATTTTTACGAGATGTTCTTCGACGATGCCGTCACGGCGTCCCGGGAGCTGGATCTTACCCTTACCGGCAAGCAGTGCGGCCTTGCCGAGCGCGCCCCTATGTGCGGCGTGCCCTTCCACAGCTACGAGGGCTATGTGGCGCGCCTGATCGCCAAGGGCTATAAGGTAGCTATCTGCGAGCAGGTAGAGGACCCCGCCAAGGCAAAAGGGCTTGTCAAGCGGGACATCATCCGTGTGGTCACCCCCGGTACGGTCATCGAGAGCAGTATGCTGCAGGACGACCGCAACAACTACATTGCCAGCCTGTACCTCAAGGGCAAAAAGGCCGGCCTGTGCTTTGCGGACGTTTCCACCGGTACGGCGCATATCACCGAACTGACGGCGGATAAGATTGCCCCGGCGGTCATTACCGAACTGTGCCGTTACCACCCCAGCGAGGTGCTGCTGAACCCCGGCCTGCTGGACTGCCGCGAGGTGACCGCCTACATCAAAAAGAACATGAGCTGCTCGGTGGAACTGGTCGAGGACGAGCGCTATGCGCCGGGGCTGGTGGCGTCTGCGCTGGAGGAGCAGTTTGGCCGCGACTGGCCGCAGACCACCGGCATAGCCGCCGAGGGCCTTGTGCGCTTTGCCATGGCTGCGCTGCTGGAATACCTGCACGATACCCAGATCAAGGGTGTGGAGCGGTTAAAGACCGTCATTACTTACAACGAAGCCCAGTTCATGCGGCTTTCGCCGGTCACCCGGGCAAACCTTGAGCTGACCGAGACCCTGCGCGGCCGCGAAAAGCGCGGCACCCTGCTGTGGGTGTTGGATAAGACCAGCACTGCCATGGGCAAACGGATGCTGCGCAGCTGGATTGAGCAGCCGCTCATTTCCAGCCAGCTTATCAACCACCGCCTGAACGCAGTGGAGGCGCTGGTGCGCCAGACCATGGTGCGCGGCGACTTGACCGAGGAACTGCACTACATCGCGGATCTGGAGCGCCTGATGACCCGCACGGTGTACGGATCTGCCACCCCCAAGGAGATCTATACCCTTGCCCAGACCTGCGACCGTCTGCCCGGCCTGCGCAGGCAGGCGGAGGGCTGCAACTGCCCGGAGCTTGCCGAGTTGGCCGCCAGCATCGACCCGCTGGAGGATATCAAGGCGCGCATTTATGCCGCAGTAGACCCGGACGCCCCCTCCACCCTCAAGGATGGCGGTGTTATCGCCAAGGGTTACCATGCCGAGGTGGACGAGCTACGCTCCATCCGCGATAACACCAAGGGCGTTCTGGCACAGCTGGAAGCCCGTCTGCGGCAGGAGACCGGCATTCCAAAGCTGAAAATCGGCTATAACCATGTGTTTGGCTACTTTATTGAGGTAAGCAACTCCTACAAGAACCTTGTGCCGGAGACCTACATCCGCAAGCAGACCCTTACCTCCGGCGAGCGTTACATCACACAGGAGCTGAAGGAGCTGGAAAGCAAGATCCTTGGCGCACACGAGCGGCTCATCTCGCTGGAACGCCGCCTGTTTGACGAACTGTTGGAAAGCATCGGTGCACAACTGGATCGTATCCAGCGCACCGCCAATGCCATTGCCCAGCTGGATGTACTGGCTGCGCTGGCGCAGGTCGCTGCGGAAAACAACTACTGCCGCCCCGTGGTGGACGACAGCGATGTGCTGACCATCACCGAGGGACGTCACCCGGTGGTGGAGCAGGTGCTCAAGGGCAGTATGTTCGTGCCCAACGATACCACCCTCAACTGCACCACCGACCGCTGCCTCATTATCACCGGCCCCAACATGGCGGGTAAATCCACCTATATGCGTCAGAATGCTCTCATTGCGCTGATGGCGCAGATCGGTTCCTTTGTGCCGGCTGCCAGCTGTCATGTGGGCGTTGTGGACGCCATCTTTACCCGCATCGGTGCATCGGACGACCTTGCCGCAGGCCAGTCCACCTTTATGGTGGAGATGACCGAGGTGGCGGAAATCCTGAAAAACGCCACCGCCAAAAGTCTTGTGGTGCTGGACGAGATCGGCCGCGGTACCTCCACCTTTGACGGTATGAGCATCGCCCGCGCCGTGGTGGAGCATATCGCAGACCCCGCCAAGGGGCTGGGCTGCAAGACCCTGTTCGCCACCCACTACCACGAGCTGACCGAGCTGGAAGGCACCGTAGAGGGCGTAAAAAACTACAATATTGCAGTCAAAAAGCGCGGCGAGGACATCACCTTCCTGCGGCGCATCGTGCGCGGCCCCGCTGACGACAGCTACGGCATCGAGGTGGCAAAGCTGGCCGGTCTGCCCGGCAGCGTGACCCGCCGTGCCCACGAGGTGCTGCGCACGCTGGAGGCCTCTGCTCCCAAAAACAAGGTAGAGCAGATGGATTTTGACGCTTTGCAGGAGTACAATTCCCCGGCAGTGCCCAGCGAAATGATGGAAAAGCTGGAAGCCGTGGATGTGGAAACGCTTACTCCCATTGAAGCACTGAACTTTTTGTACGAGCTGAAAAAGACCCTCAAGGGCAGCCTGAACGGCTGACCGTAAAAATCAACCACAGGGGAGGGAAAAGACCATGGCAGTCATCCATGTTCTGGATAAGCATACCGCTGAGCTGATCGCCGCCGGTGAGGTGGTGGAGCGCCCGGCATCGGTGGTCAAGGAGCTTTTGGAAAACTCCATCGACGCCGGTGCAACGCAGGTCACCGTCAGTATCGAGTCCGGCGGCGTAAAGCTGATCGAGATCAGCGATAACGGCACCGGTATTGATGCCGAGTATATCCCGACAGCCTTCATCCGCCACGCCACCAGCAAAATTGAAAAGCCGGATGACCTGAACAGCATCCATACACTGGGCTTCCGCGGCGAGGCACTGGCTTCCATTGCCAGCGTAGCGCGGGTAGAGCTGCTCACCCGCACCGAGGTGGACGAGTTTGCCACCTGCTACCGCATCGCCGGCGGCGAGGAGCGGGGCAGGGAGCCTGCCGCCCGTGCTGTGGGCACCACCATCCGGGTGCAGGACCTGTTCTACAACACCCCCGCCCGCATGAAGTTCCTCAAAAAGGACTCCAGCGAGGGCACCTTTGTGGCAGATAACGTGGGTCATGTGGCGCTCAGCCACCCGGAGGTCAGTGTCAAGTTCATCCGGGAGGGCAAGCTGCAGTACGTTACCCCCGGCGATGGTCAGCTGCGCAGCGCCGCCTACGCGGTGCTGGGGCGGGAGTTCAGCCGCGACCTCATCGAGGTGCACTCCGAGGAAGGGTTGTACCGGGTCACCGGCTTGATCACCCCGCCCAAGAGCTGCCGTGCCAGCCGCAGTATGCAGCATTTCTACATCAATGGTCGCTATGTGCGCAACCGTACCATCATGGCGGGCATGGAAATGGCCTTTAAGGGTACGACCATGCAGGGCAAGTTCCCGGGCGGCATCCTGCTGCTGGAAATGCCCACCGACCTTGTGGACGTCAATGTCCACCCTGCAAAGATCGAAGCTCGCTTTGCCCGGGAAAATGACGTGTTCGATGTCATCTATCATGCGGTCAAGCTGGCGCTGGCAAAGGCAGCTGTTGCCCCGGCAGAGGAACCCACCCCGGAGCAGACAGCATCGGAAGAAGTGGTGGAAGAAGCCGCGCCGTCCGAAGCGGCAGAACCCGAGGAAACGCCGGTCACTGCGCCCACCGTGGAGGTTGTGCAACCGGAGGAAAAGCGCACCGTTCCTGCGTGGCTCAAGGAAGTGTGGCAGCAGCTTTTCCCGGCAGAAACACCGGACGGTTCTGAACCGGCATCTTCTGCGGAGGTGCTGCCGACATCCGAGACGGCACTGCCGCCGGAAGAGACCGAAACCGAACCTGAAACGGAAGGAGCAGCGGAATGAAATACAAGAATTTTCTCCTCCGGGCGGTGAACCTGCTGCTGATCCTTGGCATCCTGTGGCAATACCAGCAGGTGGCACTGGTCCGGGCGGCGGCGGTGAGCCAGCGCAAGCAGGAAATTGCCGAGGTGGAAGCCTACAACGCTTCCGTTTTGCAGGCGCAGAGCGCAGCGCAGGCGGAGCAGAGCCAGAGCGGCTACCGGGACGGCACCTACGAGGGCAGCGCCTTTGGCTTTGGCGATGCCATCCGGGTGTCGGTAACCATTCAGAACGGAAAAATGACCGATATTGCGGTGCTGGATGCCTCCGGTGAGGATAAGCCCTACTATAAACAGGCACTGCCTTTGCTGGACGAGATGCTGGCAGTGCAGTCTGCCGAGGTGGATACCGTTTCCGGCGCTACCCTTACGGCAGAAGGTCTCATCGGTGCAGTAGAGGACGCACTGGGAAAGGCGGCAGGATGATGGAAAAAACACAAGCAAAGCCTTTGACGGCGGCGCAGCAGCGTCAGCGGGACAAAAAGCGCCGCACATGGCTGCGCGCCGGGGTGCAGCTGTTCTTCTTTGTGACCATGCCGGGCGCATTCGTGGCCGGGTTTTCCGGGGTAAAACAGATCTTTCTGCACATCGGCGCAGGCGAGGTGCTTACAGCGGACAGCTTCACGCTTTCCCTGCTGGGGCTGTGCGGCTTCACCCTTTTGTTCGACCGGTTTTTCTGCGGGTACGCCTGCGCCTTTGGCAGCTTGGGCGATGCCGTCTGGGCGCTTTCTGGCCTTATCCAGAAAAAGCTGCTCCGCCGCAAAAAGCAGTTTCGGCTGCCGGAGCGGACGGTGCTTTGGGGGCAGAAGGTCAAATATCTGCTGCTGGCGGGGCTGGTGGCGCTGTATGTGACCCGGCAGGAAAAGCTGCTGACCGGCGCAAGCCCGTGGGAGGTATTTTCCCGCCTGACGGCTCTGCGTCTGCCGCCGGAGGGCTTCGGTGTGGGCATCGCGTTGCTTGTGCTCATTTTGCTGGGCATGGCGGTGCAGCCCCGGTTCTTCTGTCAGTTTCTCTGCCCCATGGGTGCGGTGTTCGCCCTGCTGCCGGTGCTGCCCTTTGCGCGGCTGCACCGGCAGAACGATGGCTGCATCCCGGGCTGCAACGCCTGCAAGCAGCAGTGCCCGGTGTGCCTGAAGCTGGAGGAAAGCAGCCTGCGCAGCGGGGAGTGCATCGCCTGTGAAGCCTGCGTGGGCACCTGCCCCAAGCAGAACATCCACCGGTGGGATTTGGCTCTTTGCAAGCACCGGTGGCTGCCGGTGCTGGGTAAGGCGCTGCTCTTTTTCCTGCTGGGCTTCTGCCGGTTTATCTGAAACAAAAAAGGGAGACCGCCGCACAATATCGTGCAGCGCCTCCCTTTTGGCTAAGACGATTTTGAATGCCCTCCGCTATGCTCTGGGCATTTTCAGCGGAAAAGCTATTTATAATTTCGGAACGCCGGAGCGTCTGCGGACGCTCCGGCGTTCCATTTTCACGGTAAAGGCTTCTGCTCCAGCAGGTCTGTCATGCTGCGCAGGCTGATGCCAAGGGTAGAAAGGTTATGCAGCATCGCGCTGGTGGCAGGGGGCAGGATGCCCAGTGCGCCCAGCAGGATGAGCGCGGAGTTGAAGCTGAGGACAAAGCGGTAATTGCTGCCCACCCGCTTTTGCAGGGCGTTGGCAATGGCTTTTAAGGTCACCAGCTCTTCCAGACTGTCGGCGCGGATGGTCACATCGGCAATTTCCCGGGCGATGGCGGCACCGGAATGGATGGCGATACCGATATCTGCCGCCGACAAGGCAGGAGAATCATTGATGCCGTCACCGATCATCACCACCGTATGTCCTTCGGCTTTGGCGTCACGGACAAAGGCGGCTTTATCCTCCGGCAGCACCTCCGCAAAGCAGCGGTCCACCCCCACCTGCGCCGCAATGGCGCGGGCAGTGCGGTCGCTGTCGCCGGTCATCATAACGGTCTGGGCAATGCCCAGCTTCCGGAGCTTATGCAGCACCTGTGCCGCCTCCGGGCGCAGGGGGTCTGCGATGCAGATGACCCCCGCCAGCACCCCGGAAGCTGCCAGATACAGGTGGGAATACTGCGGGTCCAGCGCATCGAATTTTGCCTGTTCCCCTGCCGGGATGGTGCAGCCCTCGTCCTCAAAAATGAAGTGGGCACTGCCGATGACCACCCGCGTGCCGCCCACCCGGCTGGCAATGCCGTGCGCCACGATGTACTCCACCTCGGAGTGCATCTCCTCGTGGGAGATGCCCCGCTCCCTGGCGGCGCGGACAACGGCGTTTGCCATGGAATGAGGGAAATGCTCTTCCAGACAGGCGGCAAGCTGCAATACCTCCTGCTCCTCACAGCCGGAGAAAGGCACTACCTGCACCACCTGCGGGGTGGCGCGGGTGAGAGTGCCGGTCTTATCGAACACGATGGTGTCCGCCTTTGCCAGCGCTTCCAGATACTTGCCGCCCTTTACGGTGATGTGGTATTCCCCGCACTCCCTCATAGCAGAGAGCACCGCCAGCGGCATGGAAAGCTTCAGCGCACAGGAGAAGTCCACCATCAAAATGGAGATGGCGCGGGTGACGTTGCGGGTAAAGGCGTAGGTAGCCACCGTACCGGCAAGGCACCACGGCACCAGACGGTCGGCCAGCTGCAAAGCCCGGTTCTCGGTACCGGACTTGAGCTTTTCCGATTCCTCGATCATCGCCACGATCTTATCGTAGCGGTTGGCGCCGCCCTCTGCCTTGGCCACAAGAACGCATTCGCCCTCTTCCACCACCGTGCCGGCGTAGACGGTGGCACCGGTGGTCTTGCGCACCGGCATGGACTCGCCGGTCAGGGCAGCCTGATTGACCATGGCCTCGCCCTCCAGCACCATACCGTCCAACGGGATCATGTTGCCGGAGCGCACCACTACTTCGTCCCCGGCGTGAACGCGGGTCAACGGCACCAGTACCTCGCCCTGCGGGGTGCGCACCCAGACCTTATCCACGTTCAGTGCCATGCTGCGGGCAAGGTCATCCAAGCTCTTTTTCCTTGTCCACTCTTCCAGCAAGCTGCTCACCGTCAGCAGGAACATCACCGACCCTGCGGTGCTGTAATCACCCCGCAGGAGGGAGGCGGTGATGCTGAGCGCATCCAGCACCTCTACTTCCAGCTTGCGGTGCAGCAGGCAGCGGATTCCCTTCCAGATAAAGGCGATGGAGCGCCACACCGTATATGCCGCCGCGATGGGCGCGGGCAGAAACACCTTGCGGAACGCCCGCCCCGCCACAAGACCGACCATCTTTTCCTGATATTCCTGATTGATCTTCCGGCTGTCGTGAGAGGTGACCAGCACCTCCAATTCTTCGTTGTCAAAGCGGTAGGCCGCCAGCAGGGCGGCGGCGTCCTTCCGGCTGCCCCGGTAGATCAGCACCACATCTCCGGTGCGCTCGTAGACGGTGGCTTTCTGGATGTTGTCCTGCCCGTTCAGGTAGGCTTCCAGCACGTCTGCCCGGTGCAGGGTCATGCGCACAGCGCAGACGTGCACCCGCATCCGCCCCTTCCCTTCATGTAGGATCGTACATTTCATTGCTTTTCTTACCCCTCTGTGCAAAAAGAGCCGCCCAAAGCGGCGGCTCTGCTGCGCTATATCACTGTGCGGTCTGCTCTTCGGCCTGTTCTGCAGCCGTATCCTCGATGACCTCCTGTGCAGCCTCGGCGGCGCGGCTCTCGTTGATGGCCTTTGCATCGGCAAGGATGTCACCGGCCTCCTCCTGCACCTTATTCACGGTCTGCATGGTGCAATCCTTCATCCGCAGCACCGCAGCGGTGGTTTGGGTGTAGACCTTTTTGGCATCCTTGCTGGACAGCACCTTGAAGCCGGCAGAGCCGAACACCACACCGCCCAAAAACAGTGCAAGCTTTTTTGTATCAAACATATTTACCCCTCGTTTCTGTGTTTCCTATCTGAGCGCCCATCCCCTTGAGCGGGGCGGGCTCTTTATCTTTATATTGTAGCAGGCTTTCGGGCTTTTTCAATGGTTTTCGACGATGTTAGGACGTATTAACATTGTTAGCAGTAGTTTGATACGGAGGATCTTTTTGGTCATGCTCCCTTGCAGAGAGCAGCAGGCCGCAGCCTATATTTGTTTTGGGTATGCAGAAAACCCTGCGAATTCCAACACCGTCGGAATCCGCAGGGGCGATTTCAAGCCATTTATGCGTTCAACGCCTTGTCGAGATAGCATTTCACTTCCTTCGGCTTCAGACCGGCTTCTTTCTCCAAAGCGGTGCGGATCACCTCCAGATAGTTCGGAGACGGTGCCTTCTGCGGGCGGGTCGTGCTGCTGATCAAGGTATAGACCGGCAGATTATCCTTGCCCATCCCCAGCAGGAACTGATGCCCGTACCAGTTGGCCGAGGCGCCCTCCTGCCGCATGATGTCATACAGCTGATCCCTCGTAATGCGGTACAGCCGGAACAATACCGATTCATGACCCGCCGGGTCATAAAAAGCTACGCCGCCGTAATCCCAGCTGGGACTTTCATTGCCGAAATACAGCCTGCCGCGATAATCTGTCCAATACGATTCCTTCCACAGCGTGGTATCGTTACAGCCATAGTAGCGTTTTCCGTTTGGCGCTACGCCGCCCTGCACATAGCAGCGGAACCGTTCCTCCGACAGGTTGGAGCCGTAGCAGGCATACCAGACTTCTTCCTCATGCTTCGGCTGCCAGCAGGAACGCTCTAAACAGCCCTGCGTACCCTTATTATATAAGTACGCTTCTGCACGAAGGCTGCCCTGCTCAGACTTCATCCACACCTCCCGGCGCAGATAGAGGTTGCCCTCGTCCTCATAGCGATCCATCTCTGCCATCATCTCCGGCGAGACAAAGTACACCTCACACAGAACCGCCTCGTTTTTCTTCTGCACGATTCCGGGGTATGCGCCCAGATCCACCATGGTATGGTCGTGCAGGGTATACCGCCGGGAGGAGATCGAATCCTTCAACAGATCGTGGGCGGGCTGCCCCTGCATCAGCGTCCCGTAGACAAAGAGCGTATGGGTCTTGCCGTGATAAGCTGCCACCACCTGTTCCAACTCTGCGGTAATCGGCACAGGCCACATTCCCATCTCCACCATCGACGTGTGGTTCTGCTTTGCCCTTACAATGTCGCGTTCGAACATCTGAATGGTGTCCCGCACCAATGCCGTGAACTCTGCGCAAAGATCACCGTTTTCCTCAACGAATGCCTTAACATCGGCCTTGGCCAGCAAGATCAGATTGCGGCGCTGCCTGGAGCCTGCATCCAGTCCATGGTCACGCAGTCCGCGCCCCGTGCAGCCATGCAGCAGGTTCTTGAAAAAAGCCGTCCGTGCTTCGTCAAAGATTTCCCGCATGGTCTGCCATGCGTAGATGGCTGCTGCTGCCGCCGCATAGCTCGGATGGTACTGCAAATCCACCCGGCAATCGGATGGCATGGTTTTGTCGAGCACCAGCGGGATCAAGCCCTCTTCGGTCTGGAGATCTGCCGCTGCATTCAGAAATGCAGCCATCTCCGTCCGGGAAAGGGTGCGGTAGTTTTCCTGCTCAGCTGCACAGTACAAGGCCTTTGCGCAGTCAAATGCCTGATGCACGCCGTTTTCCTGTTCAACCGAAAAGCGGCACAGCGGTTTCTTGTAAGCATTATCAAAATTCATCATGGTGTTCTCCTTTGTTGTGGTGTGTTTCGTTCTGACACCATGATAGCACTGGATTCATCAAATACGCGGTAATAGAGAGACGTCAGTTGTATCTAACTTTCAAAATCTCATCCAGCATGACCCTCTCCCCGATTTTTTCTTTTAGGATATACTCTTTGCCCAGTTTTTGATATTGCGCTTCGTCTACGACTGCAATTTCAAAAGGCTGGTATCTGGAAACAAAATAGAATCTGCACTTCGGAAAAATTTTATCCTTGCATTGAATCGTATAAACGTGTTCCATTCCGTAACGTGCATCTTTGAGGGCAAGCATCAGATTAATGCCGTCATCATAGCGGTTCAGCATCTCCGTCTCCGTAAAGAACTCGTCGACCCAATGCTCCGCTTTCCATTCCATCTTATCCAAAAACGCACCGAATGCCACCGCCTCTTTTTCTTCTGCCGCACTCCTATTCACATATCGTGTAACACGGTCCTCCGAAATATAGGCCTCTCGTATCCGCTTCTTTGCGTAAGGTGACAACTGACTCCATATCCCATACGCCAGATCAGCAGACAATTCATTTCCGTAGCAGTGGGAGTCGTAGGCGATGCCAAGCGATTTCAGCAGATAGGCCACCTGTGTTATATTCAGCTGCATCACGATTGGATGCAGCGTGTCCGGCGTATAAGTATACCGTTTTCTGCCGTCTTTCCGTATTTTTACGTCTGTCGAAACCCGCTGTCCACCCAGCGTCCACGGTTCATCCTCCAGATCACCATTCAACCGCTTCAGATAGGTGCGCAGCGTTTTTTCTTTTACGCCAATCTTATCACAAAGGGGGGCTCTTTCACAGCCCAAGCCATCCGTGCCATGCAGTCCCTTGAGCAGTTGGATCAGTTTACCATCTTCGGATTCAAGGAACGGTCGTAACGGACGGCTGATGGAAAAGCCATACTCCTTTTCCATCACAGCAAGCCACACATTAAACACTTCCCAGAGCCGCTGCTTATGTTCAATACTGCCGGGCTGTCCCTCAAGCGTTTCATTCATAGCCCCAGATATCAATCTGCAATCTAATTCCAAATCCTCGTCCTTAGAATCAACCGCTTCTATTTGCAATTGCAATTTCTTCCGCAACAATTTTCTGCTCAGTATTCTTTTTGCGTTTTCAGCTTCTTTCTCCGGGAGCTGCTCTGCGGCATGCCGGAGCATTTCCAGCAATCGTTCCACTTTTGCATCCTGATCCATCCGATTATCCTCCTGCTCACATTTCATATCTTGATATCAATTTTGAGAGAACGTATGGGACACCGTTTTTAACCCATTATAACATTCCCTGTTCCGAAAGCCAACTTCTGTTATAGCGCTGCATCTTGACAAAGGTTCCAGAATTGGGTCTGCCATTTGCTGTACTTTGCCCTGCGGGTCAAGGCCATAAAGTCTGCGGAACCGGAGAACGCAGAGCAAATCAAGCTTTGCAAAACTACGGCAGGGCATAAAAAAGCGGACAACCGTTCTGGGGTCGTCCGCAGGGGGATGGATTGCTTTCGTTACTTGATAAACCGGAATTTATTTTACATATCTTTCATAATCAAAATGCTTCCCAAAATATATCCACAATCCCATTCTTTGAATATTTCATTATCATAATGGAAACAAGGGTGCTTAAATACAACACTCACTCCAATTCCATTATCATAAACTTTTAGATAATCCTCATCATCAGAAGATAAAACTTTGACCGAATCCGGGAATGTCTCTCCAAATACTTCCTCATCTGTGTATAAATCTTTTTGATACTGAGGTAATGCTAAAATCTTTTTGCTCCTTGAGAATTTCATGAGCCAACCGGACGTGATACCGACTTTTCTGTCAACGCCGCTGCACAAACAGGGGCAGGAACTTCGTTCGGAGCAAACGGTGGCCTCCCACAACCTCTACTTATTTTTGCGCCTTAACAATTCAAAAACATTTGTAGAGCTGGTCAGGATGCCCATCTGGATGGCGTTCAGCATATTGGTGATGCCGACTTCCGTTTCTTTCAACTGCTTTTCATAGATGGGCAAATCCGTGCTTTCCTGATTTTGCAATTCCATGACTTTGGCAATGATGGCATTCATGGAAGCGTCATCTTCCACCAGCTTCATGGTCTCGTTGACCACCAGATCTTCCAGCCACTGTTTCCGCACGGCCTTTTTATCGCAGGTCTTTTTCTTCTTGGCGGCGGCACACTTGTAATAGGTATACATTTTCCCGGTGTGGCTGACACCGCTTTCTCCGAACATCAGCGCTCCGCACTTACCGCAGTACAGCTTGGTGGTAAGCAGATAGCTTTCCTCTGCCTTATGACGGGCAGGGGCCTTTTTATTTTTCGCCAGCTTTTCCTGCACCTTGTTGAACAAGTCCTCTGACACGAGAGCCGGGATCGCATTGGGCTGTACCACATCCCGCAAACGCAATTCGCCGATGTACCGGCGAT
>OMBM01000836.1_pt1 | contig 13641 bp, 6 predicted proteins | sample 1644861 | NCBI WGS metagenome assembly OMBM01 (sample SAMEA103958165, study PRJEB25191) | human gut metagenome | biome: human-associated habitat [ENVO:00009003]; feature: intestine environment [ENVO:2100002]; material: feces | place: Germany | collected 2013/2015 | reverse complement strand
TGATGAAGGTCGCTCTGCAGTTCATGAACGTCAACTCCTCCTACACCTACATCGTTCAGGGCCTTGTCATTATCGTGGCTGTCGCCATTGATATCCGCAAGTATCTGGCTAAGAAGTAATCTCCTCATCATCCCCCTTTGCACCCGCAGTCTTTGCACTGCGGGTGCTTTTTTTGTCCACATTTTTGTGGTATCATAAGGAAAAACATCTTATTCTTACAGGAGGGACTTTCCATGGCACAGCCCACCCCGGATACCCAGACCGAGCTTGAACGCCGCGAGGCCGCACTGGCCGCCCGCGAGGCAGAACTTGCCCGCCAGCAGGCTGAATTGCAGGCACAGAAGGCCGATTTTGAGCAGGGCAAAAAGCGCCTGCTGGACAACGGCAACAAGGACTTTGTAAACCCCAAGGAAAAGCTTTATGATAAATTCCCGCTCACGGTGCACCAGATGGATATCATCATCGGCGTGCTGTTCGCCCTGATTGCTCTTTTCCTTGTGCTGGGCGTGACCCACACCAGCTTTTTCGGCCTGTTCGGCGGCTGAGCCGCAGGCGCATCCTCTGTGAAAAACACCCCGTAAAGGAGAATAAAAATGGCACACTATCCCGGTTATACCGTCCTGCGCACCGAGGACTGCCCCGAGCAGCACGGTACTTTGACCCTGCTCACCCATGACGTCAGCGGCGCAGCCGTGCTGCTGGTGGAGAACGAGGACGTCAACAAGGCCTTCGGCATCGGCTTTGGCACCTTCCCCTCCGATGACACCGGCGTGTTCCACATTCTGGAGCACTCCGTGCTGGCGGGCAGCGAAAAATACCCGGTCAGCTCCCCCTTCGTGCAGCTGCTCAAAAGCAGCATGGCTTCCTTCCTCAATGCGATGACCTTCCCGGACAAGACGGTCTACCCCTTTGCCACCCCCAACGAGACCGATTTCTGCAACCTGATGGATGTCTACCTGAACGCAGTGTTCTGCCCGCTGGCTATGGTAGATTCTGCCGTGTTCGAGCAGGAGGGCTGGCACCGGGATGCAGACGGCACGGTCAGCGGTGTGGTCTACAATGAAATGCAGGGTGCGCTGGCCTCCCCGGATGCTCAGCTGCAAAACGCCCTGCAGCGGGCGATGTTCCCGGATACCGCCTACGGCTTTGTGTCCGGCGGCGACCCGGCGTCCATCCCCGCCCTGACCTACGAGAAATACCAGCGGGTGTACCGCCGCCATTACAGCGCCGACAACTGCTGCATCACCTTGTACGGCAAGATGGACATGGCCGATAAGCTGGCGCGGCTGGATAAGGACTACCTGTCCAAGATGCCCAAGACCGCTGCCCGTCCCCGCCTGACCATGCAGGACGAGCAGCCCGGCGCATTCGTGGAGCTGCCCTACTACACCGACCAGCCCAAGCCGGACGAGGTGCAGTGCGCACTGGCATGGTACACCGGCGCATTTGCCGACCGTGAGCGGCAGCTGGGCGTGGAGATCTTGCTGGGTGCGCTGCTGAGCACTAACAGCTCCCCCCTCAAGGCCGCGCTGCTGGCCGAGCAGCTGGGCGCAGATATCGACATCGGCTTTGATGACAGCACCCTGCAGCCCACCTTGGAGCTGCTGCTGCGCGGTGCTACGGTGGATTCTGCCCGCAAGTTTGCCCCTGCTGTACGCAAGGCTGTGGACGAGCTGCTAAAGACCGGCATTCCTCACGACCTGCTGCTGGCCGCTTTGAACGAAGCCGAGTTTGCCTCGCTGGAGCGCCCGGGCAGTCTGCCGGACGGCGTGCTGGACGCCATCAACGCCGCTACCGGCTGGCTGCACACCGGCGATGCCGCCCTGCTGCTGCACACCGACAAGCTTTTCGCCGCCCTGCGCAGCAAGCTGGAGGAGGGCTGGTTCGACACCCTGCTGCGGGAGCTGTTTGCCCCCGCCCCGGTGCAGGTGGTACAAATTCCCACCGCACCCAAGACTGAGAAAGCCGCCGCCCCGGCGCGCACCGATGGCAAGCTGGTGCTGGAGCACCCCCTCACCGCCGCCGACCTTGGCGCAGGCGATGCCGCCCCGCAGGGCAGCGCCGAGCAGCTGGCCGGTGCCACCCTGCTGCGCCACCCCTCTGCCGGCAGCCTGTACCTGAATTTCTACTATGATCTGGGCACTGTCACCCCGGAGGAGCTGCAATACCTGAACCTGCTCACCGATGTGCTGGACGAGCTGGACACCCCCGCCCACACTGCCCAGCAGCTGAACACCCTGCGCAGCACTTGGCTGGGCGACAGCCGCGCCCAGCTGGATCTCTGGACCGGGCGGCAGGAGGGTTCTCCCTGCCACGCGAAACTGACCCTCTGCCTGAGCCTGCTGGAGCGCAGCCTGGAAAAGGCGGTGGAGATCGGCGGCGAGTGGCTGTACGATACCGTCCTTACCGGCGCTGCCGCCGAAGCGGCCTATGCCCGGGTGGTCAGCCAGCTGAAATTGCGCATGGAGCAGCTGTTCATCCAGCAGGGCAACGAGTTTGCCTCCACCCGTGCCCGCGCCCATTATTATGTAGAAGGCGCTGCGGACGAAGCCTGCACCGGCGTGAGCTACTACCACTTCCTGTGCAGTCTGCTGGAAAAGGCCGACTGGTCCGCATTGGGCGCAAAGCTGGACACTGTGCGCAGCCGGGTACTGCAAAACGCCGCCCTGACCGTCAGCCTGCACGGCACCGAAGCCGCACTGGAAAAGCTGCGCACCCTGCTGCCGGAAAGCCGCTTTGCCGCCGCCCGGCGCACCCCGGCGCAGCCCTATACCCAGCCCCTGACGCCCCCGGTGAACGAAGCCTTTATCATTGACGGCGGCGTGAACTACGATGTGCTGGCTTGGCCCATGCCCCGGGACAGCCGCCGCCGGGTGCTGGCGCGGGTGATGAGCTACGAGTACCTGTGGCACACCATCCGGGAGGTGGGCGGTGCCTACGGCACCGGAATGCTCTGTGCAGACGGCATCGAGTTTTTGTACACCTACCGGGACCCCCACCTGCGGGAAAGCTACGACACCTTTGCAGACGCCCCCGCCGCCCTTGCCGCCCGGGACTACACCGCCCGGGATCTGGACGAGTTCATCGTGGGTACCGCCGCCAAGCTGGACACGCCCCGTAAGGCGCGTGCCGCTGCCCGGGAGCTGGATCACCGGTACTTCTGCGGCATCACGGACGAGATGCGCGCCGCCGACCGCAAGGCGCTGTGCAGCGTGGACGCCGCCCTGCTCAAAGCACAGGCCGCCGCCCTGTCTGACGTGCTGTCCGGCGGCGTGCGGGTGGCCTTTGGCAGCAAAGACGCCGTGGAAGCCGCAAAGGATCTGTTCGACCGGGTAGAGACGCTATAAGCGCCGGTCATTTGTAAAAAATATTTTATTTGTAGTTCCGAAACACCCGCAGGGTGTTTCGGAACTACTTTTTTCCCACACACACTTTTTCTGCACATATCGCCTGCATTCCGTCCAAACTACCAAAAAAAGCCAGATTTTTTGTGAGATAAGTCATACTTATTTAAGAAAATTTGAACAAATTGCGAAATTTGTGTGTTTCCGGTGTGGACAAAAACGTTTTCAGCTGATAGAATGGGAGCTGTTCTTTCTCCGCCGTCCGCAACCGGCGGAGTGTTTTATTGGAAGCAGGAGGTTTCTCATGTTAGAAAAGTTCTTTCACCTGAAAGAAAACCACACCGATGTAAAGACCGAGATCATGGCCGGTATCACTACCTTCATGACCATGGCTTACATCCTTGCCGTCAACCCCAACATCCTGTCCGCAGCGGGCATGGATTCCAAGGCTGTGCTGATCGCCACCGCGCTGGCATCCTTCATTGCCACCGCACTGATGGCTGTGCTGGCCAACTACCCCTTTGCACTGGCTCCCGGCATGGGCCTGAACGCCTACTTTGCCTACACGGTCGTGCTGACCATGGGTTACAGCTGGCAGCTGGCCCTGATGGCCGTCTTTGTTGAGGGTGTCATCTTCATCGCACTGTCCCTGACCAATGTGCGCGAGGGCATCTTCAACGCCATTCCCATGACCCTGAAGAGCGCCGTCAGCGTGGGCATCGGCCTGTTCGTGGCCTTTGTCGGCCTGCAGAACGCCAAGCTGATCGTCAACAGCGATTCCACGCTGGTCACCTACCAGCACTTCAAGGGCGCAACCTTCCACAGCGTTGGCGTGGGCGCTATTCTGGCTCTGCTGGGCGTGGTCATTACCGCCATCCTGCTGGTCAAAAAGGTCAAGGGCGGCATCCTGTACGGCATCCTGATCACCTGGCTGTTGGGCATCGTGTGCGAGCTGACCGGTATCTACGTCCCCGATGTGGAGGCCGGCATGTACTCCGTCATCCCCACCGCCTTTGTCAGCTTCGACTTCTCCGCACTGGGCGAGACCTTTGGTCAGGTGTTCAAGACCGACTTCTCCGGTGTCGGCCTGCTGAACTTCTTCGCCGTGATGTTCTCCTTCCTGTTCGTGGACCTGTTTGACACGCTGGGCACCCTGATCGGTGTGGCCTCCAAGGCTGATATGCTGGACGAGGACGGCCGTCTGCCCAACATCAAGGGCGCACTGATGGCAGACTCCATCGGCACCTGCGTGGGCGCTGTGCTGGGCACTTCCACCACCACCACCTTCGTGGAGAGCGCCTCCGGCGTTACCGAGGGCGGCCGCACCGGTCTGACCGCTATGACCACCGGCGTGCTGTTCCTGCTGGCTACCATCTTCAGCCCGCTGTTCCTCACCATTCCCAGCTTTGCTACCGCTCCGGCTCTGATCATCGTGGGCTTCTACATGATGGGCTCCGCCATCAAGATCGACTTCAATGATCCCAGCGAGGGCATCCCCGCATTCCTGACCATTCTGGCTATGCCCACCGCTTACAGCATCTCCGAGGGTATCGCCATCGGCATCATCTCCTGGACCATCATCAATGTGATCACCGGCAAGGCCAAGGAGAAGAAGATCAGCCCGCTGATGTATGTGCTCACCGTGCTGTTCATCCTCAAGTACGTGTGCCTTTAATTCCCTGAGCGTCTAAAAAAGCCAAGCACCCCCTGCGGTCTGCCCGTACAGGCCGCAGGGGGTGCTTTTTTGTGCAGTTGAAAAGAGGCCGCAGCCCTTACAAAAACAGCCGCGCCCCATCTGCTGGTTCAGACGAGGCGCGGCCTTTTGCGGTATTTGGTTTGGGGTATAGGAGGAATCATGTCCCTGAGAGGGGGCTTGCGGCTTTCCCCCTCCCGGTGATTTTATAATATCCGAAAAATCCTACGAAATTATGCTTATTTTGTGAATGCGCTGTAAACATTACTCCGGGGCCTTCATGCTTTCCACCATGCTGATGCGTCGGACGTGCCGCCGCATCACAAAGCAGACCACCACGGTAAACACCATGGTCAGCGCCACCGCCAGCAGGTAGCTGCGGGGTGCAATGGTGCGGATGAACATGAGCTGATCCATCTCCACGGTCAGCACGATGAACTTGTGCAGCGGCACCCCCAGCGCCAGACCCACGCCGGAGCCGATAAGCGCCAGCAGCTCGATCTCGCGGAAGATGTAGCGGTACACCTCCTGATCGTAGAAGCCCAGCACCTTGATGGTTGCCAGCTCCTTTTTGCGCTCGCCAAGGTTGACGCTGATCAGGTTATACAGCACCACAGCCGCCAGCGCCGCCGCGCAGATGATGATCAGCACCACCACATAGCCCAGACTGACGATGAGGTTATCGAACAGTTCGGTGGTGTCCTCGGTAAAGCTGATGCTGCTGACGTAGTTACAGGCCAGCAGGTCGGTGCGCAGGGCGTTGTACCCGGCAGCATCGGTGCAGGTGGTCTGCCCGTAGACCGTGTTCCACGGGATCTCTGCCGTGCCCAGCAGGCTTTCCAGCTGTGCGCGGGGGAGGTACAGCCGGGTGAACATATAGTTTTCCGTGATGCCGGTCAGGGTCAGCTCCACCCGGGCACCCTCGGTGTTCTCCACCCAGAAGGTATCGCCGGTGTGCAGACCCAAGTTCTCGGCGGTCTTTTCGGTCAGGATGACGCTGCCGCTGTCAAAGCTGATGGCCTTGTGCCCCTTGCGGGTGCGGAAGGTGACGTACCGGGTCAGGTCGCTGTCCTTGGCGGCAGCCACGATACTCACGCTTGCACTCTCGCCTGCGGCATTGTAGATGGTAGTGGATTTGGTATACACCGCACCCCAGTTCTGCACGGCGCTGTTGCTGTCCAGCTCCTCTGCCAGCCCCTGCTCCATGGTCAGGGCTTTGGGGTCGCTGAGGGTGATGGACATATCGTTGTGGGTCAGCTCCGTAGACTGCTTTGTGACGATGGGCAGCAGGGAATCCTGTATGCCGAAGCCGATGAGCAGCAGCGCGGTGCAGCCCGCCACGCCCAGCACGGTCATGAAGAACCGCTTTTTATACCGGAACAGGTTGCGGGCGGTGGTCTTTTGGGAGAAGGACATCCGGGACCACAGCGGGGTGATGCGTTCCATCAGGATGCGTTTGCCCGCCACCGGGGCCCGGGGCAGCAGCAGAGCTGCGGTCTTTTCAGCCAGACTGGAACGGCAGGCGTACCACGTGGCAAAGCCGATGACGGCGGCGCTGATGCCCACGCTGGCAGCTGCCATGCCCGGGTAGAAGTACAGGGTGAAGGTGGGCAGGGTGAACACCAGCTGATAGGCGTTCCAGATAATGATGGGGAACACCACAAAGCCCACCACCATGCCGATAATGCTGCCCAGAATGGTAGCCAGCAGCGCGTAGAACAAATACTTGCCCGCGATGCTGAAGTTGGAGTAGCCCAGCGCCTTTAAGGTGCCCATCTGCAGGCGGTTCTCGTCCACCATGCGGGTCATGGTGGTGGTAGCCACCAGCGCCGCCACAAGGAAGAAGAACACCGGAAACACCCGGGCAATGGCGTCCATGCGGTCGGCGTACTGGGCAAAGGTGACGCAGCTCATGGTGGAGGTGCGATCCAGCACATACCACTCGCCCTTTTTGATCTGGCTCACCTGCTCCTCGGCATCGTTCAGCTGGGCAAGGCCGTCTGCCAGTTTCTGCTCTGCCTCGGCCTTCTGGCTCTCGTACTCGGTGCGGGATTCTTCCAGCTGGGTCTGCCCGGCGTTATACTCTGCCCAGCCCTCTTCCAGCTGCTTTTGTGCGGCATCGAACTGGGTGTAGGCGCTGGCGGTGCCGGTGGTCAGCTGCAATTGTCCCTGCAAAAGCTGCAATTTCATCTTGCGCAGTGCAGCCTTGGCTTCGGTCACCAGCTGGTCGTTGGAAAGGTTCGGCGAAGAGATGAGCCCCTGCTTGTACATCTGCCGCTTGCCCTCGTCCAGCTGCTGTTGATAGCCCTGCAGCTGGTTATAGATGTTGTCGTAAGCGGCCTGCGCCTTGGCCAGCGCATCCCGCAGTTCAATGTAATCTTCGTCCTCCGGCTCGGCTTCGTCCAGCGCCTTTTCGGCGTTGCGCAGGGCGGCTTCCGCATAGGTCAGCAGGGGGTCTGCCACCTTTTTCAGGTTGACCAGCAGCTCGATTTGCTGTAACTGTTCCTCAAATTCCAGCACCTGCGCTTCGCTGCTCACCAGCTTGTCGGCACCGCTCTGCATGATGTCCGGCAGCGCAGCTTTCTGGGCGGCAAGCTCCTTTTCTCCGGCCTCCAGCTGTGCCTTGGCGGCATCCAGCTTTGCCTGTGCGTCTGCCAGCTTTGCCTCGGCTTCAGCGAACTGACGTTCGGCTTCGGCCTTCTGGCTGTCGTACTCCGCGCGCGCTTTGGTCAGCTTGTCGTTGGCGGTGTCCATCAGCTCTTCCCGCCGGGCGGTGCACTGCACGCTCTGGATGGCCTTGAGCTTTTCCGCTACGGCATCCACTGCGGCCTGATATTCATTCGAATAATTATCATACAGTCCGGCGTTTTCTGCTTTGATATAGCACGCCGTATAATAATCCGCAGTCAGCGTGCCCTCCGGCACAAACAGGATGCAGTCCAGCTGGCCATCACCCACGGTGCTGCTCTCGGAATCGGAGGAAAAATGCAGCGGGTCCTGCACCGTGCCCACCACCGTGAACACCTGCCCGCTGACCCCCTCGGTCTCTTCCGGCAGGGTCAACTGGGTGCCCAGCTCCACCGGGCTGCCGTGGCCCATCACGTGCACCACGCACTCCCCGGCCGCTTCCGGCATCCGGCCGGACAGCAGCACCGGACGGTTCATATTCTCCGGCGTATCAGCCTGCGGGTCGGCAGGCAGCTGATACAGCCGTGCCACCGTGGTCTGCTCGTCCCCTGTCCAGTGCCCTTCCACGTCCTGATACTTCACCGCCTGCACGGCGTCTACCCCGTCCACAGCGGCAATGGCGTCGATATCGCTCTGACTCAGGCCAAGGGTGGACAGCACCCGCAGGTCGAACACATTCTGCTGCACATAGTACTTCTGGGCAGCGGAGCGCATATCGGGGGCAATGCACATCAGGCCGGTGAGCATCATCACCCCCAGCGCCACGATGCCAAACAGGGACACCACCCGGCTGATGCTGCTTTTCATCTCGCGCAGGATATTTTTGCGGTAACTTTTCTGCACAGTTCTCACCACTCGATCTGTTCCACCGGCACCGGATGCTCGTTGACCTGATTGGACACGATGCGGCCGCTGCGCACCTGAATGATGCGGTCAGCCATACCGGTCAGTGCCGTGTTGTGGGTAATAACAATGACGGTGCGTCCGGTCTTGCGGCAGGTATCCTGCAAAAGGCCCAACACCTGCTTGCCGGTGCGGTAGTCCAGCGCACCGGTGGGCTCGTCGCAAAGCAGCAGCTTGGGGTTTTTGGCCAGTGCGCGAGCAATGGACACCCGCTGCTGCTCACCGCCGGAAAGCTGCGCCGGGAAGTTGTTCAGCCGCTCGCCCAGCCCCACGCTGCGCAAGGTCTCGGCGGGGTCCAGCGGGTCGCGGCAGATCTCGCTGGCAAGCTCCACGTTTTCCAGTGCGGTCAGGTTCTGCACCAAGTTGTAGAACTGGAACACAAAGCCCACATCGTACCGGCGGTAAGTGGTCAGCTCCCGGGCAGAAAAGCGGCTCACGTTGCGGCCGTCCAGCCAGACGTTGCCCTCGTCGCAGTTGTCCATGCCGCCCAGAATGTTCAGCAGGGTGGTCTTGCCCGCGCCGGAGGGCCCCACGATGATGCAGAACTCGCCCTTGTCCACATAGAAATTCAAATGGTCTGCGGCAGCGATCTTCACACTGCCGGTCTGGTAATATTTACAGACATCTTCAAACTCCACAAAATGCTCCATGGCGTTTTTCCTTTCTGTCAGAATGCAAAGTATTTCAACTTAAATATAGCATAAACCCACCGGGTTTTGCAAAGCCCCCGGCACGAATTTTCAAAAACTTAACAGACAACGCCATAAAATGTAAAAATGGCGGTGACAGACCGCTGCCCCATGCGCCGCAGGGCTTCTGAATGTTCAAAACCCCTTTATATAACTCTATTACTACTATGGATTTTTGAACAGCGAGGAATTTTGAGCGTATCCTCGTTCATTTCCTCATTGTTCAAGATGAACAGTGAGCAAAAAAAACACCCTTTTTTGCGTTTTGGCTTTTCTCATTGTTCAAAACCCCTCCGACTTTTGAACAGTGAGAGATACAACGTATATCCGTTGTTTATTTTCTCTCAAGGATGAAAAGCCACCGAAAGCTGCGCTTTTCTGCGCACTATTTCTTTAATGTTCAAAACCCCCTGTGTATCATAGGGACTTTTGAACACTCAGCCCCTGCCGGGGAGAACCCTCTCAGTCAAGCCCAACCGGGCTTGACTGCTCCCCCGAAAGGGGGAGGTGGCACGGCGTAAGCCGTGACGGAGAGGGTTCCGCCGTCCCACACAAAAAAGCCCCTGCACGCAGGGTGCAGGGGCTTTGGAACAGCTATCTTACTTGCGATTTGCCAGCAGGTTCTCGATCTTCTTCAGGGGGTCGATGATGCTGGAAACGGACATATCGTGGTTCAGTGCCACCACAAAGTAGGCAGCGTACTTGGAAACATCCACGTCCACATACCAGTCGCGGGTCAGCAGCTCGGGCATACGGTAGGTCAGGTTGGTGCCCACAACGTAGGTCAGGGTGCCGTCTGCCACAGCCTTGTCGAACTTCTCCAGACCGCTGGTGAACAGGGGGAAGGTGGCGTTGGCGATGATGTTGGTAGCACCGCGCTCCTTCAGGTTGCTGGCGACCTCCAGCATGCTCTCGCCGGAAGCAATGATGTCGTCTGCGATAAAGACGGTCTTGCCTTCCACGCTCTCGCCCAGATACTCGTGGGCAACGATGGGGTTGCGGCCATTCACCACGCGGGTGTAATCGCGGCGCTTGTAGAACATGCCCAGATTGCAGCCCAGCACGCTGGAGAAGTACATGTTGCGGTTCATGGCGCCCTCGTCCGGGCTGACCACGGTAAACTTGCTCTTATCAAAGGAGAGGTCCGGGTCCTTCTTCAGCAGGCTCTTCAGCACCTGATAGGTGGGCATTGCGTTATCAAAGCTCATCAGCGGCACAGCGTTCTGCACGCGGGGGTCATGAGCATCAAAGGTGATGATGTTGCGCACACCCATGGTCTGCAGCTCCTGCAGGGCCACAGCGCAGTCCAGACTTTCGCGCACCACACGGCGATGCTGACGGCCGCCGTACAGGCTGGGCATAATGACCGACACACGGTGTGCCTTGCCGGCCACTGCCTGGATCAGGCGCTTCAGGTTGGCGAAGTGATCGTCCGGAGACATGTGGTTCTCGTAGTTGAACAGCTTGTAAGTCACGCTGTAGTTGCCGGGATCGACCACGATGAAGATATCGTCGCCGCGCACCGACTCCTTCACCAGACCCTTGGCATCGCCACTCTGGAAGCGGGGGCAGTCGCAAGGAATAATGAAGGTCTCTTTGTCAATTCCGGCAGCCTTGGCCCAGCGGACCAGATGCTTGTCGATCAGGCCGGTCAGTTCCTCTGCACCGGGGCAGGAGATCAGCCGCATATCTGCCACGCTGGGCTGCTCAAAGAACGACTTCGGGGAAATTTCAATAGACATAGTCATAACTCCTTATTGCTGTTTACGATCCGTATCATGCACACAAGAGCGCATATCTAGTTTTATTTTATCACATTTCGTCGATTCTGCCATATCAATTTGTTTCATGTCAGGATTTTCTGCGCCTTGCACAGCTGTTTTTCTTTTTTCTCAAAGAGAATGTGTGTTTTCGACAAAAAGACAGCCGATTCTTTGCCATTTCTCAATTTTCGTCTGATTTTGCAAGAAAAGTAGGACTTTTGAAGTCGTTTCGCAAGCCCCCGGGGAGCTTCCTGAGCAAATGATCCGGAGGGCGGGCAATGGAATGGCCCGCTGCATTTGCGTGGAAAGCTCCCCCGAGGGCTCTCCGGCGTCTCTGCACAAAAAAGCGCCCTGCCGTTTTCGCGGCAGGGCGCTTTTTCCAATGGTTGATGAAGCTTTATGAAGAGACGCTTTTACTTGTCCGCATTCGCCTTTGCCTGCAGGCCGAAGGCCTTGTCCCAGGCCTGAATGACCTTGAGCTTGGGCACCCAGCCGTTGGGATGGAAGCGGTCGTTGTCGTTGTCGCGGACATGGAGATATTCGTTCTCGACGCACCACTGTGCAGCCTTCTGCAGGTCGGTGTCATCCTCATCGATGTCGCTGTAGGTGAACGCCGTCTTGGGTTCGGGCTTGTCTGCGTGCTCCCACATCAGCAGGGCCAGCTCTCCGCGGGTGGAGGGCACCACGCCGATGAGGTGCTTCAGGTACAGGCGGGTGGCGAGCTCATAGCCGCCGATGACTGCTGCGCCGCCGATGACCACACCGATCACAGCGCCGCTGCCGTCGTCGCCCGGCTCCGGATCGGGGTCAGGGCTGGGGCCGGGGCCCGGGTCGGGTTCTGGTTTGTCCACAGACTCCCACAGCGCGGTCAGCGTTGTGTTGGCGGTCAAGGTCAGCTCCATGCCGACGGGGTAACGGTTGTCGGCTTCATCCTGCCAGGCTACGAACCGGTAGCCGTTCAGCGCCGGGGCTGCTGCCACGGTGGCCTTTTCGCCTTCCGGGTAGATCTTGCTTTCGTAATCTACGCCTGCTGCGCCGGTGCCGTCGTTCAGGTCATAACTGAGCTGATAGCCCTTTTCTGTTACGTTGGGGAACTGGCGTTTGCAGTAATTGCAGGTCTTGGTCACTTTGCGCTCGAAGTGGTCGCCCTTGTTCTCCCACTCAGAAACAGGATCGATCGTATATGCGTTATCTTTTTCGCCATCGGTATAGTCATGGGTCTTCATCTCGCCCTCGCTCCACACGAGTTCCCCATCAATCTTTACATTCGTAAAGTAACCGGGATCCTTATCTCTTCGCTTAAAACCAAATAGCTTTGAGCAGGTATATGTGTTTGTCTGCGCCTTAACATGATTGCTGCCCGTAATATTGATGTTATATCTTTCCTTACTGCCATCTCTATCCAGCACATATTCGTCGATATATATTGCCGGGTAACTGCCCGAATTTTCCACGGTGCAGTCATTAAAATTGACCGTAACGCTCTTCTCACTATCTTCGGTGTAGACCTTGACACCTCTGCCCGCAGTGAATGTGCAGTTGTTAAATGTTGCCTCCTTCGAAGAGTACACCCAGATTGCGTCCTTGAATAGACTCGGTTTAAACGTTGTGTTTGTAAACTCAGCACTGTTCCATCCCCAGAAAGCAGTCCATCCTACGATTTCACAATTATTAACTACTGTATTATCGGGCCGGATAAAGCCAATTTTAGCATTCGGGTCCTTAGCTGGGCCGGCACGAAGCGTCATATCCTCGAAGGTAACGGTGCCTGCACCGTCAAAGCAGTAGTCACCAGTATACTCTCCGGTCTTATTAGGGTCGGTTACATATGCACCGATATACCACGTCGTTTTGTCGGTGCCCTGACCAACAAAGGTCAGGTTCTTGCCCTTAGTCGTGTCGGTACTGTCAACCTTGTACAGAGTATAGTCGCCCACGCCCAGTTCGATGGTATCGCCGCTTTCCGCAGCTTTTACTGCTTCTTGAAGATCCGAGTAGCTTTTGCCTGTCCTCCTAAGTGTCACATCAGAAGGTGCGCCTTCACTGCCAGCACCCTCATCCGCAAATGCCATCATCGGAAGCATCTGAAACATCATGACAACCGCCAACAACGCTGCAAGGATCCGGTTCTGCTTTTTCTGTTTCACTGTTTGTTCTTCCTTTCTTTTTTTATTTCACAATTCCTGTGTATGATCCGATTCCTGCCCTGTCACCTCCTCTGACGCATTTTCCCCTTTGAATTTAATTTGTATTCTACCCCCCCCCGCATATTTTGCAAGAGTTCTACGAAAAATCGTTTCTTTGCATAAAACGCGTCCGGTTTCTTTGGTGATTTAGCAGATTTTATAGCGTTGTTGGATCCTTCTGTTCTCGATGGTCAGATTTCCTTCTGCGAAAAAAAGTCCCCCTGCCTTTTCAGGCAGAGGGACTTCTCTTCACTTACCTTCTATCCAGAAGGGAAACGTTTTTGTGTTCCGCTTACAGGGCAGCGACCGCAGCCTTCAGGGCATCCACGCGGTCGGTGTTCTCCCACTTCACGCCCAGATCCTCGCGGCCCATGT
>OMBM01000827.1_pt1 | contig 13756 bp, 10 predicted proteins | sample 1644861 | NCBI WGS metagenome assembly OMBM01 (sample SAMEA103958165, study PRJEB25191) | human gut metagenome | biome: human-associated habitat [ENVO:00009003]; feature: intestine environment [ENVO:2100002]; material: feces | place: Germany | collected 2013/2015 | reverse complement strand
CCCTTTTTTTCTAAACTACCTATGCGGCAGTTAACGAAGGGAAAGACTCTTACCGCATGACAGATGCTTTCTAAACTACCTATGCGGCAGTTAACATCGCACTAAATACCGCGGTACATTTATCCATTTTCTAAACTACCTATGCGGCAGTTAACGAATTAACGGGTGAAGAAACGACTGCAACTCATTTCTAAACTACCTATGCGGCAGTTAACGGGCACATCTGGCTTGTAACCCGTGCGGGGATTTTCTAAACTACCTATGCGGCAGTTAACACCAAAACGGGGGAGAATGTGAGACTTGATTATTTCTAAACTACCTATGCGGCAGTTAACGTGCATCTTTTTGTACGAATGAAAGGTGCAAATTTCTAAACTACCTATGCGGCAGTTAACGATGCTGGAGCGGAAAAAGAAGCCGACAGCACGTGCGCTTATACATCTTTTTCCCACTTTGACCCAAATTTATTCCTGCTTTGAAATAGATTGATTTAATCGCATTTTTCAAACACCGTAAAAATTTGGGTTAAAATTCCGGAACGGTTCTGTTATTACTTAAACCATAGGTTCCGCATTCTGTCAAGGCAGATTCTTCTTCTACCCGCTTTTTTATAAAAAGGCTAAATGTTCCTCCGCGGGAAAAGCTTTTCATCTGTATGTACGGCAGTCTGACAGATTTTCTCTTTCCTTGCAGAAGCCGGGCAGCCTCTTCGATCGTTACTCCCGGATGTCTTTTTGCATAGCGTTTCGCTTTTACCCGGATTGAGCCCTCAGGCTGGTACCTGCTATATACGGCATAAATTTTTCTTTCCTGTACTTTTCTTTCCGGCACTTTCCTTATGCTTGTACAGTGCACATAATCAAGGAGGCGTCCCAGTACTTTGGGCAGGTTGAGTCTTTCCAATTCTTGTGCTTCCGCAAAGACACGGATTTTTTCTCCCAGATCTGTTTCCCTGTATTCAGGAAATGAAACGGCATAGGGGTTATGTCCGCTTTTATTTTTTTCATCTGCAAAAGCAATATGGAGCTGGGTAAACACTTTGGTCCAAAGGAAGGCAAGCGATACTTCCGCACATGGGAGCAAGGTGATTTCCTGATAGTATTCCATGGCTTATTCCTTTTCGCTCTGACCAAAAACACCGCCGCGGACGAGAACAGCCATGACATAGTTTTTGTCATTTTCATCGTCCGGTTCACTGCCGGTTGACCACTGATCAAACAGGGTATAAAAATCTTTTTTCTCTTTTGGTGTGCGGTAGGCTTTCCCCAGAGTAGTAACCGCGCCATAGGGTTCAATGGCAATCGGTATCCGTCTGCCCTCTTCCTGAGGATACCAAGTGTCGACGGTTCTGATGGCATTGCTGAGTTTCTGCGAGTGCATGGCTGCCGTACCGTCCACATGGTAAAGAACCTTGCTCTTCTTGCCTTTTCCTTTATCAAGAATCAGTTCTTCGCTGGGATAAATTTCCTGTCCTTTCCCCATAAGTGCGAAGGCTTCCACTTCGATCAGAAGGGATGACCTCTTTCCACAGAGAGTTTCGGCAATAAAAGATGCCAATTCTTCCACTTTTTCACGATTCTTATCAAAATCCTTCAAGCTAAAATCATAAATATTAAATATCCATTTTTTATTTTCTTCTTTTATGGATACAATGACCTCCGCTTTTTCTGCCCCTACACGATTTCGCCAAAGGAAGCGGCCATTAGCTATATTCATCGCATAGCGGGCTGACAGCTCTTTAAATCCGTTCTGCTCAATAAATTTCTTTCCTATTTCTTCTATCTTTTTATGATGAGTTTCGTTATTGCATGCAGAAGGATGCTCTACACCGGAAAGGACTTTGATTGTAAAGGATAATTTCAATGTGTCATCGTTTAAAGAAATAGAAGCACTGTCTACGGTCTGCAGATTTGCTTTTTCCACTTCCGCATTCAATTTCATGGGATCATTTTTTACACTATCCTTCAATCGGTTGGAAATGGTTCCTCTTACAGATTTTTCTACCAGCATAACGGGACGGGCTGTTTCATTTCTTTTTCCCCAGGTTGTTCCATACATATAACCGTCCGATAAAACAAGTTTCTTTTCAAAAGAGAGTACAGATGCCAGATTTGATTCTTTTTTTACCATTTTCATTTCCTCCTGATCATTCCTTATTTTTACAAAGATATAATTGATTAGTTTCTTCATAGGCATAGTGCCACATCATGTCATCTATGTCATGGAACCGATGGGCCATCTTAAATTCACCAAGGGTAATTACGTTTTCTGCGAAGCGATGAGGCGTATCCGGATCCCGCTGGTTTTCCACTTTTCCCAGCGAAGACAATCCTTTAAATCCTACTGCAAGCGGAACGATCCATCCGTCCGCCGCCTTTTCGTATTTCCAGCCTGTCACCTTTCCGGATTCATCTTTTTCTGCTGTCTGATGTACTTTCAGATAGTGAAGCAGCCTGTCCAGACTGTCTTTCCCTTCCAGCTCCTTCCCTTCCATTAGATCCCTGCGCTCTATCACTACATAGCCGGGCATAAGAGCGGAAATTACTTTTCTGACCGATTCATGCTTGTCTTCGTCGGCATACATGACTTTGATTTTCCCGATGTCCAATATATCGCCACCTGCCATTTTCATCTGGAGCAGGATTTCTTTTACAGCCTGTTCCAATAATTCCATGTTATTCCCATCTACCCTTTCGACTTCTATCAGAAGGGATACGGAAAGATGGATTCTCGCATCTTCAATAAATGACGGTCTTTCCCCTTTTTCATTAAGTGGATTTGCCGTTCCTACAAGAGAATTTACATAGTCTCCGGGGCCCTTATAAATCTGCAGATTCGTCTTGTGATATGATACCGCTGTTTTCACAAGTCGTATTCCCTTCAGAACCGGCTCCCTTATTTCTCCCAACTTCCGCTCCAGTGCATGGATCGCACCGAGCCATGCCGTCATGGCAGGTACTCCGATTGTCAGGGTGCTGCTCATGGCATTGGCATTGTGGATACTCAAACGGGATATGAGCAAATATGCTTTCATGACAGATTCCTCACCTCCTCCATAAGAACCCCTATCATTGCATGACGGACATGTTTCATTTCCTCATCGCCCAGTGGCACATGCTGTCCTTTTTTGATTCTTTTATATTTGTAAATAAACCATTTCGCGAAATATTTCCCCATTTCTTCCGCCCACTCATCTGTCCGTTCCTCTCTGTATTCCTCATCAAGCCATATCTTCTGCGTCCGCGGCAGATTAAGGAAATTCTCGCCGTTGCTCCAGCCGGCAGGTTCTTCCCGTAAGCGATAGCAGGACTGCAATATGACATCAATCAGGTCACAAAGCAAAGCTTCCCTTTTATCCCGAATTTCTGCATTATTCCGTTCCATAAGGAACAAATCATGCAGTTTCCGGAATAGAAAGAAATAGTCCCGGTATGGCACTGTTTCCTCAAGAAAATTACGGCGGGGGCGATGTATTTTTTTCTCTTCCAGAAAAGCCGGCATAGATATCAGCAAATCCGCCTTTCCTGCTGCCTGTGCATTAAAGGCACTGATATTCTGCGCTTTGGTCCCACCAAATCCGATAACTGTCCTCCCCATGATTTCATCACATGCATTCCCATAAAACTCGCTTTTTTCATTACGGCAGTCAAACCTGCGCTGCCTCATACTCCTGCTTCTGCCGTTCAGCACTTGCAGGAGACTGGAAGAAGGCAATACGGTCAACAGATGATATTCCCCTTCTCCGACGGGAAAATAAACCTGCCGCAGCCTTCCGTCTGTCGCTACCGGAGCGGCAGTTGCCATCATGCGTTCCACTTCTTGTCTTATTGTATCGAAGGCTACACCCAAAGATTCTACTTCTCTCCTGACGTTTTCATCATTTTCATGGATATGCTTCCATAATGACCTTCCATCCTCCAATGCATAAAGCAGTAATTTCGCCGCGCCCATGTAGGCGGCGGAAGAATACACGATATCCGTTTCACAGTCCACATTTTCCGTCAGTACATATGCATTTTGTCCGACTTTATTTTTCCTCTGCAAATACACTTTCACATCGGGATGGGTAAATTTCCCGACATGTGTCGCCATATCGCATTTGGAAAGCAAAGAAACCGTATCCGCCAGCCACTTCTGTGGCGTTTTCTTTTTCCCTGCCGCCGCTTCCGATATGTACGCTGTCAACCCGCTCAAAATCATCCCTCCTGTCTGTTTTCTTTCGTTAACTTGAACATACCTAATCGATCTGAATATTTCCATTCATCCACTGTACTGGATTTCCCGTAGGGTATAGTGATTTCTCCATATCTGCAGGAAATCTCATTCATCTGCACATCCTGCGGCACATCACTTGTATCTGATATGTACCGCCTCAAGGCAGCTTCATAATCACGAATAAGCCATAACCGTCCCTCCATTTCCTCTGTCATACCACTGTAGTCGGTAATTCCTACACTATCTGAAAGCAAAGTCTTCTCCTTTCCCTCATACACAAGAAATTTTCGTACCCCCTCCTCATACACCGCGCAGGCCTTGATTTCTTCCCCATAGCTTTCACGGAAGCGGCTGCAGCCTTGCGGAAGTGCCGTCATCCACCAGTATTCTTCCATCCATCCGTGCATACACTGCGGCCCGCAATCTCCCTTGCAGTTAAAATCCATCATGCTCGCATGTTCCAGATCAGAGAGTTTTGAGAAATATTTTTTATCATCTGGACAGAATTGCTCCTTATCCAACATTTCCGGTTTTAAAATTCTCGGTACCGCATCAATCCTTCTGCCCAACTCCTCTTCATCCACAAGATCATGCATGTCATAACTGTTCAATTTCCGCTTTTTGGTTTCATACCCGGGTTTGCTGTAAGCCGGCTCTTTTCCCTGCCAGGCTTTCAGATTATAGGCCATGATTGCCATATTCTTTTTTTCAAGCGTCCCTGAAACCGGCTGACGATGACGAAGGACACGGCCGGCAAGCTGTATGATGGATCGGTACGACGACGGCTCCACCACTGCCCAATCGAAGTCATGATCACGGCCGACTTCCTCCACCGGTGTTGCTACAAGAATAAATATGATATTCTCCTCCGGTGTGCTGTCCAGATGCTTCCGCACGGTTTCATCCTGAAAATCCACTGTGGCAGACTGCGTCTTTCTTGTGAGCACCTTGTCCAGATACCGCTCCTGCTCATGACGGAGAAGAAGGATCTGCCTGCTGTGGTAAGTCATCACGCGGACAGCTGTCCCCTCGCTCCATCCGCATTTCATGAGGTACAGGCTGACTTTCACACAGGGAGTGATATTTGCCACACGAACTACGCCGAAAGAAATCCGCTTCTTTGTTCTTTTATCAATGACATGGTGATTTTCATGCAGCTTTTCTATGGCCTTCCTCATATTTTCAAAATAGGAAGTCTCTTTCGCAGCGTCAGTGTCATTATATTCCGCTCTGCAGGGCTGTATATATCCCTTACGCTTTATCGGTTCTTTCCCCAGATTTTCCACTCGTTTACGGATAAATCGATCGTGAATCTTTCGATAAGCCGAATCATCCCCGCTGTCCATCGGTTCCACATCTGTCCTGAACTCATCACAAAGCACAAGAGCGCACTGTTTTTTCCCTGTAAAGAAGGAATTGTAACTTTTCAGTCCCGCCTGATATGCCCTGTACAGACCTTCCGCCAGATCAGGCGGTATCGTCGCTGAAGAGATCGCCACATTTCTTCCGCACAATCCTGCCAAATGGACAAGCCTTGCTATGGCGATGAGATCCTTGGAATTGAAATCATCAATTTCATCAATCACCAGATCCGATGACATCAGCCGCAATGAAGGCAAAATATACCTTCCTCCCCGTGTCGTCTCCACAGCCCCCATCATATGGTCAATAGTCGCCGCAAGGACAGGCTTGTATAGAAAGGCTTTATTCTTTTTTGACGTCTTTTCATTTACCGCCACTCCTTTTTTATCTGTCTTATTGAAGAAGATATCCAGAAACCGGGACTGCTCCTCATTTTCCGTATCCACATACTCCAATTCTTCCGGCAGCAGCGGCTCTTCCGATAAATACTCTTTTCTGTTTCCCTCTTTCTTTTTATCTTCCTCCTTATTTTCCTCATGCAATTTGGCTACGGCACTGGAACCGATAAGGACGGCCAGATCATTTCTGTCCAGATGGATTCGTTCCCTGTATTCATCACCGGTCTGCAGCGTCAGCGTACGGAGGCCGAGAGCAAGGATATACCGGAGCGATTTCCCGTCCGTCGATACAGCCTGCATGATCTTTGCATTGGCAAACGTTTTGCCGCAGCCCGTGCTTGCCATATTGACTATAAAATACCTGCCATCATCCCCATTCTTCTCCCGGAATGCTCTGATCTTCTCAACCGCCACATCCTGCCATCTGAAGACGGCCGGACTTTTCTTCGTCAACGCCTTTACATCATAGACTCTCTCCATCTGATCACTGAAATAAGGAAGTCTGTGGGCAATATGGGTTGCCTGTTCGCAGACCCTGACAAGATGCTCCTCCAAAAACTGCTTTTTCTTTCCGGTTTTACCGTCTGTATTCGCCCATAAATCATTTTTTGCCCATCGGCCCTTATCTGTTTCCTCAGGCAGGGAAGAAACATAATGGTCCGCCAGCATAAGAGACAATCTCGTATAGTGGGCGATAGCCCTGAATGATGGTTTGTATGTCTCCTCTCCCATAATATCCATCAGTCTGTCATAATCATTTAATAACCGGCCGCACCACTTTTTTACAGCCTTCCGCCAGGCTGCCGCATTCTCCAGCAGGAGTCCTTTCGGAAATACAAAGCAGCTCCTGCAGCACATAATAGTCTCCTCCGCTTCACTCTCATATCCCCAGGACGCGTCTAGACTGAAGAACATACTGTGGAAACTTTTTTTCTCTACATTCACCCAGCCATCCTTATCCATAGACGGCAGCCTGTGATGAGACAGGATCAACCACATCAGAAACTTTGCAATCGGTGGCAAATGTGCTGCATCCAGCTTTTTCATATCTGCCTGCCCGTTTCCTTTTTCGTCAATTTGCAGATTCTTTTCTATATCCCCTGTCTTTATCGTTCCTTCGGCCAGTACTTTCAGCCATTTTCTGTCGTCTTCCTCCGCACCTGCGGCAAAAATAAGCGCTTCAAGAAGCTTGCAGGATACCCATTCATGACGAAAGGGATCCATTTTCAATGTCTTTTCATCCAGTTTTTTCTGAAATAACGCTGATGCCTTTCCCCAGTCATGGAAGAGTGCCGCCACCGCTGCCAGCGCTTTTATCAACGGCAGATACTGCCAGTCATTTTCCCACTCATGGTGAAGGATTTCCTTTTGTGTGGAGTGGACAGGCACGATGCCTTCTTCGTTAAACATATCCCGCTTCCCTACAATCCAGACTAACTCGCTATGGCTCCGGGATCGGATCCAATGACACGCCACTGCTGTACTTTTGGTAGCAGTCCGTCGCAAAAGTGCCTGTACCGTCAGCAATCCCTCTTGCGTAATGACCGTTTTCCACGTATCATTCCCAATTCTGTCTGCAAAACTATCCAGAATCCTCCGCACCGTATAAATAGCCTTCTTCTCGCTCCTGCTCGTAAATATGACCATCATGACCGTTCACCGCCCGCATATAGTCTGCTGCACCGTTTCACTTCATCAAACATAAAATCCAGCGCCTTATGCTCGGTAAACTTCTGTAAGCAGATCTGCCTGAACTCTCTGTCTCTCTGCCCTCTCATGGCACAGATAAAGCTCCATGGCAGGACAATGGCATCCTTGATCAAATCCGCCACATCAAAAACAAGAGCGCCTCGTCTTGTCTTACCATGCATCACCGCGAAGCCGTGAGGAATACCAAGTACCCAGAGAGTCGTTGCCGCCAGTCCGTACGCCAGATAATTCCCATGATCCAGAAGCCTGTTCGCAGGCTGGTCAGAATTACGCTCCCTCGTGAAATCGACTGTTTCCGTATTCTGTGCCGCGTACCTGTAGAGCTTTTTTGTAAATTCCGCCTCCGCAGCCAATACATGGGTCACATCCCCCGCTATTTCCATGCGGCTCTTAAAAACGGAAATCGCTTCTTCTGTCAAAGCATCATCGGTAAAAAAACCTTCATCGGCCAATTCATTGTCTTTATCCCAGACTGTCTGTAAAAAACGGATACGATTTTTCTGGAACTCCTTTGCCACAGCAAGACGTTTCTTTTCATCAAACCAAAAAGACAGCCACCCCTGCACATATTCTGTCGGCCTGTACTCACTTTGCGGATTCAGCCACTCCACCTCCGTACCGGCAAATAACGGTGTAGCCCCACCACCGCAGAAACCAACAAGTACACCGGCGCCGCTGAGCAGCCGCATTGCCGCCTGTGTCACAGAAGTACCGCTGCCCAAAAGAATTACTGTTGTGTTGGCAATCGGAATATTCCAAAACAAGTTCTCTTTTTTCGTCTCCGTCAAATAAACAATACGTCCATCCTTCTGCATGATCCTGCACTTTTCAAGATAATACAGATTCGCCCGTTTAGAATGAAGAATCGTTTTTAAATCCGACTTGACAATATCCTCTATCATCAGAAACCTCCGTCAAATACATCCTGCAATGACCGTCTGCCAATCAACAGACCTATGATTTTCTCATGAAACTTATGCCATTTTCAAACTCATTATCCTCCTTTTCAGAACCATAATCCATACCGGCTGCAGATCACTCCGGCATTTCCCCTGATATAGCAGGATAACTCCTTACAAAGGATTGTTCCGCCCCAACCTCTCAAATGTTATTTATCCTTGGCAAAATCTCCTGCCAAGATACTCTTTTAATACCGCTGTGTCATACCTCCTGAACTGCCTCCCCCTTGGTGAGCACACACGGCGCGCAACCGCCAATACCATGTCTGAGTTATAATGGGCTGTCTTTCGTACCTGCAATTTCCCTTGCATCGTCCCCTGTTTTCGGTCAGCCAGCCGATAGCTGACCACCACGCTTTCATCCAATTCACCATGCTTCAGGATGAACCTGATATGCATGCCTATACTTTGTTTCGTCGTTTGAAAAAGCTCCGCTATTTCCTTTTGTGTCAGCCATATCGTACCATCAGCCACCAGTAATCTCATTTTTGCCACGATGTCATCTGTATCATTTATGTTATGTTCCATTTTTTCCTTCTCTTTAATTCGCTGTCCATGAACTTTTTCAATCATCATTATTTTATTTTCCTCCTTAAATGCATGATACTATAAATTTAATAACTAATATATATATGGATTTATAAAGATAATCAGACCACCTTTCCACTAAGCTGCCTACGCGGCAGATAATTATGATAACCATTATATATATTTTCTAAGCTGCTTATCCAGCAGTTGTCTACATTGTACACCATGATAAAAATAAACAGCAACCACAAAATGTTCTTAGCATGGATACATTTGCCGTACTGATTTTTCTATAGCTCAGCTTCATGAATATTTTGATCATCCTTACTTTTCATTATCCAAAACCTTCAACTTTTTCATTCCTTCAGTACTCAAATTCTCCAAAGAAAATAATTAGGTTCTTGTCAATTTTCTAAGCACGACCATTCGCTCTTTCCAATCAATCTTTTTACCAATTAAAACTGCATTATAGCTTTCCATATTCGCAAAGACCAATAGCTCATTTAGATTTGCACAAGCCCTCATTTTTCTTTCAGATCCGGATTTTCCTCACGCCACTATTTTGCACGTTTATTAAACAACACAACATTTAGCACATCCGCTTCACTTACATATTTGCAGGGCAATTGTTCACTTGTTAAATCAGACCAAAGATATCCGTTGACAGCATCTGTGTAAATTTTATAGTTAATCTTTAGGATTTCTCTATTTGGATTCCAAAGCCCTGAATACCCATTATCGGATTATCGGGGCAAATCCACTCATAGCTTATCCGATCTGCCATTTTCTATTAAGATCGTTGAGTCTGTCATTATCAAGCTGCGCCTCATTTTCATTGCATTTCCAAAAACACTCCACAATCCTTTACTCAAAAGTCAAGGCGGAAGGAAATGCGCCCTTCTTTCCATGATACGTCTATGGTTCCGTCGAGGAGCTTCACGATGTCGGCAGCCATAGAGAGGCCTACGCCGTATCCTTTGATCTGGCTGCTGTGGGAGATGTCGTGGCGGTAGAAACGTTCAAAGAATTTCGTGTAGTCTATATCTTCTCCTTCTGCAAAATCGTTGGAGATTATTATCGCAAAACCTTTTTCTTTTTTCTCTGTCGTGACTTCCACTTGCACGCGTCCTTTTTCGTCGCAGTATTTCACGGCGTTATCCAGAAGGATGCCGAGGATCTGTCCGAAGAGTTTTTCTTCTGACCGGACGTGGACGCCGGGCGGTATATGGGTTTCGAGCGTCTTCCCCCGTTCAGCCACCACCTGTCGGAAGTCACCTGCGATGGTTTCCGTGACTTGGGAAATATCCACATCTTCCAGTTTCAGGTTTTCTTTTTCTATTTCCCCGACCCGGGCGAGGGCAACAAGGTCGTTGATAAGGTTCGTCAGGCGTTTCGTCTGTTTGATAATATTCCCTGTCCATTCGCTCTTTCCGCTGACGAGTTCGAGCGCTTCCGTATTCGCCGAAATGATCGCCACCGGTGTTTTCAGCTCGTGGCTGGCGTTTGTGATGAACCGTTTCTGGTTTTCCATATTTCTCACGAAGGGCTTGATGGCCTTGCTGGAGAGGAAGGTGATGATGAGGAAGAAGAGGATGATGCAGAAGAGACCGAGCGCCACGGAGTAGCTGAATATGGAAGAGAGGGCGAGGATGTCCCGGGTACAGTCGAAAAAGACGACGAGGGTGTCACCGCTGGCGGTCTGTGTGATTTTATAGTTGTAATAGGCCCTGTCTTTAAGGAAGAAATCTTCCGATTTCCCTGTCTGGAGAACCCGTACGGCGAGGTTGAAAGCTTCTTTGGCGTTGAATGCGGCGATGTGGTTGACGTTAATGACCTTCGCTTCCTTTTTGTTCGCGTCAAAGAGAATGGAGAAATATCTCGCCTGATAGGAGAATTCAGGTGTTTCTTCCGCCCAGTTCCCGAATTCGAAGAGTCCTTTCTCCTGCGGCGCGAGGTCGGATGGAATAGTGCCGCCGTTCTGAGAAATGATGTCGGTGATGGACGATATTTCATGGTGTACCCTGACGTAAAGGGAGCCATTGATCAGTCCGACGGCAAGGACGATGATAGCCACGACGGAGGCGGTGGCCATCCATATAAATTTGCGGTGGAGCCTGCGTATCATATCCATAGGAGTACCTTCTGTTTCTGTATGTCAATTCTGTATGTCAATCAGCGGGAGACGATCTGGAGGCGGAAGTCGCTGTTTTTCTCTCCTGCTATCCGTATATTTCCATGAACGGCCTCGATTTTCTCTCTGAGGTAGGAAATATACATCCAGACGATGCCGATATCCATGTCCGCTTCATCACTCCAGACATAGCGGAAAAGCTCGTCGGTAGAAATAGTTTTCCCTTCGTTCATCATAAGGTAGGAAAGAAGCTTCGTTTCCTTGCTCGACAGGCGGACGGAACTGGTGCAGGAAAGTTCTTGCTCCGCCACATCCAGCTCGACATCGCCTTTTTTCAGCTTAGTCGGCGTGAATTCGCCCATGCGCCTTGTCATAGAACGGATGCGGGCAAGCAGTTCCCCCATGGCGAACGGTTTAGCGAGGTAGTCGTCCGCGCCTGCGTCAAGGCCCATGATGCGGTCTTCTACCTCCGATTTGGCGGTCAGCATGATGACCGGCGTCATATCACCGCTGTCACGGATGCGTTTCAGCGCTTCAATACCGTCTATTTTCGGCATCATGATATCGAAAATCATACAACTATAGGAGTTCTCCCTCGCCTTTTCCGTAGCGGTGAGCCCGTCATAGACGGCGTCCACCTCGTAGCCGAAATGTTTCAGCACCGCCGCAAGGGCATCTGACATAGCCTTTTCGTCTTCTGCTATCAATATTTTCATTCTGTTCCACCTTCTTCACGGATAAGTTTACGAATCGTCTGCATGGAAATATCGCAGGACGCCAGTTCATCGGCACAGCGTTTCAGCTCCTGCTCAATGAGCGGCGCATTCCTGATATGGTGCTTATATTTCATTTCATGCTCCAGACTCGCCCACGAATCCATAGCGATGGTGCGGAGCTGTATTTCCACAAAAAAATGACCCGGATTATCTCCGCGAACGTCCTCATACGGCGCCTCAACCGATAGGATCATATGGTAGCTGCGGTACCCATTTGATTTCACATCCAGTATATAATCCTTTTCTTTCACCACGGTGATTCCCGGCAAGTTTTTAATTCGTGAAATATTTTTGTAAATATCGTCGATAAAGCGGCAAACAACACGGAACCCGATGGCATCCCGCACCTCGCAGAGCGCCGAATAAGGGGTAAGAGGCAATCCCCGCGTTTCCAGCTTCGCCTGCATGCTCTTCTCCGATTTCAGCCGGTAACGCAGATGCTCATAAATCAACTCCCCCGAATTATCTTTATGTGCCTTCGCATACCGCTCTATGGAAGCCGCCATCATCCGCATGACCGCCTCTAAAGAATCCTTGTACTGTCCATATATATCCATATGATAAACCTCTTTTACATAAGTATGCCTAAATTATAGCACAGGAAAAACGGCCCCTGACAAAAAAGCCCCCTCCACTTCGCCACATACGCCCTGCAACATCAGCCGCGCAACACAAAAAGCCAACCCCCATCAGACGTCAGCCATAAAAAAAGAACTATGAAATATATAACCTGCCTATACGGCAGATAACTTATTCAGATATTAAATATTCGGGAGAATTATTTTCTAAACTACCTATACGGCAGATAACCAATTTGAGCGTAAACTCTTGAATCATGAACATTTCTAAGCTGCCTATACGGCAGATAACTCCCGCTTCCGCCGTTGCCTCCGCCGCTCCCCTTTCTAAGCTGCCTATACGGCAGATAACAATCAATGCGAAAATGGCAGCGCTTGTACAGATTTTCTAAGCTGCCTATACGGCAGATAACGGTCTTCATTTTTCTCCAGGGGAATGGTTAGATTTCTAAGCTGCCTATACGGCAGATAACTGTCTAAGTCTATAAAATATAGACCCATATTTTTTCTAAGCTGCCTATACGGCAGATAACTGTAAAAAACAAAAAAATATTGCAATACTGTCTGACCGTATCCTTTTTTCTTTATTTTATCCCAAATTTATCTTCTTTTGCAAACATATAGATTTTATCGCATTCCCCAGTGTCCATAAAAATTTGAGTTAAAATTTAGTATTCAATACTTCCTCTATCCTCCGTCATACCTTACCGCTCCTTTTGTCTAGGCATGGCGTTTTAGACGCTTTTATAGTGTCGCTTCGCTCTCTTAAAAATGGTTCACTTCCTTTCTTTTGTATAAAAGGGCTCACCCAAACCCTATTCTTACCTGCAGAATTCCTTTTATAAAACCGGTTCGCAATAAATACCTTATGAAGCAAAAGCGTAAGCAGAAAGCCTTCTTCTTTATAAGGATGTAGTCAGCAAAGCCGGACAGAAGATGCTCACTTGCCGAGATAACTCAAATCGTAAAAGAAAAAGTTCACCGTTTGCCTCACTACGGGTACAGATCCTTCACATGTCCTACTCCCTTCAAATTTATGCATGTAAAAAGGACTCACATCTCTGCAAGTCCTTTTCCTTTATCAGCAGCTTCCTATCCT
>OMBM01000795.1_pt1 | contig 14213 bp, 10 predicted proteins | sample 1644861 | NCBI WGS metagenome assembly OMBM01 (sample SAMEA103958165, study PRJEB25191) | human gut metagenome | biome: human-associated habitat [ENVO:00009003]; feature: intestine environment [ENVO:2100002]; material: feces | place: Germany | collected 2013/2015 | reverse complement strand
AAAAGATGAAGTTTGCGTGGACTGCCAAAGGCTCCCACTTTGGGGGAGCTGGATTTGCGAAGCAAAGACTGAGAGGGCGAGGACGTTTAAGGAGAACCACTATGCCGCACCGTTATTTTACCACCGAGATCTCTGACGGCACCGCCACCCTGCGCGGGGCCGATGCCCACCATCTTGCCCGCGTGATGCGCGCAAGGCTGGGCGATACTGTCATTCTATGCGACGGCAATGCCGTGGAATACACCGCCACCATCACTGGCTTTGGCGATGAGTGTGTGGAGTTCCGGGTGGAGCCGGGCTATCCCAGCGCCGCCGAACCCAGCGTGGAGGTCACTCTGCTGGCCGGCTACCCCAAGCAGGACAAGCTGGAACAGATCATCAAGCACGGCGTGGAGCTGGGCGCAGCCCACTTTATCCCCTTCTTCAGCCGGTACTGCGTGGCGGCCCCCAAAAAAGAGGAGCAGAAGAACGAGCGCTACAACCGCATTGCGGTGGAAGCCGCCAAGCAGTGCGGCCGGGGCATTCTGCCGGATGTGGCCCTGCCGCTGGCAAACTTTGGTGCCGTGTGCCGCACCTTTGCACAGTACGACCTTGTGCTGTTCTGCTACGAGTGCGGCGGTGCGCCCCTGCGCGACCTGCTGGCCGCAGCAAAGCCCGCCGATGGTGAAAGACTGAAAATCGCCATCGTGACTGGTGCCGAGGGCGGCTTTGCCGCCGAGGAAGCCGAGATGGCCGCAAAGGCCGGTGCCAGAACGGTGGGCCTTGGCCCCCGCATCCTGCGGTGCGAGACCGCCCCGCTGGCCGTGCTTGCTTCGGTCATGACCCTGACGGGGAATCTGGAATAATGCTTTGTGCTGCCCGGCAGCGCCTGCGGGCCTTCCGGACAGCAACAAGGGGCCGCTCCTTTTCGGGAGCGGCCCCTTGTTTTTTTATTGTTCCGCTGTGCAGACGCAGGGCAGATCAGTCAATGAGACCCTTGTCCTTTGCATTCTGCCAGGTAAGGCAGACGCGCAGCTTGCTGACCGGGAAGCACGGATGGAACTTGTTGTTGTCCTCGTCGAACTTCATCAGCTCCTGCTCCACCATCCAGTGTGCAGCCTTCTGGGCATCGGTATCGTCGGCGTCAATGTCCGCATACAGGTTCTCATCGGTCATGTTCTGCGGCTCCGGCTTGCCTGCACGCTCCCAGACCAGCTCTGCCAGTTCGATGCGGTCAGACGGCAGGGGGAGGCCCTGCATGTTCATCATACGGTAGATGCCGGTGCCGGTCTCATAGGCACCCAGGATTACAGCGCCGCCGATGATGACACCGGGCAGGACGGGGTCCACGGGGCCCACCGGGTCCACCGGGTCCACCGGGTCTACCGGGTCCACAGGCGGCTCCACGGGGTCCACGGCTTCGTACACGGCTCTGACCGTCACGTTGCCTTTGGGCATTTCAAAGTTCGCCGTGGTATGGTCCTCCTCATTGGGGAAGCTCAGCAGGTCATTCATTTCATTCTGTACAACGCCGTTCAAGATCACGATCCCGGCCCAGCCTGCGAACTTCAGTCCCTCGGGGGCTTTGTCTGCGGTCAGGGTGACCGGGGTGCCTTCGTAGATCTCGTCATTGGGGTCAACCTTAGTGTCAACGCCCCCGACCTTGATCGTTGCCGTGGCACCCTCGGCGGTCAGGGTGTAGCCGGGTGCCCGTTGGGTCAGGTAATAATAGTGCTGTGCCTTGTCATACGCCACGCGGTAGCTCTCGTTCTGGCCCACAAGGTTCAGCTTGTTTGCATTGCCTGCGACCGTGAGCTGACGGCCTTCTTCCGGGTCGGCAACCTTGATGGTGGCGGGGGTGGTAAAGGTATCGCTGATGGTGATCTCCTTGCCGGAAGCGAGGTAAATATCGCTCTCGTTCTTCTCAAACTCGGCGCTCTTCAGCTCTGCGGAGGCGTTTTCGCCCTTACCGAGATAAATGCCGTATTGGCTGTTTTTGATCGTGCAGTTCTCAACGACCAGATTGCCGCCTTGCACATAAGAGTAATCCGACCCTGCCGGTTCGCCCGAAGAAATGGCAGCATTGCCGCCCGTGCAATCCACAGTGGCACCATTGACGCTCAATGTGCCGCCGTTCCATACCTTCAGTGCAGGGGACTCGTAGCTAAACTTAGGCGGCTCCTGGTTGATATACTCGTTGGTGTTGGTATAAGTACCGCCGAAAAGGTTGGCGGTGGCGCCCGTCACAAACACATCGCAGTAGGTTCCGGTGACATCAGCATTTGTGACGTTCAGCGTTGCATTATTGGCGACGCGCAGCGTCGGACGGTCTGGGTGTACCTCGGCCTTATTGCTGGAGTAAGAGCCGCCGTCGACATTGACCACACTGTTGTCGATGGCGTTCAGGACCCAGCCCGCGCCGGAGGCTTTCACATCCGTGAAGGACGAGTAGGGGGAATTCTGGATCCAAAACGTCGCGCTGTCGCTAAAGCTGCAGTCGTAGGTGCCGCCGTTGACGGTCACATTGGCTCCATCTGTTTCAATAGCACGCGTGATGGCTTTCATGGTGAGATGGTCAAACGTCCAGCTGCCGCCGCACAGATAGCATGCGGGCCTGCTGCCACACTGCCAGTTATAGGTGCCGCCGTGAAGCACTGCGGTGCCCGTGAAGCTGTTTTCGGCATAGAAGCAGCGGCTGTAGGCGAGGCCCTCTGCCGTCTTGATGGTCTGCCCCTCAGCGTTGACGGTCACGCTCTTGGCTCTGCGGACTGTAATAAAGGCCGCACTACCCTTAGCAAAGGTCGTTTCTCCGGTGACGTTGATGATCACATCGTAGTCAGTGTCGATCACGATTCCCTCTTTATAGGCACCGTCCTCTGTATAGGCATCGCTCATGGAATAAACGTTGCCATTCGCTTTAATGAAATCATTGTTGATGATGATGATGTCGCCGCCGGTCAGGGGACAGGCCGCTGCCACCTCTCCGGAGGGCTCTGCAGGCGCATCGGAATTTTCCTGTGCGCTCACAGTGCCTTCAAATTCTGTACTTCTCTCCAGAGCAAATGCGCTCACGGGAAGGACAGAGGTCATCATGCAGCCTGCAAGTACCGCACTGATGAGCCGTGTGCCAAACTTCTTCATAAAGATAACTCCTCTCTCGTTTTTTTCGTGCATGCAGGCTTTTTTCGCCTGCCCGCACGTTTTAAACATTTAAAGTATAGCACTTCTGCAGCAAGGCGCAATCTTCATTCTGTACGAACCTTTTGGATACCCCCCCCCTGTTTTTTCGTGCGTTCTGTAAAAAAATGGAAGAGAAAATGCTTTCGCAGCCGCAGAAAAAACAGCCCGGAACGATCTGTGGGTCGTTCCGGGCTGCTGTGTCAAAAATGGTTTGGAGCGTCAGAGCTCCAGCAGAGCTTTCTTCACATTCAAAAGGTTCTGCGGGCTCACCGAGAAGCTGCGCAGGCCCAGCTGCAGATACTGCACCGTGTTGGCCGGGTTGCCCACCGCAAGGCCGCAGATGGTCACCGGCACATTGCGCACCTTTGCGGCATCCAGCACCATAGTGATAAGCTTTTTCATGGCGCTGCTGGCCGGGCGGTAGTAGTGCTCGGCGCTGGCAAGCTCACGGTCTGCCGCGTGGGTATACTGGGTCAGGTCGTTGGTGCCGACCACAAGAAAATCGACCCCGTGCTCTACAAATTCCTCAGCGGTCAGGCAGGCAGCGGGTACGCTGAGCATCACGCCGAACTTTGTATCTTCGTTGAACGCCACGCCGCGCTCCCGCAGGTGCTCGCGGCAGCGCTCCACCACACGCATGGCTGCGTCCCAGTCCTCCACATTCGTCACCATGGGGAACATCACCCGCAGCGGGCCGCGGGCCGCGGCGCGCAGCAGCGCACAGAGCTGCGTCTCGAACTGGTGGGGCTGGCGCAGACTGTTGCGGATGCCCCGCAGGCCAAGCTTGGAAGACTGCAGGCCCTGATAGGCGTCGGAAATGGTGCGGTCTGAGCCAAAGTCGAAGGTGCGCACCGTTACCGGGCAGCCCTTGGCGGCAGCAAGACAGGAGCAGTAGAAGAAATACTGTTCCTGCTCATCGAGGATGCGGCCCGGCAGCATCATGTAGCCGGTGCGCAGCAGGCCCACGCCCTGTGCACCGGACTGCATGGCCGTGTCGATGTCCTCCGGCCCAAAGCAGTTGGCCAGCAGCTCAAAGGGCTGGCCGTCCTTTGTCCTGTTGGGCAGAGCATGCAGCTGCCCCATCTCTTCGTTCTCCCGCTGCAGCTCGCAGATGCGGGTCTCGGCCTGCTGGCGGGCGGCAGCGTCCGGGTCCAGCGTGCACTGGCCCCCGGTGGCGTCCAGAATCACGGTGCGGCCGTCGCAGTCGTCCAGAAAATCCCGGCCCACCTGCACGATGCCCGGGATATTCATTGCCCGGGCAATGATGGCCGCGTGGCTCTGGCCGCTGCCCTCGGCGGTGATGATGCCTAAAATCATGCCGGAAGGCACGCTGAACAGGTCGGTGGGCATCAGCCGCTCTGCCGCAAGGATCACCGGGTGATCCAGCGCCAGCCACATGCGGGGGCGGTTGGTGATGATGTTGATGACCCGGCGGCTTGCGTCGAGGATATCCACACTGCGCAGCTGCATGTAAGGGTTGTCCTTCATGTTGGCCAGCTGGTCGGCGTAGCGCTGGCCCACCTGATTCATAGCCGCTGCCGCACCAATGCCTGCATTGATGCAGAAGCGCACCTCGTTCATCATGCCCTCGTCGTCCAGCATCATGCTCTGGAACTGGAAGATGGCCTGCTCGCTGGGTGCGGCACGGTCTGCCATGGATTCCAGCTCGTCCTGCGCCGTGCGGATGGCATCGGTGAGCAGCTGCAGCTCCCGGGACGGTTTAAAGGGGCCCACGGTCGTGGTCTCCACATGGTGCTCCAGACGGCTCACCTGCCCCAGCACAAGGCCGGGAGAAGCGCAGGAACCTTTATACACTTTCATGTTCGGTCACCTCCGGCAAAAGCTCGGCTTCCGGCGTGGTCAGGGTGCGCCAGACCAGCGCCTGCAAAAAGGTATTGGGCAGCAGCGCGGCCAGTGCGGCCCGCGCCGCATCGGCGCTGCCCTCAAACAGCGGTGCAAAGCTCTGCATCCGTGCCTGATCGCACTTTGCAAGGAATGCATCGCACAAAGTATGGGTGGTGTAGTAATGGGCCGGGTCCACACCGGCATCTTCCGCGGCGGCTTCCAGCGGGGCAAGGTCGGCATCCTTCATCTTGGCCAGCAGCAGGGCCGCATCCGCCGTCAGGGTGACCGGGTATTTCTCCCGCACGGCCTTTTGCACCCGCTCAAATTTTGCGTGGAACGCAGCAGCGTCCGCGCAGCTCTGGGCATCACAGGAGACAGCATAGGCACACCCCCGCAGATATCCCATAGCGCGGCGGGTATCATAGTAGCCCAGCTCGATGTTGCGGCGGGCGGTGTCGGGGTCAAAGTGCAGGATATCGCCCAGCTCCCAGTAGCTGCGCACCATCACGGTGGGCAGGCCGGTGAGGTTGGGGCGGGTGATGCCCACGCCTTCCAGATCGACGCACACCAGTTCATCCGCGCCCATGCGTTTGGCAAGGCCGGTGGGCATGTTGTCGCTGTAGCCGCCATCCAGAAACTTGACCCCGTCGATCTCCCGCGCACGCAGGGCAGGGAAGCAGGCAGCGGAGGCCATCAGGTAGTCCTTGACCTTTCCTGCCGGGATCTCGTCCAGCGTCAGCTCCCGTGGCTTTAAGCCCCGCTGCTCCACCGTGACAAGGCCGAAGCGGATGGGAGCCGCGCGCAGGGCATCCTCGTCCAGAACCCGCTCCACGATCTCTTCCAGCGGGGTCACATCCATGCCGCCGGCTTTCACCACGCTGCGCAGGAACTGGTGCAGGGCCGAAAGGTCGGCATCCTCCTCCGGCAGCTCCATCACATCCTTGCTGCGGATGGCCAGCCACATATCGCGGGCCGTCTCGTACTGGTCCAGCACGAACATGGCACCGTTCAGGCTGCCAACGCTGGTGCCGGTAATGATCTGCGGGTGCCAGTCCAGCTCCATCAGCGCGCGCCACACACCCACCTGATAGCTGCCCCTGGCTCCGCCGCCCGCCAGCACCAGAGCTTTGCACGGAGCACTGCGTTCATCCATTGCATCCGCCTCCTTTGATCGTTTCCGGTTTTGTTCAGATTATAGCATATTTCCAGAGAAATTTCTTCCGTTTTTTGTAAATTGATGCCTTTCTCCCGGCAAAGAAACATGGTATACTTGTCAGGATTTCAAAAGGAGGCATTCTAATGCACTGCAAGCAATGGATCTTTGATATGGACGGCACCCTGACCGACAGCATGACCGTGGTGTGGGAGGGTGCCCCCGACGCACTGCTGCGCCGCTATGGCCGCACCCCGCGGGGGGATCTGCGCGCCACACTGCTGAACATGGGAATGCAGGAGGGCGCACAGTATCTGATCCGGGAGTACGGCCTGCCGCTGACCGAGGAAAGCTATTTTTCCGTGATGCGCGAGGTGATCGCCGAATTGTACGAGACCGTGGAGCTGAAACCCGGCGTGCGCACGATGCTGGCAAAGCTGCAGGCCGAGGGCGCACGCATGTGCATCTGCTCCAACACCTGGGCCGAACAGTGCCGCACCGTGCTTACCCGGCTTGGCATCGCGCAGTATTTCTCCTTCATCGTGGAAGCGCAGGGCGTGCTGCACAAAAGCCGCCCGGAGGTGTTCTTTGAGTGCATGAGCCGTCTGGGCGGTGCAGACCCCGCCGCCTGCGCCGTGTGCGAGGATGCCGTATACGCCGCCGCCACCGCCCACAAGGCCGGGTATTACGTCATTGGCATTGCAGACCGCACCTCTGCCGCCGACGAGCCGGAGATGCGCCGCATCTGCAGCCAGTTCGTGCCCCGGTGGGATGCGCTGGACTGGACACGTGTGTAATAAAAAAGGGCCGCAGCGTGCGGTTCTTTTCTTTATCTGATCCTTCTTTGCTCTTGCATTTTGTGCGCAAGAAGAGTATGATATTATAAATAGGACTGCCCCAAGGGGGAAGTGTCCTCATTTGTGAGAATACACTCTGTGATTTTTAATATAAAGGTATAATATCCGTAAAGAGGAGACCTTCCGTCATGAACAACCCACTCGTCAGCATTATCGTGCCTGTGTACAACGTGCAGAATAGTGTTGCCCGCTGTCTGGAGAGCATTTGTGCCCAGACATGGAAGAATATCGAGGTCATTCTGGTCAACGACGGGTCCCGGGACGAAAGCTTTTCCATCTGTGAGCAATTCCGTGAAAAGGACCCCCGCATCGTTCTGGTGGACAAATCCAATTCCGGTGTGTCGGAGACCCGCAACTGCGGCATGTCCCTTGCAAGGGGCAAGTATGTGCAGTTTGTGGACAGCGACGATTATCTCGACCCTGATTTTACCGAGCGGCTGGTGACTGCCGCCGAAGCGAACAACGCCGATCTGGTCATTGCACCTTACTGGATGGTGATTCCCGCCAACTCTTCCAAGGCCACGCAGGCACTGGAAAACCTGCAGGAGAACCTTGGCATCGATGCCGAGAAAAAGCCTGATGATATCCGTGAATACGGCTTCCTGCCCGAGGGCATCTACGACCGCGATACCTTTGCCCTGCGCCTGATGGAGAAGCCCGCATCCTTCTTCTACAGCGTGCTGTGGAACAAGCTCTACCGCCGGGATATTCTGGCAGACCATCATCTTCAGTTCACCAGCGAGGTGCGCTGGGCCGAAGACCTGGTTTTCAACCTGGAATACATTTTGTACGCCAATGTTTTCGTATCCATTTCCAAAGCGGGCTACCACTATGTGCAGAACCCCCAGAGCATCTGCCACACCCAGATCAATCTGGCTTCCATCGTGCAGAACAAACTGCAGGTGTTCCGCTATTACAAGGAGCTGTACACAAAGCTGGGCCTGTACGATCAGGTGCAGCCGCAGCTGTATAAATTCCTGACCGCGTTCTCCGAGAACGCCTATCCCTCCGGTTCTCCCCAGAAGATCATCATGGACATGGCCAACCGCTGGGGCTTTGGTGTTCTGGATGCTTCCGACAAGGAAAAGAAACACAAAACCGAACCCGATGCCTGATCTCCGGGCACGAAAAAAGAGCCGTGAAAGCGGCTCTTTTTTGTTTACCATTTTACCGGTCGATCCAGCTGCGGAAGGCTTCGCGCACTGCACCCTCCCGTCCGCGCGGGATGGGGATGCGCGCACCGCTGCACATCTGCAGCTCGCCCGCCGTCAGCAGCTGTGCCGCCGCCAGATTGACCACATAGGAGCGGTGCGGCTGCAAAAAACGCCCGTCTTCCAGCAGCGGCTTTGCTACCTCGGCAAAGGACACCCGCAGCGAAAGGGACACCACATCCTCGCCGCTGAGCAGATGGAAGTGCACCACATGGTGGGTGCACTCCAGATATTCGATCTGCGCATAGGCCAGCGCCCGCAGGCCTTCGGCGGTGACAACGGTCATTGCCGGGCCGTACTCCGGCTCGGTGGCGCGGGCAAGCAGGGCCGAAAGCTCCTGCTGGTGCACCGGCAGAAGCAGATACTGCATGGCATCCACCCGGAAAGCGCTGTAGGCGTGGGCCGGTGTGCGGGCCGCAAAGGCCAGCGGAGCCCTGCGGCCCCGGCGGCGCAGCTCCGCAGCCGCCGAAAGCCCTGCCGGGGCCGCTACAGCGCCCAGCTCGATGAGATACAGGTCAAACCGTTCTCCCTCGGTGTCCCGGCGCAGCAGCGCATCTGCATCCGGCAGCTGCTGCACGATGCACGCATCCTGCCGCCGGGCAAAATATTCCATGCACTGGCGTTCCAGCCCGCTGCGCAAGGCCGCGTCCGGGCTGCATACCGCAATGTGAAATACCATCTCACATTCTCCTTTCCGCCAGCCGCCCGCCTTGATTTTTGCGCAGGGCTGGAGTATGATAAATAAAACTTTGCTGCATCGAAAAAAGAAAAAACGGAGGGACCCGCCATGCCGCAGCCGCTTGTCAGCGTTATTGTGCCCGCCTATAACGCGGCGGGCTTCATCTCCCGCTGTGTGGAGAGCATCACATCCCAGAGCTACCCGGAGCTTGAGATCCTTCTGCTGAACGACGGCTCCACCGACGACACCCTTGCTGTCTGCCGGAAGCTTGCTGCCGCCGACAGCCGCATCCGTGTGGTGGACAAGCCCAACACCGGCGCAGCAGACACCCGCAGCTGCGGCCTTGCCCTTGCCCACGGCGAATACATCCAGTTTGCGGACAGCGACGATCACCTGCTGCCGGGCTGCACCGCAAACCTGGTGGCTGCTATGCAGCGCAGCCATGCCGACCTTGTGCTGGCTCCCTACCGGATGATGGTGCCCCGCAAGGATGGCGGCTATGACACCCGGGAGTACAGCCTGCTGCCCGCCGGGGTGTACAACAAGGTGGATTACCTGTGGCAGCTCACCGGCAATGCCGCTGCCTTTTACTACGGTGTGCTCTGGAACAAGCTCTACCGCCGGGATCTCATCCAGATGGCGCACATCCGGTTCGAGCATGTGGTATACGCCGAGGACCAGCTGTTCAACACCCGGTATCTGCAGGTGGCACAGCGGTTTGCCGCCATCGACGAAGCCGCCTACTGCTACATCCAGAACCCGCAGAGCGTATGCCATACGCAGGTGAGCGCGGCGGACATGCTGCGCCACCGCAGCCGGATGTACCACACCTACAAGGAACTGTGCATCCAGCTGGGCGTGTACGATAAATTCCGCCTGCGGCTGCACGGCATCTATCTGAGCCTGTTTGAAAGCCCTCTGCCCAACGGCCCGGTGCAGAAGCTTTCCGACGCATTTGCCCGCACCCACAGCCGCATCTGAGAAAAGGAGAACCTATGGAATTTCCCCTTGTAAGCATCATCGTGCCCATGTACAACACTGCCGGGTGCATTGCCCGCTGTGTCAAAAGCATTTGCGCCCAGACTTATAAAAGCATTGAGATCCTGCTGCTGAACGATGGCTCCACCGACGACACCCTTGCCGTCTGCCGCGCCCTTGCCGCCAGCGACCACCGCATTGCACTGGTGGATAAAACCAACACCGGCGCAGCGGATACCCGCAATCAGGGCATTGCGCTGGCCCACGGCAAATACATCCAGTTTGTGGACAGCGACGACTGGCTGGCCCCCGATTTTACGGAAAAGCTGGTCTCCGCCGCCGAGGCCAACACCGCCGATCTTGTGATCGCGCCCTTCTGGATGGTGTACCCGGAAAACTATGTGGAGCACATCCGCCCATGGGAAAAGGCGCTGCAGCATGTGCTCCAGCGCAATCCGCCCCGCACCCGGGCCTATGGCTATCTGCCTGCCGGGGTATACACCGGACAGGAGTACGCAAAGCATCTGATCCAGAAGCCGAACACCTTCTACTATGGCAGCCCCTGCAACAAGCTCTACCGCCGTGACCTCCTGCGGAAGCACAGCCTTCATTTCCGCAAAGAATTGTTTGCGGAGGATCAGCTGTTCAACACCGAATATCTGCGCTATGTGCGCACCGCCGTTTCCATCCCGGACATCGGCTATTACTACCTGCAGAACAGCCAGAGCGTCTCCCACTCCAGAGTGACCACCGCCGACATCCTTTCGCTGCGGCGGCGGGTGATGCTCCTGTACCGGGACATCTACACCGAACTTGGCATCTACCCGGAAACGCGGGCGGCCATCCTGCGTTCGCCCTTTGGCGAAAACGAGTTCACTCTTCCGCCGCTGGACACCCCACAGACGCACTGCTGCAAGCTGTGACCCTATAAAAAGCACCCGGCTGCCGCCGAGAGCCGCTCTGGCTCCTGCACGGCTCCGGGTGTTTTTTGCGCTTTCTCAGCAGCCGATGGCGGCACACTTCTCCGCCAGCCAGCTGCGCTCTTCGTCGTTCAGGTGCGGTGCCAGCTTTGCAAACACCTGACGGTGGTAATCGTTCAGCCATGCGATCTCGTCCTTATCCAGCACACCGGGCAGGATGGGAGAGGTGGCAATGGGCACAAACATCAGCGGTTCAAAGCCAAGGAAGGTACCGTACTGGTTATCGGCCCTGTGCACGCACACCAGCTCGTTCTCGATGCGGATGCCCACGAGGTCGGTCTCGTAAACGCCCGGCTCGTCTGTGACCACCATACCCGGGCGCATCCGGGTGGTGTTGCGGCTGTTCAGGGCATGGGGGCCTTCGTGCACATTGCCCACAAAGCTGACGCTGTGACCGGTGCCGCAGCGGTAGTTGATGAGGTGCCGCCACAGCGGTTCCCGGGCAATGGTGTCGATCATCTTACACTCGCAGTAATCCAGCCAGACAGCCTTGGCAAGGTCGATGTGGCTCTGCAGAGTCCATGTGTAGAAGCGCTTTTCGTCCTCGGTCAGCGGGCCAAGCGGGTAGGTGCGGGTGATGTCGGTGGTGCCGTCCATGTAGGTGGCACCGCTGTCCACCAGCAGAAAGCCCTTCTTTTCCAGCACAGCGTGATCTTCCGGGGTGGCGTGGTAGTGCATCATGGCTGCGTTGCCGCCGTAGGCCGCAATGGTGCCAAAGCTTTCCACAAGGAATTTATCGTCCGCACTGCGGTACTTGTGCAGAATTTCATCCACCGTCAGCTCGGTCAGGGTCTCACCGGCAGCAAGGCGGCTTTCCAGCTCGATCTGGAACCGCACCATGGCCACAGCGTCCCGGATATGGGCCTGCTTTGTGTGGGCAAGCTCCGTTTCGTTCTTCACGCCCTTCATCATCAGCAGCGGGTCGGTGCCGTCCTTCACGGTGAGGGCAGGGTTCTGCTCCAGCACCTGATACACGGCGTAGTTCACCGTAGCGCACTCGGCCAGCACGGTCTGGGGTTCCGTCTCAGCAGCGAGGAACTTCAGCACATCGTCGTACTCCGCCAGCGTGATGCCGTTGGCTTCCAGCTCTGCCTTTGCCTCCGGGGTGACGCGGGCCGTGTTGATGAAGAGTACCGCGCGGCTAGGGGTCACATAGCAGTAGGCCATGGCATAGGGAGTGCACTCAATGTCCATGGCGCGCAGGTTCAAAAGCCATGCCAGATTATCCAGCTTGCCCACAAACTGAGCGGTGCAGCCCAGTTCCTTGAGCTTGCTGCGCAGCTGATCCAGCTTTTCCGCCGGGGAGAAGCCCGCATATTCCTTCGGCAGGATCCACGCTGGGGTATCCGGCAGGGCAGGGCGGCCCTCCGTCCACAGCTCGTCCTCAAGGTTCAGGGTCTTGATGGAAGCACCCTTCTTTTCCAGTGCCTTTTTCAGGTCGTTCACGAGGGCCGTGCTGGCGGTCAGGCCGCACAGGCCCAGTACTTCGCCCTCATTCAGGGCATTTGCGCAATATTCCTCCACGGTGGGCACGCCGGGTTCTCCCATGCGCTGCAGCTTGATCTCGGTACCCGCAATTTCCTTCTCGGCCTGCACAAAATAACGGCCGTCGGCCCACAGGGCGCTCTCGGTGCGGGTGACCACGAAGTTGGAGTTCTCGCCGTGGAACCCGGAGAACCAGGTCAGGCTGGTGTAATGGCAGGGCAGGTATTCGCTGGCGTGGGGATCACCCACAGGGATCAGATAAACGGCCACGCCGTTTGCAGCCATGGCGGCACGCAGCGCGGCAAGGCGCTCGGGTACGGTATTCATGCTCATAATGACAGCTTCCTTTTTTCTATGGCCGGACCGCCGGAAAAGCCCCCGGCGGCAGGGAATTTTTCTGTGTCCTATTGTATCATTCCGGGAAAAAGATTGCAATGCAGGGGCGGGACGGTTTGGAATGACCTCCGCTGCCGGAGAGCATCCTCGCCCTCTCAGTCTCGCATTCGCTCGACAGCTCCCCCAAAGTGGGAGCCTTTGGCAGTCCATGCAAAGTATATCATTATGCCAAGGCCTCTCCCTTTGGGAGAGGTGTCACCGTAGGTGACGGAGAGGGCGAGCCCGCTGAAGAAGAGAACATTTTTCGCCTTTTCCCCGAAAACGCAACTTTCTTGCAAAAAAAGTTACAATTTTTTCTTGAAAAAGGCCGTTTTCCCATTGACAGCCTTGTTATAATAGGAGTGTAAGTTTTTTGAGCCAGCACTCTGTGGCTCTGTGTGCTATTCAAAGAAAGAGGCAATTGAATCATGACCAAAATCGATATTTTCTCCGGCTTCCTTGGTGCCGGTAAAACTACCCTGATCAAAAAGCTCATCAAAGAGGCCTTTGCCGGCCAGCAGGTGGTGCTGATCGAGAACGAGTTCGGCGAGATCGGCATTGACGGCGGCTTTCTGAAGGAAAGCGGCATCCAGATCAACGAGCTGAACGCAGGCTGCATCTGCTGCTCTCTGGTGGGCGATTTCCGCACCGCGCTGCAGCAGGTGGTGGAGCAGTACCACCCCGACCGCATCGTCATCGAGCCGTCGGGCGTTGGCAAGCTGAGCGATGTGACCCGCGCCGTGGAGGGCGTGGCCGAGCATCTGGACGTGCAGCTGAACAGCTTTGTCACCGTGGCCGATGTGAACAAGGTCAAGATGTATATGAAGAACTTCGGCGAGTTCTACGACGACCAGATCAGCCACGCAAGCTGCATCCTGCTCAGCCGCACCCAGACCGCCAGCGAGGAAAAGATCGCCGCTGCCGTAGCAATGCTGCGGGAAAAGAACCCCACCGCCACCATCGTGACCACCGCATGGGATCACCTGACCGGTGAGCAGATCCTGAAGGCCATGTCCACCAAGGACGACTTCAAGACCGAGCTGATCGCCATGGCTGCCAAGGCCAACGAAGAGCACGCCCACGAGGACGAGGAAGAAGAGCACGAGCATCACCATCATCACGACCATGAGAACGGTGTGTGCAGCTGCGGCCATCATCACGACCATGACGATGACGATGACGAGGATGAGCACGAGCATCATCACCACGACCACGACGAGCACGATCATGATGACCATTGCTGCTGCGGCCACCACCACGATCATGATGAAGATGATGACGAGCACGAGCATGAGCATCATCACCATGACCATGATGAACATGACCACGAGCACGGCGACCACTGCTGCTGCGGTCATCATCATCACGACCACCACGCCGATGAAGTGTTCACCAGCTGGGGCGTGGAGACGGCCCGCAAGTTCACCAAGGCCGAGGTGGAGCACGCCCTCACCGAGCTGGATACCGGCAATTACGGCATGATCCTGCGCA
>OMBM01000789.1_pt1 | contig 14403 bp, 10 predicted proteins | sample 1644861 | NCBI WGS metagenome assembly OMBM01 (sample SAMEA103958165, study PRJEB25191) | human gut metagenome | biome: human-associated habitat [ENVO:00009003]; feature: intestine environment [ENVO:2100002]; material: feces | place: Germany | collected 2013/2015 | reverse complement strand
CCGGCGACGCATGGCTTCCGATCGACCCGATGGTGCCGGAATGCCTGTCGGAGGAAAGCGCGTGCGCGGTCGTCGAGCTGTTCGAGGCGTCCGAATGACACGGCGCCCGGGAAACGGAACATAATAAGCGGATAAGCATATACATACATGCTTATCCGCTTATCTGATTATCCGCTTATCCTCGTCATCGGGCCGGCGCCCCGGTTCCGGCGGGTGGCTCCGCGTCCTCGCGCTCGAAGCGGCGGAGGCGGGCGAAGGCCCGGCGCGCGAGGTCGTACGCCTCATAGTAGCTGGGATGGTCGGTGTCCTCCTGCCAGACGATGTTTCCGGTCCGGTCGGTGACGAGCGCGGTGAACGAGTTCGGCTCCATGGCCGCGAGGGGGCGGAACAGGAGCGTGAAGCCGTGGGACGGCACCGCGACCGAAGCGACAGCGAGGGGACGGTTGCGGCCGGCGTCCGTGCCGCGGCGGGCGGTCCGGACGGACAGGGCGCCGGCGTATCCGTTGACGACGGCGAGGTCGCGGATGGCGAGCTGGAGCGGGACGCCGAGCCACGCGTCCGGCGTCATATGACGGGTCGCCTGGTTCATCATCGGCTCCATTTCGCGTTCGTGTCGTTGAATCCGGACCGTTCGATGTCGCACATCTGCACGTTCACGGGGATGCCGGGCAGCCCGCCGAGCTTGATGAGGAACTTGCCCACGCCCTTGAAGCTCGCGTTCGCGTCGAAGTTGGTGGGTGTGGCCCAGTCGGCCAGCATGTCCTCCTCGCGCACGCTGATGGGAAGACCGGACTCGCCGCGCAGATAGCGTTTGATCTCGGTGCGGGACAGGGCTCCGAGGACCTTGATCTTGCTGCGTTCCACGAATCCACGGGCCTTGTTGTTCTGCGCCTGTGTGTCCAGGCACAGCAGGTCCGCGAACGTGTGGGTGATCATGATCTGTCCGACGCCCCACTGGCGGTTGAGCCGGGTGAGCAGGTCGAGGCGGTCGACCATGAGCGGGCTGGCGCGCAGGGCGCGGTGCATCTCGTCCATGATGATGACGTGGTTGCGGCGGGGTTGCAGGCCGGCCTCGGCCATCATGTCGGCCGCGTTCTTCGCGGCGAACGCGCTCGACCATGTGGCGGCGAGCACGGCGGCGACGACGTCGTCGCCGGCCTGCGCGAGGGCGCTGATGTCGAAGTCGACGGGGCGGGACAGGTCGAGCCGTTCGGTGGTCTGCTCGCAGAACAGGCGTCCGAACCGTCCCATCGGGTTCGCGAGTCCGTGGAGGCTGGACAGCAGGTCGCGGGTCGAGCGCGCGTAGGCATCGTCGTTCTCGGGGTCGTCGAACACGGCGGCGGCGCGAATCTCGGGCGTGCCCTGTCTGACGAGGTCGCGCAGGTCGGGGATGACGGGCGGCTCCGGATCGTCCTTGGTGCGCTCGTACAGGATCTTGAGCGCGGTGGACAGGACGTTGGATTCCACGTCGGAGACGGTGCGGCGTCCCTCCTCCCGTCCGGTGCGGCTGATGGTCAGCAGCACCTCCATGAGCGCGCTGCGGCGTTCGTGGTAGTCGGCGAGCAGGTCCTCGCGGGCGTCTCCCGTGAGCCGTTTGAGCGCGTCGTGGATGCCGCCCGGGTCGAGCGGGTTGATGGAGCCCAGGCCGCTGCCCAGACGGATGACCTGTCCGCCGAGCAGCCGGACGAGTTCGGCGTAGTCCGGCTTCAGGTCGCCGGGGATGATCGCGTTCATGCCGAGGGCGGACATGCCCCACACCTGGCGGCGCACGAACGTGGATTTGCCGATGGCGGGCAGCCCCATGACGAACATGCTGGGCTGTTCGATGATGCCGGCGCGGAACCAGCTGATCGGATCGCAGCACACGCCCGCGCCGGTCGTCATGCTCCGTCCGATGGGCACGCCCTCGACGGGCAGCGCCATGTCGGTGCTGAACGGCCAGAATCCCCCGCACACCTGGGTGCTGGTGCCGAAGAACTCGTCCATCGTGGGCATGAGCCCGCCCCATCCGCCGCCCCTTGAGCGCCGTCCCCTCCAGGACGGCCCCATCGGCGTTGGCGGGATGGACGGGCGAAGGACCGGCATGTCCGGATCCATGGTCCGGCCGGTGTTCTTTCCCTTCCGCATGGTTCCGTTCCTTTCACGAGAGCGCGGCGAACGCGCTGGGAGGCGTGTAGTTCCTGAGGTTGAGGCCGAGCGGCAGGCTCGCGGCGAAAGCGGTGTCCTGCGCGCCGTAGCAGGGGCGCAGGTCGATCTTCGCGCTTCCGGCGGCGCCCTCGACGGCGTGCGTGGCCTGTTCGAGCCTCATGCGCTCGTCGTCGCCGGCGCGAACGGTGGCGGTCACGAGCATGCCGAAGAACACAATTGCCGCTCCCCTGTTGGTCTCGATGGCCTGCCGGTTGGCCTTGTTGATCTGGCTCATCGCGCTGATGGACGCGCGCTTCTCCTGGCTGACCTGGTTGGCGGCCCTCTGTCTGTTCTGCTCGGCCATGAACGCGGTCTTGTCCGGAGGCAGGACGTGGAACACGACGGTGACGCGCTTGCGGTCGCAATCGGAGAGCGGGCCGAGCAGACGCGCCAGGGTGGAGCTGGTCACGTTGGATTTGGGCGGGTCGCACATCTCCCATGTGCGGCTCACGCCGGAATCGTGCCGGTAGTGGTCCCAGCCGGCCTCGCAGGCGACGGGCCCGGCGTCCTCCCATTCGATCCATGGCTGGCCGTCGGCCTGTTCGAGCGTGTCCTGCGTGGCGGGATCGTAGCTGACGCGGACCATGCGGCTGATCTCGTCGATGGTGAGCGTGCGCGCGGTCCCGCCGCCCGCGTCGGCGATGCGGCGGATGAGGTTGGGGACGAGCTGTCCGATGCGGCGCGCAGCGTCCCCGGGTTCGAGGAACCTGCCGTCGCGCACGTCGACGTAGCGGAACGTGAGCGTGAGGATCACGCTGCTGGACGCGCCGCCGGTCGCGTACAGGTCCATGATCTGGGCCATGGCGCGGGCCGCGAGCTCGGGAGCGTCCTTGACGGTGCGCTTGGCGAGGTTGCGGCGGAAGCGCACGCCCGAGTCGGGCGACGTGTCCACGGTGACGGCCAGCTGGGTCACGCCGGCCTCGCCGCCCAGCGCCTCGAGCAGGCCGGCCCACGAGGCGACGTACGCGTCCTCGACGTCGTCGTCCGCGAGGGCCGCGCCCTGCGGCTGGCATGCGAACAGGAGCGAGTATTCTCCGGTGTGCCCGTGGCGCACGAGGGTGAGCCGGTCGCCGAACCCGTCGTTCGCCTCGACGAGCGAGACGCGCGACAGGATGCCGGGCAGGCGGCATTCGCCCGATTCGACGGGCGCGAGCATTCCGGAACGGTACAGGGCCCTGCCCTTCCTGGACTCCGAGAGCCAGGAGCGCCGTTCCACGGTCCGGTCGAGCACGTTTCGATGTTCGCGGTCGCGTACCGCGAGCACCGCGATGGTGCCGATGCCGATGACCGCGGTCGCGATGGCCGCGACCACGTTGACCATGGACAGCATCAGCGTGACGACGAGCACGCCGAGGCCCGCGAAGGTCAGCGGCTTGCCGATGTTGCGGATGCCGCCCGCGATGGGGCGCATCCAGTCGCCGTATGTCGTGCTTGAGGCCATTTAGAACTCCTTGGTCTTGCGGGTCGCGGCGCGGTTGGCGCCGTCGGGCCCGTCTCCGGACGGCTTCGCGCCTCCGGACGGGCGGGCGCCCGCCGGGGCCGACGGGTCGGAGCCGGAACGGCCGACGGACTGTTCGATCCGCGCGGCGGTGGACGAGGATTCGGGTTTCGCTCCGTCCGGGGCTCCTCCGGAGCCGGAGCCCGCGGACTGCTGGTCCATGCCGGACGGCATGGGATTGTCCGCCGTGTCCTTCGCGCCGTCAGGGACGGCGGATTCCGACGACGTGGATTGTCCTCCGCCGCCGGAGGAGCCCGCCTGCGTTCCCGCCGGTCCGCCGCCGGCTCCGATGCCGGATGGTTGCGCGGCTCCCGACGGTTTCGCGCCGTCGGGGGCGGCGTTCTTCTTGCCGGCCGCTCCGGCCACGCCCTTCGCGCCGGCCTTGAGCGCGCCGCCGGCGGCCATGACGCCCATGCCCGCGATTCCGCCGAGCATGGACGGTATGACCCCGCCGCCGCCGACGCTTCCCGCCACGGCCGGGACGATGAGCTTTATCATCGCGGGCAGGAGCACGATGACGCTGACTGTGAGCATGAGGGTGATGGCCTGGCTGTCGTCGCCGTCCGTCGCGGTGACCATGATCGCGCTTCCGGTCGCCATGACGAGCGCGGCGACGGGTTTGTACAAAAGGAAAGCGAACAGCCATCCCATGACCTTGCCGAACGCCTGGCGTCCGGTCTCCATCCAGCTCATCGCCGCCCAGACGGGGGCGACGCCCACCATGATGGGCAGCAGGCCGGCGCGCAGGTAGCAGAACACCTTGCTGATGAGGTTGCAGAACCACACCACGATGGTGAGGACCAGGGCGATAGGCCAGTCGAGGTTGAAGAATTCCGTCGCCGCGAGCGTGTTGTGCTGCCACGAGTCGCGCATCATGTTGGACGCGCTTTTGAGCACGCCCGCGGTCCAGGTGTCCACGGTGTCCTGGAACAGGTTGACGAATCCGGCGAGGCACACGCTGGTGAGCATGGCCCACATGAAGGCCTTGCCCAACGGGACGAGTTCGCGTCCCTCCTGCGTGGTGATGAGCTTGAAGCCGGCCGCGACGACGCCGCACACGGCCGCGATGATGAGGAACGGGTCGACCTGGAGCCTCACCCAGTCGGACACGAAGAACGAGGCTCCCGATCCGGGCGTCCATGACGCGAGGGCCGGAGTGGAGCGTCCGGCCGTGGCCGTGGGCACGCCGTTGACGACGGTTTTCGTCATGTGGGCCTGTTTGAAGAACGTGAGGGCGATGCTCGCGGCGGACGAGCCCATGAACACGCCCAGGAAGATCCATCCGATCTTGCCCAGCAGGTGTCCGTCCATGCCGGCCGAGCCGTTGCCGATCTGCCAGACGATGCGCGCCGCGAGGACCATGAGGCTGATCGCGGCCGCGACGATGAGCACGCCCTGGGCGATGTTGAGGTATTTGTTGACGTTCGTGTCCCACGCGTCGTACATGGGCAGCACGGAGTTCTGGAGGGTGGAGACGGTCCCCGACGAGGCGACGAGCGTGTTGCGGCTGGTGCTGAGCCAGTCGATCGTGTCGCCCGACTGCTGCTCGTACATCGTCCACATGGTCTTCTCGAGCCAGCTGAGCTTGCGCTGCTTGTCGCATGATCTCGTGGACGAGACGTATGTCCAGGTTCCCGAGCCCTCCGACGCGTCGTCGTCGGAGATCTGCGAGTTGGTCGCGTTGAGCGCGTCGCACTGCGCGGAAGGGTTCGCGACGAAGTAGACCTTCGCGGATCCGGCGGCGGCGACCGCGTTCCCCTGGTTCTTGTTGGCCCAGGCGTACTGCGGGCTGCGGATGAGTTTTCCGGGCTTGTTCTGGGGGATCTTCATCGAATACGTGGTCATCACGTCGGAGATCTCCTCGTCGCCGAATTTGAGATCGTCCTTCAACGCGTCGAAGTTCGGTCCTCCGCAGGCCGCGAGTGACAGGACGGCCGCCAGCGCGAGAAGCATCGCGGCGAGGCGGCCCTTGCGCCGGCGCGTCATCCGCTCAGCAGCTTTCCGCGATGGACAGTCCGAGCGCGCTCATGAACGCCAGGGCGCCGGCGACGATGAAGATGCCGACGACCCAGTTGATGAGCTTGTCGAACGTGTCGTCCCTGTCCGGGACGCCGTCGCCCTGCTGGCGCAGCACGTGGACGCCGATGCGGATCAGCGCGACGATCGCGACGACCAGCCCGAGGGCCTTGACCCATCCGAGCGCGGTGCTCACCGGGCTGGAGAATCCAGGCGGGAGGCACGCCTTCGGGTTCGACAGGTCGGCGAGGACCATGCCGTATGCGGTGGTTTTCGCGGCCGCGGCGGCGGATGCGATGTGTTCAAGCATCATTTCTCCTTTGATGTTCGTTGCTGGTGCGCCTTCCACGGTCGCACATCCCCGGCGCCGCGGCGGTGCACGGCGTCTACAAGTTTTCTCATGCCGTTCCGCCAGCCGCTTCGAGGTCCTTGAGCATCCTGGCGTACGCGCGCGGATACGTTTCGGGAAAGCCGTCGAGGTCGAGTCCGCGGATGAAGGGCAGCCTCCACAGCGCGGGCGCGGCGGAGCCGACCAGAAGCGCGCCCTTGCGCAGCTCCCGCGGCGTCTTCGGCAACGGCATGGTGACGGCGACGCCCATGAGGATGGTCTGGCCGAACAGTCCCGCGTTCCAGTCGGCGAGCAGCGCGCGGAGCGCTTCGAGGCCGCGTCCCGTGCACATGGCGCACAGCACGACCCGGCTCGGGAGACGCGGGTCGGCGCTGACCGGCAGGCCGCGTCCCGCGTCCGCGTACCGGTCCCTCGCGCTCATGCGGATTGTGGTGCACCCCGCTCCCCCATGCGCCGCCACCAGCCATACGCGGTCGGCGGTCGGACGGGCCGCGAACGGAGGGACCAGTTGGGTCAGCGCCGGCCGGGGATGCGGTGCCCGGGGCAAAGGCGGTTGGTTCTGGACGTTCATTCGTTCCTTCCTTCTCACAGTCCTGGATCGGTGTCCGGCATTCCTCCGTCGTCGTTTTCCGACGGGACGCTCCACGATGGGGCGGATGGCGTCGAGGACTGCTGCTGCCTCTGCGTCGTGGACGGCGTTTGGACGCTCTCCTGCCGTTGGGCGCGGCCCTGTCCGGTTCCGGCGGTCTGCCGTTGGACGTTCTGGGACTGCTGTGGTTCGGCGGCGGACTCCTCTTCGGCTTTCCGCTTCGCGGCCTCCTGCTCGGCCTTCGCCTTGGCTTCCGCGTCGGCCTTCTCCTTCGCGGCCTTCGAGTCGTTCACGGCCTTGACGGCCTTGGCGATCGCGACGGCATCGCGGGCTTTGATGGCCTTCGACAACGTCTCCCGGGTCCTGGCGTCCTGGACCTTGCCTTCCGAATCCTTGAGCAGCCGTGACGCGTCGTCGACGGTCTTGTCGAGCTTCGACGCCTCGACCGCCTTCACGGCCGTCCGTATCGCCTTCACGGAGGTCTTCGCGGTCTTCGCGCTCCTGTCCGCCTTCACGGCGGCCGTGTCCAGGCCGTCCACGTCGGACGCGTCGCAGGAGACCATGCCGGGCGTCTTCACGGATGCCGCGCGGTTCAGCCTGTCGATGGTCTTCGGATCCTTCACGGTCTTCGGATCCGTCTTCGACGTCCGTTCCGCCTCTTCCATGGCCTTGTCCAGTTCGCGTCGGGCGGACGAGAGCCTGCCCAGGGACGATTCGCATCGGTCGCGGGACTGTTCCGTGGCCTTGGCTTCCCGGACGCGGCCGGCCGCGACGACGCAGCCTCCGGCGATGGCCGAGACGAGCATGGCTCCCACGACCGAACAGCAGACGATGACGGCGGCACGGGGGATGCCGTGGGTCTCGGGAGGGATGTCGGCGACGGCCTCGAGTCCGTCGCGCACGCTTTCCGGACTCGCGGCCACGAAGGATGATGGTTCCGGACGGATCGGCGCGGGCGCGGGAGCTACGGACGGCATGCTGTCCCGGGACGGCGCCCTCGACGGCAACGGAGGCATGTCCGGAATCTCGGGCGTACGGGCATGCGACAGCCCCTTGAGCCTGGGTCTTTGGACCGGAGGCTTGTCCGAAGCGGCGGGACGGTTCTCGGATGAGTCCGGGATCCGGGGTTCCGGCGACGGAACGGGGCGGGCGCCCGCATCATCGGGAGACGGCCTTGGCGCGGCCGGTCCGGGCGCCGGCCTTATGGGAATCGGACCGACGGTCCATTCGTCGATCTCGTCCATCCTGAGAGAGTCCTTTCCCTGTCAGCGCGCTGCGACGCGGTTCATGGCTTCCGCGGCGAGTCCTTCGCCGGCGTCCGTCTGTTCCCTTTGGGCCTGGACGCGTTCGCGTTCGGCCGCGATGCCGTCCGCGCCGGCCGTCCGCGCCGGCTCGATGCCATGGATCAGTGCGACCGACAGGTTCCTCAGCATCTCGTCCTCGGGTTTGACCCGGTACAGCTGGTCGGCGAAATGCTTGCATCTGGCCGCAGGATCCCCTTCCATATAGCTGACGGTAGCCGCGATGCGGTACGCGCCGGCGCGGTCGGACGTCGGATGGATCTGCAGCGCGAAATCGGAGAACAGGCGCGGTATGTCCTGCTTGAACGCGCAGGCTATGGCGTGCGAGACGTCGTAATCGGACGGCATCATGATGGCGCGATACGTGTCGAACAGTCCGTACGACGCCTCCTCGTCCAACATGGCGACCGCTTCGAACTCCTCTCCGGACATGTCGGGGCGAAGGACCTTCGCGATGGTCGCGTCCATGAGTCCGTTCGGCTCGACCATGGTGCGCAGCGCGTCGGTGATGCGGTCATCGGAGATCTTCGATTCCCCTGGAAGGTACTTGCGTTCCTTCAAGGTCTCGATCAAATCGAACATGGTTTGAATCTGCTGCCGGGTAGTTTGCGCCATTCCGTGGGCCTTTCGTTCGGTTTTTCGTTTTCTCGACGCTCCCATACTGTCCCGGGGTGCGGCGCCCTGCGGTGCACCATGTCTACAAGTTCTGACGCACCAGAAAGGAAAACGGCCGGAACGAGAGTTCCGGAAACCGTCGTACGGGTTTCCATGGGTCCTGTTCCGGCCGCTTGTTCTGGATTGGAGGGGGATTTGGGTCAGCGTGTGCTGTGGCGTGCGGTCACGTCCATGCGGCGGCGCTTCATGTCGAGCATGGTCCAGCCGATGCCGGTGAGGGCGACGGCCGCGAGGAGCATGCCGTTCGTGTTCGCGCCGGTGGATGCCATGACCTTGTCGGCCTTCGCGGCGGCGGCCTGCGCGGCCGTCTCGCTGGCTTTCAGGCCCGTCTGTCCGGTCTGCGCGCCGGGCACCGTGGCGGAACCGTTGCCGGTGTTGTTGTTGTCGGTCTTGGAGCCGTTCTTGTCGGCCGCGGCCTTGATCGCGGCGGCCAATGCGGCCTGGGCCTTGTCCACGGCGGTCTTGGCCTGCGCCTGCGCGGCCTTCGCCGCCTTGAGCTTGGCCTGAGCGGCGGTCAACGCCCGCTTCGCGGCGTCGAGGTCGGCCTGGGCCTTGTCCACGGCGGCCTGCGCGGCCTTGACCGCGTCGGTGTCCTTCGCGTCCCGCTTGGCCTGCTCGAGCTTGGCCTGCGCGTCAGACAGCGCCTGTTCGGCGTCCTTCACCGCGGTCTTGGCGGCCTCGACCTGCTTGGCGGCGTCGTCGCGGGCCGTGGAAGCCTGCTCGTAGGCCTGGGTCTTCGCGTCGAGGTCCTTCTGCGCGGCGGTCAACGCCTGGGTTTTGGCGTCGAGGTCGGCCAACGCGGCCTCGAGATCCTTGACCTGCCGTGCGGCCTCGTCGCTCTTGGCCTTCGCCTGCGCGTACGCGTCCTGCTTCGCGTCGAGATCCGCCTTGGCGGCCTCCAACGCCTGCCGGGCCTGGTCGGCCTCGCTCTTCGCCTGCTCGTAGGTGGTCTTGGCCTGGGCCAACGCGTTCTCCGCGTCGGTCAGGATGCTCACACGCTCGTCCGCCTGGGTCTTGTCCGCCTGCGCCTTGTCCAGAGCCGTCTGCGCCTGGCCGACGGCGGTCTCGGCCGCCTTGAGGTCGGCCTGGGCCTTGTCGTTCGCGCTCTTCGCCTGCTCGTACGCGACCTGGGTCTGCTGGCTCTTGGCGGTCGCGGCGATGAGGACCTTCGCGGTTTCGGCGGCCTCGGCCTTCGCGGCCTGCTGGGCCTGTTCGGCGGCGGCCTGCGCGGCCGTGGTGTCGGCCTTCGCCTGGTTGGCCTTGTCGAGCGCCTTCTTGGCCTCGTCGACCTTCTTCAACGCCTCGTCGTACGTGGACTGGGCGGAACGGACCTGGTTGACGTAGTTCTCGACCATGGTGCGGTAGACGGCCGCGTCGTACACGGTGTCGTGCGTATTGTAGGAGTTCCAGTCGTTGAAGTACTCCTGCGTGAACGCGTGGTCATAGTTGGTTTCGCCGTAGCCGCTGTAGGCCATGCCGGTGGCGATGTAGTCCGGATTGACGATGTTGAGGTAGTGGCCGACCTTGTAATACAGGTCCGGATACTTCCGGAACACGTCGTACGCGGACAGGCTGGCGAGGTCGGGATAGTCGCCGGACTTCACGGCCGCGTCGTAGGTCTCCTTCTCCATCGTGTACCAACCATCGTACGGATCGTCATCGGCGAAGCCCCAGTTGAGATTCTCGCCGACGTTGTCGTACTGGTAGTTGTGCTCGTAGTGGCCGTTGGCCGCGTAGTTGGCCTGGACCATGGCCATCGCCATCGCGGTCTCGGACACCTTCAACGGTTCCAGGCCGTTCTCCTCGCGCAGCCTGTTGCACTCGTCGATCATGTCGAGGGCCTTGAGCAGGTTGTCGAGGCTGGTCGCATCGTCCTTCGCGCCGATATGCGTGTATTCGAGGTACTTGGACACGCTGGAATCGGTCAGATACTTGTACGCCTGCTCCGCGTTGTCGGACTGGAACCAGCCGGCCGCGCCCTGCGCCTCCTTCTCGGCGGCCTCGTCCGCGGCCTTCTTCGCATCCTGCGCGGCCTTCACGGCCGCGTCGTACGCGGCCTGCGCCGCATCCGCCTGCCGGGCGGCCTTCTCGGCGGCGGTCTTCGCGTCAGCGGCCTTCTGGTCGGCCTTGGCGAGCTCGCTCTGGGCCTTGTCGTTCGCGGCCTGGGCCTTGTCGAGCGCCTTGTCGGACGTGGTCTTGTCCGCCTGGGCCTTGTCGAGCGCGGCCTGTGTCTTGTCGGCCTGCGCCTTCGCCTGGTCGGCGGCGTCGTTCGCCTTGTCGAGCTTCTTCCGCGCGTCGTCGGCCTTCGACTGGGTCTTGTCGGCCGTGGATTTCGCGGTCGCGGCGGCGACGGTGGCCTCGGCCTGCGCCTGCTTCGCGTCCTTGACGGCCTCGCCGGCCTTTTGGGCGGCGTCCTGCGCCTCCTTGACCTTGGCGGGATCGTTCGCGTCGCCCGCCAGGCGGGTGGCCTCGTCGAGCTTCGCCTTCGCCTCGTCGCTCTTCGCCTGCGCCTTGTCCGCGGCCTGTTGGGCCTCGTTGGCCTTCGCCTGAGCCTTGGCGGCGTCGGTCTTCTTGGCGGCGGTGTCCTGGTCGAGCTTCGCCTTGTCGGTCGCGTCGACCTTTGCCTGAGCCTGCTTGGCCTTCCGGTCGGCCTGCTCCTTGGCCTTGGCGGCGTCGTCGCGGATGGCTTGGCTGTCGTTCATGGCCTTCTCGAGTTTGCTGGCGTTCTTCGCGGTCTGGTCGGCCTTCTCCTGCGCCTGCTTGAGATTGTCCCGCGCCTGGCCGAGGCTGTCCTGCGCCTGCTGGACGCCGGTGGTGGCCTGCTGCACGTTCCGGTCCTGGTTGATGGTGTCCTCGACGTTCTGCTGGGCCTGCTGCACGTCCTGCTGGGCTTGGTCGACCTGCTGCTGGGCCTGCTGCACGTCCTGCTGCGCGTCCTGCACGCCGGTGTTGGCCTGGTCGAGGCTGTCCTTGGCATTGGCGACCTGCTGCTGGGCGGCGGACACCTGATCCTGCTGCGCGCCCTGCTGGGCCGCGGCCTGGTCGACCGCTTCCTGCGCCTGGACGACGGCCTGCTGGGCCTGTTCGACCGGCGTGACCGCGGTCTCGTCCGCCATGGCCGGTGCGGCGATGGTGCCCGCGACCGCCACGGATGCGACCGCGACGCTGAAAGCCTTCTTGTTCATATCTGTCTACCCTCCAATGCCGTTCCCTCCATGGGATCCGGCTCCAGTGGAAACATCCCTGCGACGTTTCCGTCAAACATTCCACGTGCCCCCAATCCGATATCGGCGTCATCGGCGTGTCGGCCTGTCGGCGGTGGCGTGGCGTCACACCCTTACAGACTACCCCACGTGACGCCGTCCAAGGTCAGTCCTTCCGTCCGTGTCTCCCGTACGGGCGGGTTTTCCTCCTGGACGCGACGACCGCCGCGGGCAGTCCCGCGAGCAGTGTCACGCCGGACACGAGATAGGGGCGCATGTCCCGCCTGCTGGTCTTTGGCGCGTCCTCGGGATAGGGCGCGTCGCCCGGCATGCTCGCGCGTTCGCCCGTGACGAGCAGACGGTACGTGTTCAGGAAGATCGGCGTGCACGTGACCAGCGTGACCAGGTCGCGGCCGGGTTCGACGCGCACGCTCCTCAGATCGTCCGGGTCGACCGTCCTGATGCGCGTGACCTTGTAGGCGAGGGTCTGGGCCGCGACCTTAACATAGAACACGTCGCCCTTCCGCAGTTCGGTCAACCGGGTGAACAGGGCCTTGTCGGCCACTCCCGTATGTCCGGTGATGACGCTGTGCGTGCTGGTCCCGCCGACTGGCAGGGACGTGCCGTGCAGGTGGCCGAGCCCGTTGTCCAGCGCGTACGCGTCGGCCCCATGCCGGACGGGCAGGTCCACGCCGATCGACGGGATCTCGATTGTCGCCATGATCCCGTCGCCGAAATCCAACAGGCTCTGGTACTCCCTGTCGGATTTGAACCCGAAATCGCCCTTGACGGCGCCGTCCTCGCCGGACAGTTCGCCGATGACCTGCGGTGTGGCCGCGAGACGCCGGTTGTATGCGCGGGCTTTGGCGACCATGCGCGCGTACCGTTCGGCCGAATGGTCGTCCTTCACCGCCAACGCGGAGGATTCGGCGGCACGGCGGGCCGTGCCGGCCTGTTCCACGCCAAGCCACGCGAAAACGCCCACGCCCAACAGGCAGCAGGCGACGGTGACCGCGACGAGAGCACGGAACACGCGACGCGCGCGACGGGCATGCAGACGGCGCACACGCCGTCCGCGCCGGCCCTCCGTGGCGCGTTCGCCCTCGATGATCCAATCCCAGTCCATAACGTCCATGCCTTCGCCACGATCCATTCCACGAATATCGGGAAGAACAGGGAAAGCCGGTGTCCAGGCCATCACGCCGCATCCGGTCGGAGTGGTGGATGGCCGTCCGCCGGCCCTTCCGTCACCGGGTTCCGGTCACTCGTCGTCCGGCATGCCGTGGCCGTTCATGCGTCTGGTGAGCATGACGGTCGAGCCGATGCCGAACATGAGCAGCAGGACGCCGCCCGCGATGGCGATCGGCAGGCCGATACCGCCCGTTTCGACGAAGTTCTCGTGAACCTCCTGCCATTGCGCGTACAGGGTGATGTCCTTGTCCTGCAATGCGACCTTGCTGCCGTCCTTATAGACGACGTCCGCCTTACCGGGTTTGGTGCCCCAACCCTTGAACACGTACTTGTCGCGTTTGAACGACTTGGACGTGTCACCGGGAATGGTCACATCCGAATACTGCCAGCCGGTCGTGTTCGCATGCGAACCGGTGCCGCCGTTCGCGTTGTAGACCACGTTGGCCTGCAACCGCTGCCAGTGCGCGTACACGGTCACGCTGCCCGTCAACAGGGTGTTCCAGTCGTACAGGCCCGCATTGTCCTGCGGTCCCGTGTACCAGCCGAGGAATTTGTAGCCCCGGATCTTCGACACGTCGCCCGCCTGCCAGCCGGAACCATCCGCCGCGGCCGTGTTGTACGGCACGCTCACGGACGCCGGGGTGGACGGCATCTCGCCGGTCCACGTACTCGGCTTGTTCGTGTCGTAGGTGAGGACCGGGTTGCCGACCCACACCGCATACACGGCCATGCCGCCCTCGACCATCGTGACCTGGGCCTGCGCCTGGGTCGCGTTCCGGTCCTGGTTCCAACCCAGCTGGGTGTGGCCCGGACGCGACAGCATGCTGGAATCCCAGCAGTCGTCGTCCTTCGCCATGGTCGCCAGGGTGATGCGCTGGCCGGCCGGATAGTAGACCTGGCAGCCGGACACCACGTCCGTGCTCGTGTCGATGGTCTTGACGGTCACGCTGCCGTCCTCATGCGTGGTGGTGCGCTGCACGAGGTCGGACACCTTGCCGGTTGACTTGGAGGACGCCGTCTGCGTCGTGTCCGGCGTCGTGTTCGACGGGACTTGGCCGGAAGCATCCGCCGCGTTCTTGTCATAGGTGAGCACCGCGGTGCGGGTGACAGGCGCGCCGAACGTCATGCGCGAACCGTCGGTGCGGCCGGCGGGATTGCCCAGATCATAGGAGAACGTGAACGTGCTTCCCGTCCATGTGGCCGCGAGGCGGTGACGGGACTGCTGCGGCGCGTTCAGATGCGCCTCGTCGCCCGCATCATGTCCGATGCCCGCGAAACCGTTCGTACCGTACGTGCCGAGTTCCGCGTCGGAACGCTTGTACGCGCCATCGAAACCGTCAAGTAGCTGCACGCCCTCGAACTTGAGGCCGGACTGCGCGTCCCAACCGTCGAGG
>OMBM01000786.1_pt1 | contig 14416 bp, 9 predicted proteins | sample 1644861 | NCBI WGS metagenome assembly OMBM01 (sample SAMEA103958165, study PRJEB25191) | human gut metagenome | biome: human-associated habitat [ENVO:00009003]; feature: intestine environment [ENVO:2100002]; material: feces | place: Germany | collected 2013/2015 | reverse complement strand
TCCATGGGCGGCCCGACCGGCCCTGGCCTGAACCCTGCCCGCGACCTCATGCCGCGCCTCCTGCACGCCATCCTGCCGATTCCGAACAAGGGCGATTCCCGCTGGGGCGAGGCCTGGATTCCGGTCGTGGCCCCGATCGCAGGCGCTATCGTCGGCGCGTTCCTGTTCAAGGTGCTGTTCGCCTGAGCATTACTTTGACGATTGCCGGCATTCGTCTGGCATGCTGGTAAGGCCCGTGATTCCCTCCGGAATCGCGGGCCTTACGCATAGGTGGTATGCATGGCGGTCGGCGGCTTCGGCATGTTGACTGAGACTGGTACTGTTGCCGAAGAGAGAAACATCACCATATCGGGAGGCTGGATTGAAGCGGATTCGTCGTATCATACGTGCGCTCGATCCGAAAGCCGACGCCACAATGGGCCAACGGGAACGGCTTGAGGCGTTTCGCATCCGCAGGGCCGCCGTGCTGGTGCTCGTGCTGTTCCTGCTGATCGCATCGATGACGTCCTGCAGCGTGCACGCACTGCTGGTCCGCATGACGCCGAACACGCAGACGACGGCACAAGCCACGCATTCGACGTCGGCCAAGAAGCCAGCCAAGAAAACAGCCAAAACCAATCAGCATAAGACGGCCAAAAAAACCAAACCGGAAACCAAACAATCGCAGGAAGAGCAGGCCGTCGCCAAAGCGGTGAGCGCGCAATCGGCGGCACTGGGCGACGACGAGAAAACCGCGATTCTGAACAAAGCGCAGGAAACCGCGCAAAACAGCGGCAAACCGGTGACGCAATACCATTACTGCATCGCAACCAAAGGAAACGTCGGTTCGGCCGACGAATTCGGCAACGCGGCGTTCCGCATCCTCAACGACGAACACGGATGGCCACGCGCCGGAGCCATATTCGACCAATCCACGGACGGCAACTGCGATTTCAATCTCGTGCTGTCCCAAGCATCGGAAATGACGTCGTTCTCGCCATCATGCTCGGTGGAATACAGCTGCAGGGTCGACAACAACGTGATCGTCAACGACGACCGTTGGAACGGCGGCACGCAACAATGGCTCGCCGCCGGCGGCAACCTGGCGCGATACCGCACGATGGTGATCAACCACGAGGTCGGACACCGGCTGGGGCACATCGACAACGAAACGACCTGCGCCGGCGAAGGCCAGTTGGCGCCGCTGATGCAGGAGCAATCCATGCATTTGGACGGCTGCAAGGTCAACGAATATCCGCTTGACTCGGAGCTGTGGATCGGCTGAACGTCGACTGCTTCCCGTTATTTTCTGCTGCTTTCTGCTGTTTTCCGGACTGACCGGGTCGTCTCGGCAATTCGGCGAGACCCGGCCAGCCGTTGTCACAGGCCGAAATACGCGTCGAAATCGTCTTGGCTGATACTGCGGTCGGCCGTATCGGCCCGTACCTTACCCCAATCGAACTCCTGCAACGCCTCGACGGCGCTCATCGGCTGCGGACTGGTATGCGCGGAATCGCCCTGCAAACCAAGCAGCCACGCACAATAGCCGACAACCTGTTCCGCGGTGACGCCATGCGCGCGCAGCGCCCCCATATCCAAAGAGCGCTCGCGTTTGGCGAGCCTGCGGCCGGCCGCGTTGTCGATAAGCGGCAGATGCGCATACCGTGGGTTTTCGGGGTTATATGGGGTGTATTGCGATTGTGGTGCGTGCTGCGATGGTGCAGAGGCCTGCGTTTTCGCCTTGCGGAATCCCGCCTTGATAAGCGCTCGGCGAATGGCGATTTGCAAGGCGTTCGACCGGAGCAGGTCGCGGCCGCGCACGATGTCGTCGACGCCCATGTCAAGATCGTCCACGACCACCACCAGCTGGTAGGAGAACAGGCCGTCGGCGCGGCGCACGATGGTATCGCCGACGTCGTGCGCCAGATTGAATTCCTGATGGCCGAACACTGCGTCATCGAATTGGACGGTTGCGTGCGGGTTTGTGTCGGCGGGCATGGCGATGCGCAGCGAATGGCGGTCGCCGTTGGCCAGCCGCCGCCGGACGGTATCCGGATTGCTGGCGATAAGCCGGCGGCACGTGCCGGGATACACCATGAAACGGTCGCCTTCCTGCGGTGCGGAGGCTGCGCGGATGTCGGCGCGCGAGCAGAAGCAAGGGTAAATCAGCGGGGTTGTGCCAGCGATTGCGTTGTTGGCTGCGCTGCCGACTGCGGGGGTGTGGTCGTTGCGCTCGTCAAACGGCGAATCGTATGCGTCGTCAATCGTCAGGTTTTCCAAGCAATGCAGCGCCTCACGGTACAGGTCGTGCCGAGCGGATTGGAACACCGGATCGCCGTCCCAATCCAAGCCAAGCCAATGCAGATCGTCCATCATCAGTTCGGCCGCGCCGGGCACCACGCGCGGTTCGTCGATGTCTTCGATGCGCAGCAGCATGCCGTCGCCGCGGCTACGCGCGGACAGCCATGCGCCGAGCATCGCATAGATGTTGCCGATGTGCATGCGGCCTGATGGGGTGGGTGCGAAACGACCTGGCACGGGGTTCCTTCCTGTCGTTGGCGGGCGGTTCGGTGTTGCCGGTGCGGAGACCGGTCGCGCCGATGCTTGCAACTGTACCTGCATCGGCGGCCGGAACGGCGGGTTTCGTGGGACGCGATTGCGGAATGCGTTGCTGGACGTGCGGTGACGTGCCATGCCGAGGCTGCAGCGTGCTCCGGAAACGTGCCGTCGCTGTGAGGTATCTCACAGTGTGAGAAGGATATTTAGCGCATGGTGATACGGGCCGCGCGTTTCGTTTGGGGTGTGCGTAAGGTGGTGTGCGTCATCCGGTATTCTGGGTGGTGATTTCGGCAATTCGGTCTATGCGTTATCGGTATGGCCGGTCAAAAGGGGATTTACAAGGGGCGAATATGACGAAGCGACAGTTCAGTAGAGCGGAAATCGAATACCTGCGTACATTGCCGTCGATCGACGCGGTGACGGACAGCAGAATCACGTATGCGAGGGAATTCCAAATCGACTGCATGAGGCGGTATCTGCAGGGGGAGAAGCCAACTGCGATCTTCATTTCCGCGGGATTGAGCCCATCGGTCATCGGGCACAAGCGCATCGAACGCAATATCGCACGCTGGAAGCGTGACGAGGACATCATGCGCAAGGCGGCCGAAGAGCCGGAACCGCATGATACGGCTGTGGACAGCCACAATGCGATGTCGGAAGTACCGTTGGGCAAGATCCAATCGCTGGTATGCCAGGTGATGGTGTTGAGCGATCGCGTCGATAAATTGGAGCGTTTGGTGGAGGGGCTGCGCAAGGGGGATAAAATCTGAAAAAAAGTTTTCAGATTTATTGGTTTTTCCGGCGGTTCGCGCGCATTTATCTGATACATTAAATGTGCAGACGGAGTCTTTGAAGTCCCCCTTCTACTGCCGTCTAGTTTTATAGCCCGCGCGAATTTATGACCGCTTTATCGCTTCACTTCAGGTCATCGCGCGGGCTTCTTTATACGTTGTCGGCGGTTTTCTGGTAACACTGGTATCGAAATATCAGCCGACATGCCGGAAACGGTGGTGCCGGCCGCGGACCGGCGGTCGAATGAATTTGCGAGAGGTGGACGATGACTGCATACATGGATCACAAGAACCTCGCCAACGAGGTGATCGACGATGCGCGCGCACGTGAGATCACGGACGGCGTGCATCGTGTGCTCGACCGCATCGCGGCAGCTGAGGAACAAGCCGGACGCGAAGCCGGCTCCGTGCGCCTGCTGGCCGCCACGAAGACGCGCGACATCGGCGAAATCATGGCTGCGATTGATGCCGGCGTGCGCATGATCGGCGAGAACCGTCCGCAGGAAGTGACGGCGAAGGCCGAAGGGCTGGCACGGCGATGCGCGGAACGCGGGTTTTCGCTGGGCGTCGCAGGCGCCGCGCCGGATGCTGCGGCGGAGCATATTCCATTCCACCTGATCGGCCAGCTGCAAAGCAATAAAATCGGCAAAGTGCTGCCGGTGGTCGACACTATCGAATCGGTCGATTCAATCGATTTGGCAGAAAAAATTTCACGTAGAGCCGTGGCTCGCGGTATTACTGTCGGCGTGTTGCTGGAAGTCAACGAATCCGGCGAGGAATCGAAATCCGGTTGCGATCCGGCGCACGCCATCCGCATCGCGCAGAAAATCGGCACGTTGGACGGCATCGAATTGCGGGGACTGATGACGATCGGCGCGCATGTGCACGACGAAATGGTGATTCGCCGCGGTTTCTCGCACCTGCGCAAGACCCGCGACCTCATCCTCGCATCCGGCGAACCGGGCACGGACCGTTGCCGGGAACTGTCGATGGGCATGACCGGCGACATGGAACTGGCCATCGCCGAAGGTTCCACCATCGTGCGCGTCGGCACTGCGATTTTCGGTGAGCGTGCGTTCATCTGAGCGCTTTCTTTGACTTTTTCTGTTTTTTTAAGGATTTGCGGGGCTCGTCCGCCTGGATTGCATTCGTCTGGCTTACATTCGTCTGACTTGCATTCCTCTGAAAAACGGCTTGTCTGAGCTGCGTTCCGCCGGTAGGTGGGGTGCTGCGCGGTTTGGTGCCAAAATTGCCGGTTTCGTGCCTGAAACCGTTGTCTTTCTAGGGGTAAGCCCTCCTATAGGGGGCAAGGGCTTTCGTATGGCGGGTGTGAACATGGGTGTGTTCGAAGGAGAAACCCATGTTTTGGTCTGCCTCTCGATTGATGAGTAAACCCGTCCGTCTGCTCGCCCGCAGGACGGATTCCTACGTGCATGCGCATACGGTGCTGCGTTCGCCCATGCGGCTGTTCGGTGCCGTGGCGGGCGCCTCGGCTGATTCCTATGATGCCGGTGATGATAACGATGGCATCGGCAATGGCGCCGGAGTCGGATCTGATGCCGGTGCAGCTGCCGACAGTGGTCATGCCGGAACTGTTGCGTTCGCTGGAACGTCTGCTGGAACGTTCGCTGGAACGCCGTCGTTTTACGAGGCGATTGACATTGCCGATGTGGTTCGCGCGCGCAGGCTGCGGCGGATTCGTTTCATATTGGTGCGGTGCGTGTCCGTGCTGCTGATCGTGGGCGCGGTGGTGGTCGCGTCGTTGCCGTTCGCCATGCAGGCGCATTCCGCGCGGCGCTTGGCCGAGACATCCGATTCGGCGGCTCGCACGGTTGCCGGATGGCCGTATCCGATGGCGATGGAGGAGTTGGAACGGGCGCGCGCATACAATCGGCGGCTTGCCGTGGAAGGACAGCCGGTATTGGGCGAGGCAGCCGATCCGTTCACTACCAGACCGGCTGGCACTGCCGGAGATGCTGATGTCGCCGACGATTCGGCACATTCCGGCGGTTCCGGGCTTTCCGCGGCGGACACGGACGCGAACTATCAGGGCCTGCTGGATTCCGGCGCAGGCATCATGGGCACGGTATTGGTGCCCAAAATCGGCGTGGAACTGCCGATTCGGCATGGTACGTCCGAACCGGTGCTCGCCGTCGGCGCAGGGCATCTGTACGGCACCAGCCTGCCGGTCGGCGGCACTGACTCGCATACGGTGGTCACCGGGCATCGCGGCCTGGTCAAATCGTTGATGTTCACACGGCTCGACGAACTGCACGACGGCGATTTCATGTACATCAAAGTGATGGACGAGACGCTGGGATACGAAGTGGACCGAATCAGCGTGATCGAACCGGACGACGTCTCACGGTTGAAAATCGTGCCCGGCGAAGACCGGCTGACGTTGATGACCTGCACGCCATACGGCATCAACACGCATCGGCTGCTAGTCTCCGGGCATCGCGTCGCAATACCGCTGCCCGCGCCAGATCCGGCCGACGTGCGCGACGAACGTGCGACCGAACTGGGCGCGCTCGCCATGACCATCGTTTGCACGATGGGCGGCATGCTGTTGTGCTGCATGGTCGTGCGGTCGATGCGGCCCCGACACCGAATCATGCGGCACGCTTCCGCCTGGCCGCGTAAAGGATAAGGGGGAAGGCCGCGATTTTCGCGGGTCCGTACGTTCCCCGAACCCATCAATGGAGGGGACGGGTTTCAAAACGTTCATCCATAAGGTTCAAGGCATGGAGGCGCATAGGCAATTCGCCGCAGCGCCATGAGAGATGGACATGTCATGAAGTGGATGAAGGACCCGCTTGCCGGCTTCATAAGCCGGTGTGGCGTGCGGATGGGAAAATTCACCGCATTGCTTGTCACGATTGCGATGCTGGCCGGCACCACGGGGGCCGGCGCGACCGCGTTCGCCGACGAAACGGTGACGGATGGCGGCAACGTGGCCGCCGAATCCGCAGCGAGCCAGCTGGAATCGACACAACAATCCGATGCTGAAAACGCAGTCGGATCGGACGTTGCCGACATTGCCGGGCAAGATGTTGCCGGACAGTCCGCAACGGACGATGACGACGCACAATGCCTTACGGACGACGGCGAATCGCAGCAGCCATCGAACGAACAAGCGCAATCGCAACTGCAGTCGCAATCGCAACCGGAACAACCGTCGGAGGCGATGCCGGAACAGCGGCAGCCGTGCGATAAGACGGAACAGCCGAATGAGCAGAAGGAGCAGGAACGGCAGGCGGTTAGGCAGCCGACGGCTGAGAACGCTGACGTACCTGCAAATGGTGCTGCACCGGCTCAAGACGGCGATCGAAACGACCATGCCGGCGATGCGGACGATGCTGACAACGATGGCAACACTGCTGAAGATGCCGACGATGCCGACAAGAACGGTAAGAATGACGCCGACAAGGATGCCGCGTCGGCTCAAAACGGCAACGATAACGACAAGAATGATGCTGCCAAAGACGATGCCGACGCCGACGAACACATCATGCGCGATCGCTTCACCTTCAATCGCAAAACCGTGATGCGTGCCGCGCGTAACGTCGCCGTGCCGCAGCCGGACCACACGAAAAGCATCACATACAACAACGGCGGCAAATACACGCTGAACCTCAACGTGGTGGGCAAGGATACCCGCGAAAGCCATGAGACCACGGAGAAAATCGAAGTGGTGCTCGTACTGGACACGTCCGGATCGATGAACTACTGCATGGACGGAAGCCAAAGAAGATGCAACAAATCGAATCCGAAGCGGTTGACGGCGCTGAAAGAAGCGGCGACCAGCTTCATCGACGCCACCGAGACCACCAACGACACCATCCAGGACGAAAACAGCAAAGTGCGAATCGCCATCGCTCAATTCTGGCAGACATCCGGCGTGGTGAGTTCCCTGACCAGCGATACCGCCGCTCTGAAATCATCGGTGAGCAGGCTGTCCGCCAATGGCGCGACCCCTGCGGACAAAGGCATGGCCGCCGCGCAGACGGCATTGCTGCAGGCAAGGCCAGGCGCGAAGAAAATCGTCATTTTCTTCGCGGACGGTGTGCCGACCACGCAAAACACTTTTAGCACGAGAGTCGCCAATGACGCCGTGACAACCGCGCTCGCCATGAAATCGGCCGGCACGCTCATCTACAGCATCGGCATCTTCGAAGGCGCCAATCCGGAGCAGCAATCGTTCGGTAACAGGGAGAACGACCAAGCCAACCAGTTCATGCACGCCGTATCCAGCAACTATCCGAACGCCACCGCGTACGACAAAGCCAATTGGGTTACGGGCGGCAACCTCGGCTACTACAAGGCCACCAACAGCGCTGACGACCTGACGAAGATCTTCGACGACATCCAGAAGGAAATCACCACGGGAAGCGCCTACAGCGGCGTCTCGATCGTCGACGAGCTGTCCGAATACGCGCAGGTCGATGGCGTTGTCTGGAACATGGCCAGCATGCGGAACTTCGGCGGAGCGACCTACTACCGGGTGACCGGCGGCGTGACGCTCAACGTGACGAATCTGCCTTCGGGGGCTACGCCTCCAGTGCTGGAACGTGATTACACATTGTGGTACAGCGACGCCGGCAACGGCAAGATCCGCGTCGAATTCGCCGGCGATTACGAGCTGCTGCACAACGCGACCTACACGCTCTCGTACGGCATAGTGCCAACCGACAGCGCCTACGCGCGGGTCAATATGGTCGACGGCGGCATCAACTACGACGCGACCGGCGACGCGGGCACCGGCACGACTTCCGCAGGAAAGCCGGGCTTCCGATCGAACGCGTCGGCGCAGGTCTGTTACACCTTCGACAAGCAGTCCGCCTGCGCGGCCTACCAGCATCCCGTATTGCAGGTGCCGTCCGCCAACGTGGTCGTGACGAAACATTGGGAAGGCGGAATGCCGGCGAGTGGAGCCACATTGCGCATCGATTTCATGCAGGGCGGCGCATCGAAGCTGGGCAAAGACCTTTCCGAAGATGACGAGCTGCCTACCGGCGAATGGCAGTACACATTCCGTGGCGTGATGGCAGGCGACTACACCGTCACGGAAGGCAACATCGCCGGCTATCACGCGAAAGGCAACGTCACCTCAGTGCCGATCAGCATCACCAGAGCCGACATGTGGAGCGCGTTCGACAAGGGACAGACCGCCACCTACGAAGCCTCGTTTACCAACGTGAAAGAGACGGTGGCCGCGCTGCCGCTATCCGGCGCATCGGAAGGACGGACCTGGCTGGTCGTGGCCGGCGTCACGGCACTGGTGCTGCTGCTTGCGGGCATCGTCGGACTGGCTTTGATCGGGCGCGGACGGCCTTGACGGAACTGCCGGACGGCAATCGCAATTCTCTGATCGCAATCCGGCAATCGCAATTTTTCAATCACAACTAAAGAACAACACAACTTACGAAACTTCCCATAAAACCAACCAATCGGCTGCGGTAACAAGGCCGACCAAACCAAGGAAGAGAGGTCTCTCATCATGAAGACGAGAAGGCTTTGTGCAGTAATCGCCGCGGCGGCAACGTTGCTGGGCGGTATGGCGTTCGGCACGGCCGGAGCGTACGCGGCCGGCAGCGCATCGATCGAAGTGCGGCATTCGCAGAAGGGGCACACCTACTCCGCGTACAAGTTCGCCTCGCTGACGGTGGACGGCGACGCCGTGCAGGTCGACACCGACGCCGATTGGGTGACTGCGGTGACCGACGCGGTGGCCGCCGCCAACAACAACATGGACCCCGTTGTCAGCATGCCCTCCGAATATGACAGCAATCCGGCCGCGTTCGCCGCAACCAAGACCGGCGATAACGACGCCGCCTGGTTCCGCACATTCGCGGCCTCGTTGGCGGTTGGCGATGGCGTCGTTGCCGACAAAACCGTTGCAGGCAACGGCGGTACGGCTGCCATCGGTTCGCTTGAAGAAGGCTGGTATCTCATCACCGATGTGGACAAGGACGGCGGTCGGGGAACCAATGCCATCGTCGCCACCACGCTGAACGGCGTGGCCGCCACATTCAAAGTGAAGGGCGATCCGGCAACCGGCCAGGGCAAGATCAACGCTGTCGGCATGTTTGTGGCCAAGAACGAGAACGAGCCCGACCAGCCGGGCAAGACGGCCGATACGATTACCACCACTGAAGGCGTGAGCATTGGGCAGACCGTCGCCTACACCATCACGCTGGATATTCCGAACGCGGCCGAAGGCTACGACAAGTATCCGTACTTCGTGAAGGACGTGGCATCCAAGGGTCTGACGGTCAACAAGGACTTCAAGTCCGTTGTTCGAACCGCGGATGGCACGGAAACGAATATGCCGTTCACCTACGTGACCGTTCCGACCGTTGGAGCCGACGGCAAGACCACCACCGTGCTGGAATTCGACTTGGCCAACAAGAGCGGCCAGCTGGTCATCACCTACACCGCCGTGGTCAACAAGGACATCATCGACATGGGCAACAAGGTTACCAACAAGGCGGCCGTGTCCCGTGACACCGAGGTGTGGAACACGCCGGTCGAATTCGACTCCTATACCGGGGGCTTCTCCTTCCACAAGTACGGTGTCGGAAGCGATGCCAATGGTCTCGCAGGAGCGAAGTTCCACGTGTTCGAGGGAACCGAGGTTTCGCAGACCCCGCTCAAGTTCATCAAGATTGTGGATGGCGAATACCGCCTTGCCGAAGCGAACGAGAACGACGCTGTCGCGGATGTGGAAACCACCACCGGCGACGTGAAAATCATGGGCTTGAAGTCCGGCAAGTACACGCTGAAGGAAACCGGATTCGCGAGCGGCTATGCGAAGAACTTTGTGCCGATCTTCACCGTCGAACTAGCTGTGAACCAGGAAACCGGCAAGTCGACCTTCAAGCTGGTCGGCGCCAACAACCTCGGTCTGGCAAGCAGGCTTGACGAGGGCATGTCCGACAAGGCAATCCAGGTCAAGAACGTGAAGAACGTCACGCAGCTGCCGCTCACCGGCGCAATGGGCACCGCGTTGTTCACCATCGCGGCCCTGGTAATGGCCGGAGCCGGACTGGCGCTCGTGCTGCGCTTCCGCGAATCCGATACGCCGATGGCGGTCTGAGCGGGCCAACAGACAGGCAACGGGGCTTGTTCGGGCGGGTGAGTCGTTGAGCGATCAACGGTTCACCCGCTTTTGTTGTGACGAATACGGGTGATTTAGGGTTTAGTACCGCCTGAAATGGTTGGAAAAACGCCATTCGTACCGGTATGATGGAACACGAAGCGAACAACGAATCGGATTGCGGCCTTGCATCGCAAACACGTATCGCAAGCGCGCATCGCAAACCGAATCGCAAGCCGAACAGGGGAATGGCATGACGGAGGCCATTCGACTGCCGTGCGGTGGAAGGGAGCCGCCGCACGCCAAGCCGAAAGGGAACATCATGTGCAACGGTGGGGGAGCGTTCAGTCCGGAAGAAGTCGAATATCTGCGCTCGCTGCCGGTGGTGGCCGAAGCGACGTCGCGACGCATCACCTACACGGAATCGTTCAAACACAACTGCATGCGCCGGTACCATGCGGGCGAATCGCCGGTCGAACTGTTCCGCGAAGCCGGACTCGACCCATCGCTGATCGGCTATAAGCGCATCGAACGTTGTTTCGCGCGCTGGCGCAAGATTGCCTGCCGTATGGGCACGGACCGGCTGGTATCGGTTGATGGGAATGGTGGAGTGGTGCCATCGGCGTCGGCGGATGTGGCGCCGTCGGCGGAATCTGCGGAGGTTGCTCGATCTGCGGTATCGCAGCCGGTGCAGCCAACGCAAACGACGGAAACGCAAAGCAATGCGACGCTGCCCGCGCCGCGCAACGCAGCCGAAGTCCCGATTCTGTCGGGAGGTGACGTGCGCGACCTGCTCATCGCCCAGCAGGTGCGCCGCATCGACGAGCTGGAACGCGAGGTGGCGGCGTTGCGGGCGGAACTGCATCGCAAATAATCGCAAAAATCGTAAAAAATGCGAGCAATCGGCATCGTCCGCAAAGCGACGCATGTCGAGAACGGCGGGCGTGGCGAGCGGGTAGACTTGCGGGTATGAGAATCGCACGTTTTACGCATAATGATGTACCGCAGTACGCCTTCGTTCAGACCGACAAGAACGACGGCAAGGACTATCTCGTGGCCTTGAACGGCTATCCGCTGTCCGGCCAGGCCGTCGAGCCGACCGGCGAGCGCTATCCGGTGGATGGTGACGGCATTCGTCTGCTGGCTCCGGTGATTCCGTCGAAGGTGTACGGTTTGGCGAAGAATTATGAGGCGCATGCGCAGTTCATGCATGAGGCCGGTCATTCCGATATCAAGCATGCGCCGGAGGATATGGTGATTTTCACCAAGCCGAGCACGTCGGTGATTGGTCCGGATGATCCGATTGTGATTCCGCTGTGTTCGAATGATATGAATTTCGAGCCGGAGTTGGCTGTGGTGATGGGTCGTATCGCCAAGAATGTGCCGGTGGAGCAGGCCATGGATTATGTGCTGGGTTTCACGTGCGTGAATGATGTGACGTTGCGTGATCTGCAGGGTCTTGATCCGACGTGGACGCGTGCGAAGGGTTTTGATACGGCGTGCCCGTTGGGTCCGTGGATTGTGACGCGTGACGATGTGGATTGGAAGGATGCGAAGATTTCCTTCACGCTCAACGGTGAGGATGTGCCGATGGCGTCGGGTACCACGGCGAATCTGATTCACGGCATTCCTGAGCAGATCGCGGCGATTACGAGTTTCACCACGCTGCTGCCGGGCGATGTGATTATGACGGGTACGCCGAACGCGTCGGGTCATCTGGATCCGGGTGACGAGGCGATCGTGCACGTCGAGGGCATCGGCGATCTGCGCAACGTGGTGGTGCGCGGCTGATTTTCGGCTTGCTGGCGGACTTTGGATTAGGCGGGTTTGCAACGTTTCGTGATTTCGTTACGTTGCTGCCCGCCTTTTTCGTATGTATTGCGATTGCCGGTGAGCGCTGGTGATTGTCGGTGACTGCCGTCCTGTGTCGAAAGACGGTTTTGAGAAACGCAAAAAGTTGAGTGTGTGGGACTCAAGTTTTGGGAATATAATGGCGATGAAGTCGGTTGAGCATATCAGACAACGACATATGCGTCCGAACGCCGGCCCGGTAGCGAAGGCCGGGCGGCCGGGCGCGAACCATGGAGGATGATATGGAACAGAAGTTCACGCAGATGGCGCAGGAAGCGCTTTCGGACGCCGTTCAGAACGCGGCGGCGCTGGGCAATCCGCAGGTAGACACCCTGCACCTGCTGGACGCGATGCTGCGTCAGGAAAACAGCATGGCCCGCGCGCTCATCGAAGCGGCAGGCGGCAACGCGCAAAACGTGAGCGCCGAAGTGCATCAGGCGATGCAATCGCTGCCGAGCGCCAGCGGATCGACCACAACGCAGCCGGACGTCAGCAGGCAGCTGTCGGCGGTGCTATCGCAAGCCGAAAAAGAAATGCAACGGAGGGGAGACGAGTACGTCACCGTCGACCTCATGCTGGTCGCAATCGCGGCCGCGAAACCTAATCAAAGCGCGGACATCTTGGAAAAGAACGGTCTTACCGCGGATAAGCTGCGTAACGCCCTGACCGCCGCGCGCGGCAGCGACCGCAAGGTGACCAGCGCCGACGCGGAAGGCTCGTATAAAGCTTTGGAGAAGTACTCCACCGATTTGACGGCCGCCGCGAAGGAAGGCAAGCTCGACCCGGTGATCGGCCGCGACCAGGAAATCCGCCGCGTCATCCAGATCCTGTCCCGCCGTACCAAGAACAATCCTGTGCTGATCGGCGAGCCTGGCGTCGGCAAAACCGCCGTCGTCGAAGGCCTGGCGCAGCGCATCGTCGCCGGCGACGTGCCGACCACCCTGCAGAACAAGAAGCTTATCTCGCTTGACCTGGGCTCCATGGTGGCTGGTTCCAAGTACCGTGGCGAATTCGAGGAACGTCTGAAGAGCGTGCTTGAGGAGATCAAGAAGGCCGACGGGCAGATCATCACCTTCATCGACGAGATCCACACCATCGTCGGCGCGGGCGCGGCCGAAGGCTCCATGGACGCGGGCAATATGCTCAAGCCCATGCTGGCCCGTGGCGAACTGCGCCTGATCGGCGCCACCACACTGGACGAATACCGTGAGAACATCGAAAAGGATCCGGCGCTCGAACGTCGTTTCCAGCAGGTGTTCGTCGGCGAGCCGAGCGTGGAGGACACCGTCGCCATCCTGCGCGGCATCGCGCCGAAGTATGAGGCCCACCACAAGGTGACCATCGGCGACGACGCGCTGGTCGCGGCGGCAACCCTGTCGAACCGCTACATTTCCGGACGCCAGCTGCCGGACAAGGCCATCGATCTGGTGGACGAGGCCGCAGCGCACCTGCGCATGGAACTCGACTCCTCGCCTGAGGAAATCGACGAACTGCGCCGCCAGGTGGACCGTCTCAAGATGGAGAAGTCGTACCTGCTGGGCAATCCGAAGAACGACAAGGCCGCGGAAAAGGCCGAAGCGGAACTGGACGACAGCGCCAAGGACCGTCTCGCCGATTTGAACCAGGAAATCGCCGACAAAAGCGAAAAGCTCAACGGGCTGAAAGCGCGTTGGGACGCCGAAAAGAACGGCCACAACCGTATCGGCGACCTGCGCAAGAAGCTCGACGAGCTGCGTACGCAAGCCGAAAAGTACGAGCGCGAAGGCGACCTGGCGAAATCGTCAGCCATCAACTACGGCGAAATCCCGGCCATCCAGAAGGAAATCGCCCAAGCCGAGAAGAACGAGGCGGAATCGGGCGGAGCCGACAATGCCAACGCCGACGTGCCGATGGTCCCCGACCGCGTCGACGCCGACTCCATCGCCGAAATCGTCTCCGACTGGACCGGCATCCCCGTGGGCCGTCTTATGCAGGGCGAAAACGAGAAGCTCCTGCACATGGAGGAGTACCTCGGCAAGCGCGTGATCGGCCAGAAGGAAGCCATCCAAGCGGTTTCCGACGCCGTGCGTCGCTCGCGTGCCGGCATCTCCGACCCGAACCGTCCGACCGGATCGTTCCTGTTCCTCGGCCCCACCGG
>OMBM01000768.1_pt1 | contig 14649 bp, 10 predicted proteins | sample 1644861 | NCBI WGS metagenome assembly OMBM01 (sample SAMEA103958165, study PRJEB25191) | human gut metagenome | biome: human-associated habitat [ENVO:00009003]; feature: intestine environment [ENVO:2100002]; material: feces | place: Germany | collected 2013/2015 | reverse complement strand
GCATATCTGAAGAATCTGAAGGCACCTCCCCAGACACACTTTTTGAAACACTACCAATTAATGATGTGCATTTCTGTTGGAAATGTCGTGGCCGTTTCCGGGCAATGAATCGGCCGATGAGCCGTTTATATATCAGACGGAAAGTATGAACCGGTTGATCTGCGATCACTGCCATCCTTTCTGCGACCGGCCGAAAGACCGTTTGCCATCCTTGACGTATCCGGATACCCCGGGTTTTGCGACAAGACGGATGTTCTTATTTCGAGTTACCATATCTGACGTGTAACACGCCCGCTTACCTCTCCTTCCCTTCGGGCCATTTATTACGGTGCATAGCATCCCTTCCGAACACGCACCTTTCCCAAAAAATCCTCTTTACAAGCTGACCCGTGCGGAGCTTTTCCGCGATACATCTATTCCCGGCCCCTTCTGCGACCGGGGTGAACATGGCCCGGTATATCCTGTATGCGGGTATTCCGGCCGGTACGGGGAGTCCCCCGGCTGCCGCTGAATAATATTGCGTCCGAATTCAGCGGCCGAACCCCCGAATTGCTTATTCGTTCCCTTTCCCGATTCTTCTCGGTGGAGTGTGTCTATGCTCCTGTTCCCGGCAACTTGCGTATTGCCGGAATATCCTTCCTGTGTCTTATTGCATGCATTTGTAAATTGCTGTTGTATAGTAATTTATGTGTATGAGCCATGTCTGAGCCCGTTGCCGGCTGCATGGCCTGGCTGTTCCTGTGTCCGTGCCTGGCATGCGACGGGAGCCTTATGCCGAGGCAACAATTTTAAATTTTTCTTGGGACAAATCGCCCGGGTACAACTCTAAGTAAATAGAAGTATATGGATCATCAATATTGGGATTTGATCAGGGAAGGTGACGAACAGGCCTTCAGGACATTGTATAGTCTGTACGAAGACAGGTTATTCCGGTACGGGATAGGGATCGCGCATGACGAAGAACTGGTGAACAATGCCATTCAGACATTGTTCACATACCTCTTTGAACGGCGGAAGAAACTCTCCGTCCCCATCTCCCTGTATGCCTATCTGGCCAGTTCCCTGCGCCGCCTCATCCTCAAGGAATTGGGGAAAAGGCGGACGGATTTCCTGTCGATAGATGAATTGCGCCATACCGGTAGCGATTTCGCGCTGGAGATTGATGTCGAGGCCTCGATGGTGCGTGCGGAATGTTCCGAACTGACAATCCGCAAGCTCCAGACCGCCCTCGGAGAACTTACCAACATGCAGCGGGAGATCATCTACCTGAAATACTACGAAGGAATGGACAACAAGGGCATTGCCGAAGTTACGGGATATGCCGACAAGACCATCCGCAATGTGGCTTCCACGGCACTTTCCCGGTTACGGCAGGACAAAACGCTGAAGAACATGTACAACTGATCCACAGTTTGTTGTTTTTAATTAATTACGGGGTTCAAAATCATGGATAGAAATGAAAAGGACATGGCGCGGAGCGGCCTGGATAAATTGCTGACCAGGATCGAATACAAGACTCCGGTTAACTCCCGTATCGAAGAGATCGGAGAGTTGCTGGCGCGCAGGCGCGCGGTTATCCGCCGCCATGAAACTTTCCGCCACAAGTTGGTGCAGTGGTGCGTGGCGGCTTCCGTTGTGGTGATGTTGGTTGCCGGCAGCCTGTGGCATTTCTCGGAGCACGTGCTCGTGAGCGGCGACCGGGAGCTGGCATATACGCTGCCCGATGGTTCGGGGGTGGTGGTCATGCCGCATTCCGAGTTGTCGTACAACAGTTTTACCTGGACACTCCGGCGCAGGGTCTCGCTCAAAGGCGAGGCCGTATTCTCCGTCGTGCATGGCGGGAGATTCCGTGTCGGGACACCGGCGGGACGGATTACCGTCCTCGGGACGCAGTTCCGGGTAAAACAACACCGGCAGGATATGCAGGTTTTCTGCTACGAGGGTTTCGTATTGGTCGAAACCCCGGTCGGAAAGCGTGTGCTCGTCGCCGGACAGAAAGCCGCATGCGATACGGTTGCCATCACGCTGACGGATATTCCCGAACCGTTGCCGCCTTTTATCCCGTTCCAGGCTGTCCCGCTCAGGGAGGTAATCCGGGACATCGAGGCGATCTTCGGCGTATCCGTATCCGGGAAGGAAAAATACGGTGACCTGGTCTTTACCGGGTTCATCATAACCTCGGACATGGATGGGACGCTCGAGGCGGTTTTTCATTCGTGCGGGATTCCTTATGAAATCTCGGGAACCGAAATCCTGCTGAAATAATGAAATCTGTAAGATATATTTTTATACTCGTCTTCCTGTTGTCCGTTTGCCGGATTTCATGGGCGGTGCAGCCGCCGAACCTGACGAGCCTGTTAAACGAGCTGTTGCACCGGCGCGATGTCAAGATCGCCTTCAGCCATGTCGTGACCGATCCTGTCATTGTGAAGGACAGCATTTCGACCGGGGATACCCCGGTCGTACTGGCACGCTGGCTTGCCGGAACGGATCTGGCATATAAAGAGCTGGACGGCGGTTATTATATTTATAAGAAATACGGGCCGCCGACCCGGAACCCGCGGCCCGCTTCGCGGCCGGTTCCAGTCCCTGTACCGGAAATACCCCCGGCACCGGTATATACGGCGGCATATCCCCCAGTTCTGACGGTTCCCGTGCAGCTTGCTCCGCAGCTGCATTTTCCGTATGCCAGGCTGCTGCCGTTGTGGACGCCTGCTCCTTCGGGCATTTCGGGGCCGTCGTCCCTGCCCGTTGCGAAATGGGCCGTGAAGACCAACCTGCTTTACGACGCGACTTCGACGCTGAACCTGGGTGTGGAGTTCGGCCTGGGGCATCGGTGGACGCTGGACGTCTCGGGCAACTATAATCCGTGGACATTTTCCGGGAACCGTAAGATGAAGCACTGGCTCGTGCAGCCCGAGGTTCGCTGGTGGAGCTGTACCCGTTTTTCGGGGCATTTCGTGGGTGTCCATGCGCACGGCGGCGGCTACAACTGGGGCGGGATGCTGCCGTGGGCGATCCGGCCTGGGAGTGATCTCCGAGACCATCGTTATCAGGGTTGGCTCGTCGGTGCGGGCGTCAGCTACGGCTATCACTGGGTGCTGGGCAACCGCTGGGGCCTCGAGGCGACGGTTGGCGTGGGTTACGCCTACCTCGACTACGACAAATATCCGTGTGCGAAATGCGGCCGGAAAATCGGCAGCGCCTCCGAACACTATTTCGGCCCCACCAAAGCGGGCATCACCCTGATTTTTATGATAAAATAAATTTTCGCCCCGATCGGGGGAAAATAGTCGAAAAATTCTTGGGACAAAACGAAGTTCCGGCTCTCTTTGCTTATGGAGCGACTTTTCCGGAAGACGGGTTTCCGCAGCGTGCGTTCGCACGTGGGATAGAAGACGCAGTAAAACAATACGAGAAAACAATGAGAAAAGCTTTGATACTGCTCCTTGTGACGGTATGTTTCGGCTGTTACGTGTCGTATGCTCAGAAAGCGGCGGTCAAGACCAACCTGCTTTATGATGCGACTTCGACGCTGAACCTGGGTGTGGAGTTCGGCCTGGGGCATCGGTGGACGCTGGACGTCTCGGGCAACTATAATCCGTGGACATTTTCCGGGAACCGTAAGATGAAGCACTGGCTCGTGCAGCCCGAGGTTCGCTGGTGGAGCTGTACCCGTTTTTCGGGGCATTTCGTGGGTGTCCATGCGCACGGCGGCGGCTACAACTGGGGCGGGATGCTGCCGTGGGCGATCCGCCCGGGAGCCGGCATCCGCAATTACCGCTACGAAGGGTGGCTGGCCGGCGCGGGCGTCAGCTACGGCTACCACTGGGTGCTGGGCAACCGCTGGGGCCTCGAGGCGACGGTCGGCGTGGGTTACGCTTACCTCGATTACGACAAATATCCGTGTGCGAAATGCGGCCGGAAGATCGGCAGCGCTTCCGAACACTATTTCGGCCCCACCAAAGCGGGCATCACCCTGATATTCATGATCAAATAATTTGGATTCCTCGACTATGAAGAAAATACGCATGATCTTGTTGGCGGCTTGTCCGGCGCTGTTCTGCCCGGTTTCGGGCAGCATGGCTCAGGTGCGGCAGGGCAGCGTCACCGTGCAGGTGAATGAACTCGCCCAGCGGGGCGATTCGCTGTACGTCGATATGGCCGTGACGACCGAAGGACGCAACGTCCCCTCGCGGATGAGCGCGGACTTTACGCCGGTGCTCGTCTCCGGCGAACGTTCGCTTGCCCTGCCTGCCGTTTCGCTTATGGGGCGCAACAGTTACAGGAATCACCGCCGCGCGTTGGCGCTGATGAGCGCGAAGGAGCGCGGCGCCTATGAAAAATCCGCTCCTTATTACGTCGTACCCGATTACAAGGGCGACAGTCGGATGGATTACCGGCTGGCGCTGCCTTACGAAGCGTGGATGTCCTCGGCGAAGCTGACCCTTCAACGGATCGACTGCGGCTGCGGAAAATCCAGCGTTACGGACGTGCGCCTGCTGGCCGGCAAGGTGTCGCTGGAAGAGGTGATCGTCATCGAGCGCTACCGCATCGAGCCTCATCTGGCCTATATTCGTCCCGAAGCCGAGGCGGTGAAGAGCCGTGCCGAGCAGGGCGAGTCGTTCCTCGACTTCGCCGTCGGGAAGACGTCCGTCAACCCCGAGTTCGGCCGCAATGCCGCGGAACTGGAAAAGATTCGCCGGATGATCGACCTCGTGCAGGACGACAAGGACTTGACGATCAAACGTATCGTCATCGTGGGCTACGCCTCTCCCGAGGGTTCGCTGGCGATGAACGAACGCCTCTCCGAGGGGCGTGCGAAAGCCCTCCGGGATTATCTGCAAAGCCGTTATCCGGCGATTCCGGGGTCGCTCTACTCGATCCGTTTCGGCGGTGAGAATTGGGATGACCTCGTGGAGGCCGTTCAGACCTCCGACATGCCCGACAAACAGGCCGTGCTGGATATTATCGACCGATATTCGATCATCGGGGGCCGCGAAGCGAAGCTGATGGCCCTGAAAGGCGGCACTCCGTGGCGCTACATGCTCCGGGAGATGTTCCCCTCCCTGCGTAAGGTGACGGTCACCGTGGATTACGACGTGCGGAATTTCGACGCCGAAGAGGCGAAGGCCGTGGTGAAGACCCGCCCCCAGAACCTCAGCCTGAACGAACTGTATCTGGTCGCCAACACTTACGAACCGGGTTCGGAGGATTTCAACAGCCTGTTCGAGACTGCGGTGAGGCTCTATCCCGAAAGTGTGACCGCGACCGTCAACGCAGCTGTCGCGGCGCTGGAACGGCGGGATTTCGTCGGTGCCGAAAGATACCTCCGGAGCGTGAAGTCTCCGGATCGGATTCCCGAATGCGACAATGCCTGGGGCCTGCTGCTGATGCTGCGCGACCAGGATTATGACCGCGCTGCGCCCTATTTCGAAGCCGCCCGGGCGGCGGGTCTGAAAGCCGCGCAGCAGAACCTTGACGAGATTGACCGCCTGCGCCGAAATCTCGACGAGATTAAAACCGCGGAACTGAAAAACGGGGACAGATGACTTTCATACAATCCATTAAAAAATTGACGCCTTTTTATTATTTAAATTTCAAAACTATGAAGATGAAAACTTATTTTGTCGCCGCTCTGGCGACGATGACGCTGGCTGCATGCAGCAAGGACGCCGAAACGGGGGCGCCGCCCCCTGCCGCGAAGACCAATTTCTCGGTATCTCTTCCGGGTGCCCTGGAGACCTATGGTGTCGAAGACCCGCAGGCCGCAGGCCAGATCGCACCGTACTATGAGAACGTCGTGGTCTATCTGGTCGATGCCGGCAACAATGCGATGGGTTATTCCTGGACCGACGCCGAGATTTCGGCGAAGCAGAAGCGTTTCGAGCAGGTCGTCGAGCCTGCCAAGGTCATTGTCGTTGCGAATACGGGCAGCACGTCCCTGCTGACGGGGCCCACGTCGCTTGCAAGTATCGAGAACGGGCTGAAAAACCTGGCCGTTGCCGATCAGAACCGGGCAGTCAAGACCATCGGTGCCGCTGACGTCAAAGGCAACGCTGCCGGCGACTATCTTTCGGTACAGCAGGTAGCGCTCTACGGTGAGCAGACGACGTTCACCTCCGAGACGCCGACCGACGGCCACACGCTGAAGAAAGCCGCCGTGGAGCTCAAATCGCTGGTGTCGCGTTTCGAAGTGGGCACCGTGAAGGCCGGAACCGGCCTGGACGCGCTGACCGTCGAGGCCGTTTACGTCAATTTCTTCTATAACGACTACGGGCAGACCTCCAGTCAGAATTTCTCTGAACTGACCTGGCCCGTGACCTATACGCCCGCGTGGGCTACCGACGTCGCCAATGCGGCCGTGACCTCGCAGACCGGAACGAAAGCCTATACCTATCAGGTGTTCGCCGGCAGTCTGATTCCGCACATTATCTACAAGGTTAGCGGTACGGTTTCGGCCGGTTACAAACTCGCCGACGGAACGGGCGATGCGGATAACTCGACCTCCTTTACCGGCAAGTACATCACGGTGAAAGGTTTCCGTGACAGCGGCAGCCTGATTTCGGCGATCGAAGCCCACAAGATCTACAAGATGGGCCTGGCGGATAGCGGTATCGAGATCACTCCCGACAAGATCACCGACAAGCCCGAGAAGGCCAAGATCGACCTGATCGTTGCCGTCTCGGTCGCCGACTGGACAGTGGCCAACGTTACTCCTGAAATTTAAGTTTTGCCGAATTACCCGGAGGGGAGAGCTTCTTCCCTCCGGTCTTTACCCCAAAAAGCAACACATGAAAAAACTATCGAAAACCCTTTGTATCCTGATTACGCTGGCATTGCCCGCGGGGTGCATCAATGAGGATATGAGCGATTGCCCGCCCCCGTACAACACGGAGCTTACTTTCAGCTACTCCGGCGATCGGCAGGAACCGGCAATGTTCTCCCGGATGATCGACGGGGTGACGCTTGTCGTTTTCGATAGGGCCGGCGGAGAGCGTGTGCTGGATAAAACGGTCGTGAAGGCCGACCTGAACCGGTTTCAGGGAACGGAACTCTATCTGCCTGCGGGCGATTACCGGATCGTCTGCTGGGGCAATGCCTTCGACGACACGGAGCTGCTTTCGGGCAGTCTCTCCGAAAGCCGCGTGCATGCGCCTGCCTACGGTAAGGGCGAAAAAATCGCCACCAACGACCACCTCTATTACGGTGAGTGCGACATAACGGTTCCGACGACCGCGAATGCGTCGGGAAAGGTGACGGGAGACATCCCGTTCCGAAGCGCACATATTGACATGCGCATCTACATCAAGGGCGTGAACGGGCCGTCCGATCCGTCCGCGTGGCCGGAGCTCGAAATCGGGAACCTGATGCCCCAATACGATATACGGATGAATGCCGTACAGCCTTTCGGCGCGACGTATTATCCTGCGCTGGTGCGGGACGACGGAAAAAAGGCACTGGCGGCCTGCTTCCAGGTGCTGCGTTTCGCCGACGACAATCCCGTAACGGTAACTGTCCGCGAACCTGCGCCGGGCCGTGCGGTCAAGGTTGCGGTGGATCTTCGGGAATACATGGAGAAGAACGCTATTTCCGTGGACGGCCTTCACGAAGCGGCCGTCGAGATGCTGATCGAATTCACCGATCTGGGCGTCTCGATTACGATTCCCGACTGGAGCTCGGGCACTACGGATCCCGAAATATAGTAAAAAGAAAGATTGAGCGATGAGAAAATATAATGTACTGCGGAACTGGGCCCTGCCTCTCCTGCTGTCGGCCTTTCTGTACGGCTGTGCCGAGGACAATACCGATGGCGGAGCCGGGATGGTAGACCTTAAACTTGCACTAAACACCTATGCGGCGGGCGACGATCCGAACGCCTCGGCGAACGAAGTCACGGTCGGATCGGCGTGGGTCTATATTTTCAACGAACACGGGGCGCTCGAAAATCCCGGCAGAACCGCTGTCCTGCCGGCGCCTTCGGGCTCTGCCGCCGACGGGAGCGGCCGGCTGAACGATACGTGGCGCGTCACCGTGGGACGGAAGGATATTTACGTGCTGCTCAATGCCGGACACCTGACGCGCAGCGGTACGGCAGTCGATCTGGCCTCCTACAATCCCTATTCGAAAACGGAGCTGGAAACGCTGATGACCGATCCGGCGAATTTCCCGGCGGATTTTCCGGCTGCGGGGAGCGGCGGGATGCTGATGAGCGGCAAGCTGAGCACGAACGTCACCTCAGCCGCTTCGATGGCGACGGTTCCCGTGGAGCGCCGCTATGCACGCATCGACCTGAGCCTGCGCCGCAAAGCCGACCTTGTCGGAGCGGCCGTCGTGGTCAAGAGCACGACGCTCGAAAACCGCCGCGAAACGGCCCATGTCTTCGCCCCGGCTGTCGAAAGCACGGGTGCCGATGCCGTGTGTGTGAACAGCCACGGAAACGTCACGATCGGCGCGAGTACGACGAGTTATACCGCCGTCACCTCGTTCTACACCCTGCCGCGCACCGGTGCGCCGAAAGCAGCCTGCCTGAAACTGGCGCTCAGCATCGACGGTACGGATTACACGCTGCCCGTCTACATCAACAGCGGGGCGCTCGGCGGGAATACGGCCAATAACGAAAATCTGTCCCTGGACATCACTGCGAACAAGGTCTACAAGGTCGACGTAGCGCTCGGCCGGCAGAGCGTCACGGTTGCGGCGGACATTCTCGAATGGTTCGAAAAATCGGTGAACGGCGACGTACAGGGATCGTCGCTGGTCGTGGACTCGCTCGTGCTGGTGAATGCGGGCGTCAACACTCCCGTCCCTGTTCGCAGCAAGGCCGCGAAGGTCGCGGCGAAGCTTTCCGATGCCGCGGCCGCGGCCGGCTATTCGCTGGACGGCGCCGATCCCCGAACCGGGGTGCTGGAACTCGATATCGTCGACGGCGCCGCCGAAATTCCCGTCAAGGGCCCGCTCGCCTTTCCCGTAGGGCCGGAATACACGATGGTTGTCGCAGCCGGCAATATCCGCCGCGACGTGTTGTTGCGTGTCGACGGAGAACCCGTGTTGGTGGTGGGCGACGAGGTTGTGGAGTTTCTCTATTCGGGGGAAACCAAGCCTTATCGGGTGACGAGTTATGTCGACCTCGGCGACGATGCCGGTACGAAGGTTCCGGCTGCCTGGACGGCGGAGTTTTCGGTCGACGAAGGCGGAACCTGGACGACGTCGAAACCCGCATGGCTGACGCAGTTCACCGATACGAATTCGGGCTGCACGGCCCCGGCGTCGTTCGATGCACGGATTGAGGCGGCAACCGGAGTCACCACGCAGGCGTCCCGGGAGGCCTTGCTGGAAGCTACTCCGGTGACTGATTTCGATCTTTCGATGGCGAAGGGGAGCCGCAATACGGCCAATTGCTACGTGGTCAATGGCTCCGGAACCTATCTGCTGCCGCTGGTTTACGGCAATGCCGTCAAGAACGGCGATCCCAATCCGGCGGCCTATACCTCGACCAAGAGCGGAACGAACATTCTGACCGGGTTTGTCAATCACCTGGACGACGGGATCAGCGATCCGTATATCTACAACAATCCGGGCTGCACGCCCGCCGACGCCTGCCTCGTCTGGCAGGACGCCGAGGGGCTGGTACAAAATGTCTCCCTGACCGCCGATAAACAGAACATTTCGTTCGAGGTGCCGAAGGCCACGATCCGCCAGGGCAACGCCATCGTCGCCGTACGCGACGCTGCGGGGACGATCATGTGGAGCTGGCATATTTGGGTGACGGATTACAAGCTGGACAGCGACCTGCGTGCAGTGACGAATTTCCAGTCCGTTCAGTACTATTTCATGCCTGTCAACCTGGGTTGGTGCGACGGCGACACGACCGACTATGCCGGACGCAGCGTAATGGTGAAACTGACGCAGGCCGGAACCGGACTGAGCCGGGTCTTTACTCTCGACCAGCCCGAGCAAAAGATCGTCGGATTAGGCAATAATACCTATTACCAGTGGGGGCGTAAGGATCCGATGCTTCCGGGCGTATACCAGGCAGATGGAACCTCGACCATGGATAAGGGCTGTTATACCGACAGCGACAAACCCGAATACGCCTTCGGCAAAACGACCCTGAATACCGCTGCGGTCAACGAATATATCCGGAATCCGCATTGCTGCAATACGGGTTCCGGTATGGACGGGCAGTACTACAACCTGTGGAGCGCCGACAATACACTGACGACGGTCAATAACGAACGGGTCGTCAAGACAGTTTACGATCCGTCGCCCGTCGGGTACTGCGTTCCGCCGTCGGCCGTGTTCACGGGATTTCTATATAACGGAACCTCTATTTTCAACAGCAACGGGATCGGCTACGGTACACAGATCAATTCTCCGTGCCAGTCCATGGCCGAATACCGGGCCGGCCAGGGCCTCCACTTCTATTGCAACAAGATGAACGGGGAGGGTGTTTTCGATCCCGCCGGCGGTACGATTTTCTTCCCGGCATCGGGCTTTCGCTACAGTAGTGGGGGATTGGGCCTTTACGGGATGTACGGCCGCTATTGGACCGCGATTCCGGCTAACACTACCCTCGGACGCAACATGAGCATTACTTCGGGGCAGATTGACATGATAAATCACCAGTACCGTTCCTCCGGCCACGTGATACGCCCCATTCTGGAACAATGAAATTTTTGAATTACGGAGCTATGAAGAAGATACTCATATACGGTTTATACCTGCTGGTGGCTGCCGTGCTGACGGCCGGCTGCATCAAGGACGAAGCCGCGGCCCCCGCCCTGCGCGGCGGCGACAGGCTGACCCTGCAACTGCCCGAGTCGCAGCAGGTGGCCGTCACGCGTGCCGCCACGGCGGCCGAATGCCGGATCGGCAGTCTTTATGTGCTGGTCTACCGCGGCGGTGCGCTCGCTCACAAGCAGGCGTTCGCAGCGGCGGCGGTATCGGGGAACGGTACGGCACAGCCCTTCGTCGACCTGTACTACAGCCTGCGGGCGAACGACAAGGTCTGCGTCGCGGCGAACTATCCGGCGTCGGTCGGAACCTCGTTGCAGGGGCTTGCGGACGGCAGTGCCGAAAGCGGACTTGCGTCGCTGCTCGTTTACGACAATCCTGCCTGCGGTCGGGCCGTGCCGGCCTCGGAGGCGCAGCCGATGTACGGATCGGTCGTCTGGTCGGCGGGTTCGAACACCTGCTCGCTGGTGCGTTCGCTGGCCAAAGTTTCCATCGAGACGGAGAACTCCGCCGTTTTTGCCGGGAAGACCGTCACGTATATCCTGGCGGGCGCTCCGGAAAAGACGAGCATGGAGGTTCGCTACGATACGTCTGCCGACAAATACGAAATTCCCGACGCCGCCGGGATCGGCGGGGCATGGAGTACGGCCATCGATGCCGGCGGCATGATCTCGTTGTCGGAGGCGACTTATTCCGCCGCCTATCCGCTCTCGGGCGTGGCAGGCGGCGCGGCGGCCGACCTCAATACGTTCGACAAGAGACGCACGGCGCTGATCTTATGCGCTACCGATGCGGCCGATGCGAAAGAGTACTACCGGCTGGATTTCTCCCGGCAGCTCTCTTCGACCTCGATCACGGGCGATGCTTCGAACGAATACCTCGACATCGAACCCAATACGCATTATACCTTCCGGATCACGAGCGTGAAGAGCGGCGGTTACCTCTCTGCCGCCGAGGCGTGGAAAAATCCCGGAAGCAATATCGAATACACGGTCACGGTGTCGGACTCTAAGTGGATAAGCTCCACGAGCAACGGCCAGTATCTGGTCAAAAGCGACCGGGATTCGGTCTTGGTGGTGAAGAACATAGCCACGGCGGCTGAACTGCTGAGATTCGCCTGCCAAATGCCCGACGCCGGGCAGAAACCGGGCGGCGACCTGCCCGGTTCGGTCGAAACGCGCACCGTGACGCTGGTCGGCGCGGATCGGAAAACGCCTGTGTCCGTATCGAAACTCCAGCTTTGCAAAAGCGACGACACGCCTGCGGCGGGCAATACATTCGACTTTTCGGGCGAAATCATTCCCGACGAAGGTTATCTGTTGAAATACCTTTCGGGCTCCTCCCTGCCGGATGAGGCCGTGTATGCCAGGGTGCGCTACGGCAATGTCGAGCATTACGTGCCGCTTTTGCCCCTGACTTTCGACGTGACGATACCTACGACCACTTTTTCGTACGCCGGAGCGACCGACCGGAGTTTGCAGGTGCAGAGCCACTATTACGATGCCCGTACCGATAGTTACGCCCCCTGTCCGTGGACGGCGGAGTTCTCGACCGACGGCGGCGTGACATGGACTGCGTCGCAATCCAGTATGTTGTCCCGTTTCCCCGCGAAGGGAGCTGGGTCGGATCCCCGTAACCTCGCGGCCTATCCGGCCGATTACAAGTTCAACGTCTTGACACAGATCGGTGTGTCCGACAATTCCCATAACGAAGCCCTGGCCGCGGCAAAACCCGAAATCGGCGTCTACGACCTTTCGACCAAAGGCGGCACGGAGCCGATGAATACGGCGAACTGTTATGTGGTCAATGCCCCGGGCACCTACACGCTGCCGCTGGTCTACGGCAATGCCGTCAAGAACGGCGGCATCCATTCGGCGGCCTATACCTCGGCTGTCAGCGGAAACTATATCATAACGAATTTCGTCAACCATCTCGACGCGCGGATCACCGATCCGTATATTTACAACAATGCGGGCTGTACTCCCGCCGGCGCCTGTCTCGTATGGCAGGATGCTTACTCGCTGGTTACCTCGGTCGAACTCACCCCGGACGGTAAATACCTCAGGTTCGATGTCGATCATTCGACGATCCGGCAGGGCAATGCCGTCGTCGCCGTACTCGACGCTTCGGGTATGATCATGTGGAGCTGGCATATCTGGGTGACGGATTACGTGCCGGGCGACGGCTTGAAAAAGGTGACCAACTACCAGGGTTATAAATACGATTTACTGCCGGTGTACGTCGGTTGGTGCGATCCCGAAACCCTGACGTACGATGCCCGCAGCATTAAGGTGCGCTTTACGCAGGCCCGCACGGGTCTGGCGCGTGATTTCACGATGGCTCAGCAGCCTCACAGCGTGTCGTATTCCGGCAATCAGCCCTATTTCCAGTTCGGGCGCAAGGATCCGATGCTGCCGGGCGTCCGCACCGCTTCGGGAGACATCTTGGACAAGAGCGCTTATTATGACGACATTAAATATATGTTCTATAAATCCGGTCAGGGTAAAGTTTCCCTGGGAGGGGCCATTCGTAATCCGCATGTGTTTTTCAATTACGGCGGTACGGGGATACTCGACTGGTGTGCGACTTCCTATTACAACGTCTGGAGCGCCGATAATACGCTGACGACCGGCAACGACAACAAGGTCGTCAAGACGGTCTACGACCCTTCGCCCGTCGGGTTTTGCATGCCTGCGTCGAATGCCTTCACGGGGTATACCTACAACGGTCAGGTCGTTATAGGCGATTATTACGGTTCACGGTACAACTCGCCGTACAACTCCGCTGCGGAATTTACGGCCAATTCGGGCTGGGAGTTCTATTGCAACAGAATGTTCGGAATGAGCAGTTTCGATCCTTCCGGCGGTACGATCTTCTGTCAGGCTTCGGGTTTCCGCGATTACACGTCGGGCTCCGTGTTCAATATCGGCAGCAGCGGCTACTGCTGGACGGCCGTTCCCTATAACCTGAGCTACGGTATGGGCCTCTATTTCTACGAATCGCAGGTTCACCCCTGGTACAACTACTACCGCTCCTACGGCTTCCCGGCACATGTCGTGAAGGAATAAGAACAACTCCTGCATGAACAGAATAGGTTACATAACGGCGATCCTGCTGGCGGTGCTCCTCTGCGGCTCCTGTATCAACGAGGAGTACGCCGGCCCCGATCCGGATCTGCCCACGCGGACGATCATCGTCTACCTGGGCGGCGACAACAACCTCTCGGAGGAGACTGGGCGCAAGATCGAGGCCCTGCGGCAGGGATGGACTTACACCGGGAACAAGTGCCTGATCTATCAGGATTCCCGCGACGGGGCCCGCCTGCTGCGCCTGCGCGGGGGCTGCCGGACGACGCCGACGCCCTATGTGGAGACCGTGCGGGAGTACGGTGCGGAAAACTCGGCCTCGGCGGAGACTTTCGCCCGGGTGCTGCGAGAGGTTGCCGCCGAATATCCGGCCGACAGCTACGGATTGATCTTCTTCTCGCACGCCAGTGGCTGGCTGCCGGCTGACGCTTTGCAGAACCCGGCGCCCCGATCCCGTTCGGTCGGGGTGGACGACGGGGACGCGGGACGTGCCGAGATGGATATTGCCGAGTTTGCGGCAGCGATACCCGGCGGGATGTTCGATTTCATTGTTTTTGAAACCTGCCTTACCGCAGGTGTGGAAGTTGCTTACGAACTGCGCGGGAAGTCGGATTACATGCTGGCTTCTTTACGGGGACAGGAAACCTCTCTGATAGAGGTCAGCCTGAAGCAGCAGCTTCCGCCCAGACAATTGGCCCTTGTATATCACGAAAGCCTTCCCTTATCCCAGGCTGCCCAGAAGTTTTTTGACTATTTTTCATCAAAAAGCACAAAAACTACTTCTTTTTAGCATATTTTGATAGCTAAATATTACCATATCATGTAC
>OMBM01000767.1_pt1 | contig 14661 bp, 9 predicted proteins | sample 1644861 | NCBI WGS metagenome assembly OMBM01 (sample SAMEA103958165, study PRJEB25191) | human gut metagenome | biome: human-associated habitat [ENVO:00009003]; feature: intestine environment [ENVO:2100002]; material: feces | place: Germany | collected 2013/2015 | reverse complement strand
CCGCTGTTGACGTTCTTGAACTCCACGGTGCCGTCCTTGCCCTCGGCATCCTTGCGGGGATAGGTGCGCATGATCTGGAGGCAGAACTCGTCCACATCTTCGGTCAGGAGCAGGACATCGTAGCCCTTGTCCATGACCAGCTCGGCGGCGGGCAGCTTTGCCAGACGGTCGGTGGAGTCGCCGGCGGCAAAGTAGATGTACTTCTGCTCAGCGGGCATCTTGTCCACGTACTCCTGCAGGGTGACCATCTTCTGCTCCTTGGCGGACCAGAACAGCAGCAGGTCGCGCAGCAGCTCGGCGTGCATCCCGTAATCGGAGTAAGCGCCGAACTTGATCTGGCGGCCGAACTCCTTCCAGAAGGCCTCGTACTTCTCACGGTCATTGGCCAGCATGGCGTGGAGTTCGTTCTTGATCTTCTTTTCCAGTGCGTTGTGGATCAGCTTGAGTTGGTTGTCCTTCTGGAGCATCTCACGGCTGATGTTCAGGCTCAGGTCCTGACTGTCCACGACGCCCTTGACGAAGCTGAAGTAATCGGGCAGCAGGTCGCCGCACTTTTCCATGATGAGCACGCCGGAGGCATACAGGGCCAGACCCTTTTCGTAATCCTTGGTATAGAAGTCGTAGGGACGGTGGCTGGGCACGAAGAGCAGGGCGTTGTAGTTCGCGGTGCCCTCGGTGCGGCTGACGATGACGCGGGCGGGGTCGGAGTAATCGTTGAACTTGTCCTTATAGAAGTTGGCGTACTCCTCGTCGGTGACTTCGCTCTTCTGCTTCTTCCAGATGGGCACCATGCTGTTCAGGGTCTCCAGCTCGGTGTAGGTCTCCCACTCCGGCTTGTAATCATCGGGCTTGGGATCCGGTTCGGGCTTCTGGCGGCTCTTCTCGCGCTCCATCTGGATGGGATAACGCACATAGTCGCTGTACTTCTTGACGATGGCCACGATACCATACTCGTCGAGGAAGTTCTCGTAGTTGTCGGTGTCGGTGCTGGGCTTGATGTGCAGGATGATCTCGGTGCCCGCGGTGTCCTTCTCGGTGGGGTTCAGCTCGTAGCCGTCAGCACCGCTGGACTCCCACTGCCAAGCCTCGTCGGAGCCATAGGCTTTGGAGATGACGGTGACCTTGTCGGCCACCATGAAAGCGGAGTAGAAGCCGACGCCGAACTGGCCGATGATGTCGATGTTCTCGTCCTTGTTCTCCTTCTTGAAGTCCAGCGAACCGGAGTGGGCGATGGTGCCGAGGTTGGATTCCAGCTCCTCTTTGGTCATGCCGATGCCGTTATCGGAGATGGTCAGGGTGCGGTTGTCCTTATCACGGGTGAGCAGGATGCGGAAATCGCCTTTGTTCATGCCGACGGAAGTGTCGGTCAGGCTCTTATAGTACAGCTTGTCGATGGCGTCCGAAGCGTTGGAGATCAGCTCCCGCAGGAAAATTTCCTTATTGGTATAGATGGAGTTGATCATCATATCCATCAGCTTTTTGCTTTCTGCCTGAAATTCTTTTTTCGCCATAATGCAAAACCTCTTTTGTTCAGATTTGGCGCCAAGGAGCCGGAGTTTCGGGATGACTGCTTAGCACTCATAACTTTCGAGTGCTAATATACACCGCTTCACACCAAAAATCAAGGGGTTTCATAAAAAGTTCAGAAATGTTTCGATTTCCTTTACATTCCCCCGCAAACTTATTATAATGATTCGGAAACCAAACCGGAAAGGATGACCCAAATGCAGTTTAAGACTTACCCTCTCCCCGGTGGGGGAGAGCTGGACGTATATCTGCGCACCCCGGCCCCGGCGATGCCGAACGCGCTGCGGCGGCCGCTGGTGCTGGTGGTGCCGGGCGGCGGGTACGAGCATGTCAGCGCCCGCGAGGCGGACCCGGTGGCTTTGCAGTTTGCGGCAGCGGGGTACCACACCGCCGTGCTGACCTACAGCGTCGGCGAGGGCGCACGGAATTACCAGCCGCTGCGCCAGCTCAGCGCGGCGCTTGCGCTGCTGCGGGAACATGCGGAGGCGTGGGGCGTCCTGCCGGAACAGATCGCAGTCTGCGGCTTTTCGGCGGGCGGGCATCTGGCCCTGTCCGGGGCTGTGCTGGACCTGCCCGGCGGTGAGGCGGCGGCCCAGCAGCGGCCCAATGCGGTGCTGCTGGCTTACCCGGTGGTCACGGCGGGAGAGCACGCCCACCGGGGCAGCTTTGTTCGGCTGTCCGGCAGCGAGGACCCGGCGGACCACCAGAAATTCACGCTGGAAGATAGGATCACGCCGGACACGCCGCCCGTCTTTGTCTGGCACACGATGGAGGACGCCACCGTTCCCGTGGAGAACACTCTGTTGCTGCTCGCAGCGCTGCGGAAGAACCGCGTCCCCTGCGAAGTCCATCTGTTCGAAAAGGGCGTCCACGGCACCAGCGTCTCCACCGCCGAGGTCGATGCCGCCAGCGCCCACCGCGCCCACTGGGTGCAGCTGGCTGTGGAGTGGCTGAACGACACCTTCGATTTTCATCTGGCATAAAATGGTTTTGTGCGTGTCTACAAAAATTTCATGAAAAAATAGTTGACCTGCAACAAAAATTAGCGTATACTGGTTCAGCGAAAACGAACGCCGGGGCACACCCCCGGAAGAGAAGAGGGAACACATATGGCAATGCGGCCGGAAATTTCGGTCAAGGACCTGCTGATGCAGGCCTTTCTGACCGGCTGGGAGCTCTCCGACAAGAGCATCTCGCAGGACGAATATCTTCAGAGCGCCATTCAGGTGATCGAGGTGCTTCAGGTGGAGCCGGAAAACCTCTACGCCGAGGAGGGCCTCGGTTTGCCGGACGGCGAAGAGGTGGATCATCTGGACGATCTGCTCCGCGCAGACGGTCAGTGGCTCTATTACGGTGTGGAAGAGGAGAACTTCTTCCTGATTCAGTGGTATCCGGATGTGGAGTCCGCCAACGCAAAGCTGGCAGAGCTGGATGCTATGGGCGACGGCAGCAAGCAGTACCTCGTGGATATGAGCCTGAAGCGCTCGACCCCCACCGTGGCCGAAAACTTCGGCAGCTCAAACCCGGTGCAGCTTCGTTCTTGATATTTTTGGAATAAGGAAAGGGAACCCAAGCGATGCAGCTTTCTCAGATCGAACGGGAGCAGCTTTACGCCATCCTCGAAAAATACGACCAACACCCCAAGGTGCAGGAAATGCGGGAGTTCATCCAGCACGGCGATGTGACCACCTATCAGCACTGCAAGAATGTGGTGCTGGTCAGCTTTTGGATCAACCGCCGCTTTCATCTGGGCGCGGATGAGACGGCGCTGGCGGTGGGCGGCTTCCTGCATGACTTCTATCTGTATGATTGGCACAAGACCAGCAGCTTCCACGGGCTGCGCCGCCTGTTCGAGATGCACGGCTTTTCCCACCCCGGTTCCGCTTGTGTGAACGCGAAGCGCTACTTCCAGATCACCAAGAAGGAGCAGAACATCATCCAGAGCCACATGTGGCCGCTGACCTTCCGGCATGTGCCCACCTGCCGCGAGGCGGTCATCGTCTGCTTGGCCGATAAGTACTGCGCAGTGGTCGAGAGCATGTTCCGCCGCGCCAAGGCGGCTGCGACCGTCGGTGCGGACGAAACCGACGAGACCCTGTGGTAATCACGAGAATGAAAAATCCCCGCTGGCGGTCTGCCAGCGGGGATTTTTTGCGGATCTGAGAGAAAAATCACTCCGACCGCAGGGCCTTGACGGGGTCGGACTTGGAGGCACCCTTGGCAGGGATGAAGCCGCCGAGGATGGTGAGCACGGTGGCGAGAACGATCAGCACGAGGGCTGCGCTCAGCGGCAGACGGGCCACCACGTTGGTGCCGTTGGAAACTTTCTGGATGATCATGTTGCCGGGGATGAGCAGGATCTCGCTCAGGATGATGCCCATCACGCCGGAGCACAGGCCGATGATGAAGGTCTCGGCGTTGAACACCTCGGAGATGTTCCGCTTGGACGCACCGATGGCGCGCAGGATGCCGATCTCCTTGCGGCGTTCGAGGACGCTGATATAGGTGATGACACCGATCATGATGGAGGAGACCACCAGCGAAATGGAGACGAAGGCCACCAGCATGTTGGAGATCATGTTGATGATCTCGGTCACGGAGGTCATCAGGGTGCCGACGACGTCGGTGTACTGGATGACCTTATCCTCAGCGCCCTGCGCCTTCATGTTGTCGTTGTAGGCGTCGAGCTTGGCCACGACGCTGGCCTTGTGGTCGAAGTTCTGCGGGTAGATCTTGATCTGGCTGGGGTCGTCGAGGTCGGCGTAGCCCAGCGTCTGCAGGTTGCTGTCGTAAGTGGCGTTGGAGGAGAGCATGGCCGACTTCATCAGGTCGGTCAGGTCGTCCTCGGTCATGTTCACCTTGATGGCATTCTGGAAGGCCTCAGCGTCGATCTTGAGGGCGCTTTCCATCTGGCTGCCCAGCTGGGCGAAGCTCTGCTGCATCTGGCTCTGGAGGTTCTGGCCCATCTGTGCCATCACCTGCGTCATGGCCGTCTGCATGGCGGCACCGAGCTGGGTCTGCAGCGTTTCGGTGATCTGGGACGAATAGCTTTCCATAATGGTGGACATGGACTTCTGCATGGCCTCCGAGAACTGCGCCTGCAGCTCGTCCTGATCGAACAGATCGCTCATGGCACCGTTCATCAGGGTCTTGAAGGCGTCGCTCTTGAGGTACTGGGAGAAGCTGATCTTGTTCAGGTTCAGGATGCCGTTGCCAATGACGTAATCCTTGTAGCCTACGAGGACTTTATGGGCCAGCTCCTGAATCTTATCCTCCGAAATGGAAAGGTCCATGTTGGCGAAGATGTCGGTCAGGGCGCTCATGTCCATGTCGGGCAGTTCGGTCAGGTCCATGTCGAGCTGGAAGTCGTCGGGGTTCAGCAGCTGGCTGAAATCCACCGACCCGTTGTCGAAGTCAAACGCACCGCTCAGGTCAAAGTTCAGCTTGCTGGTGTCGAATTGGAAGGCGCTCTTGAGCTGGTCGGTATCGATGCTGAACAGGGAGGCCATATCAAAGGCGGAAGCCTTTTCGGTGCCGAAGGGCTCACCGTTCATCACATTGATGGAGGGGTTGGCCAGCTGATCCTTCACGAGTGGAGAATCGGCGGCGCTGGCGATGACGTGCTGGGTCAGGGAAGCGGGGTAGGCGATGCCGGAAGAAAGCATGGCCGCGGAGGCATCTTCCTTCGGCTGGACAACACCCACGACGGTGAGGGACTCGCCGGAAGCGACGAGGTCTTTCAGGAAGTCCTTGTCGTCGGACTTGTCCACCCAAGCGTTGTGCTCGTCGTCCCGCAGATAGCGGTCGGCGCTGTTCACAAGCTTGAACTCAATGCCGAGAAAGTCATCGTATCGGTACGTTTTGAAGTCCGAGGGGACATCGACGTTCTGGTTCTGGGCAAACTGCTTGATCATCTTGTCCAGTTCGGCGTTGTCCCGCAGACCGAGGGCATACAACGCATAATCGGTGATGGTGCCGTCCGCGCCGAGGACCGCCACGCACTCGTTGTAGTTCTCCGGCCAGTGGCCCGCCTTGACTTCGTACTGGGAGTTATAGAGCTCCGCGCTCTCCGGCAGCTGGTAGAAGACGCTGGTGTTCATCATGGAGGACATCATGTCGTTGGAGGAACTGGTGGAGCTGATGCCCAGCGAGGCGAGGGAGGAGTCCGGGTTCACCTGACGAACGGTGCCGTCGGCGTTCTCCCGGTAGATCTGGGGCTGTACATTATAAGAATACTCGATGGAGGTGGCATCCTCCGCGATGGTGCAGTCGCTGCTTTCCAGATAGGCCTTGAGGGACTTCAGGTCGTTGGAGGTGATGCCCGCGACCATCTGGGTGATGAGCTGCCGCACCGGGACCATGCCCTCCTCCGTGGTGGTGCTGGAGCTGGAACTCGGCGCGCCGGAGGTGAACAGGGAAGTCAGGTCCATGCCGCTGCTCAAAATTTGCAGCGGGTATTCGGACAGGGTGGACTTTTCGGTGTCGTCGATATACTGGTTGACGCCCGCCGACAGCGAGATGATGAGGGCGATGCCGATGATGCCGATGGAACCGGCAAAGGCTGTGAGCAGGGTGCGTGCCTTTTTGGTCAGAAGGTTGTTGAAGCTCAGGCCCAGTGAGGTGAGGGGCGACATGGACGAGCGGCCCATGCTCTTATGCACCGGCGGGGACAGTTTGGAGGTGTCCGGCTCATAGGGGGCGGTGTCGGAGAGGATGACGCCGTCCTTCAGGTTGACGATGCGGGTGGCGTACTGCTGGGCCAATTCCGGGTTGTGGGTGACCATGACCACGAGGCGGTCCTTGGCCACTTCCTTCAGCAGCTCCATGACCTGAATGCTCGTCTCACTGTCCAGCGCGCCGGTGGGCTCGTCGGCCAGCAGGATGTCGGGGTTGTTGACGAGGGCGCGGGCGATGGCCACGCGCTGCATCTGGCCGCCGGACATCTCGGTGGGGTGCTTGTGGAGCTGGTTGCCGAGGCCGACCTTTTGGAGCGCCTCGGCGGCCCGGCGGCGCCGCTCGGCCCCCGAAACGCCGGAGATGGTCAGGGCCAGCTCCACATTGGCCAGCACCGTCTGATGCGGGATGAGGTTGTAGCTCTGGAACACGAAGCCGATGGTGTGGTTGCGGTAGGAGTCCCAGTCGCGGTCGGTGTACTTTTTGGTGGAGATGCCGTTGATGATGAGGTCGCCGCTGTCGTAGCGGTCCAAGCCGCCGATGATGTTCAGCAGCGTGGTCTTGCCGGAGCCGCTGGGGCCGAGGATGGCGACGAATTCGCTGTCGCGAAGGTTCAAACTGACCTTGTCAAGGGCCGTCTGCACAAGATCGCCGGTCTTGTACTCCTTGTGGATCTTTTTGAGTTGAAGCATGGATTCTGCCTTTCTGTAAACGCTGAAGATAAATCACTCTATTCTATCAGACGAATGTGAACAAATCGTTGCTTCTTATTCCATTTCCGGGTGGGAAAGTTTGACACAATGAAAGAACTTTTCAACGATGGACAAAGAAATAACTCCCTCTTGCAATTGCAGCGAAAAGATGGTATTCTGAAAGCACGAAAGGCTTTTCCATCGGCTTTTCTTTGTCGAAGTACGCTGAAACGTGAAAAACAAGGCGAAAATCTGGGGCAAAACGACACATTTTAACGCTTTTTAGGGGATTGAATCTTTCTTGTCTGCTCTATAAAATAAGAATGAAAACCTGTGTCTAATAAGGTACAGGAAGGAACGCAGCAAGGAGGAATCTTTTATGGAACGAGCATATGCCCCGTTGGTTCGGCAGTTTTCGTCGATCAAGGGCTATCAGACCGCGTATACGCTGGTCTACTCGCTGGATGCGGCCGCCGAGGGCAGTTGTCAACTGACGCTGGCCCGGCAGGGAGCGCAGGAACAGCGGGTCAGCATGTTGGTTCCGCTGAACCCGAAAAAGGGGTATCGGCTGCTGCAGTATCTCTATGAAAATGCCGTGCAGCCGGAGCATTGGGACGATGTGATTGCGGATCATCTCCCGGCGCTGGCGGCCGCACCGAGAGGAGGCACCGCGCGTGAGCAGTGAACGGGAGGCGGCGGGCATGCGCGTCGCACTGATGAGCTACGACGAACGGGAACTCCGGGTCCGGAAATTTTATCTGGAGGAGCAAAGCCGGACGATCTCGTGCACTTGTTTCCAAAGCGGGGAACCGGTGCTGGAAGCGCTGCGGAAAGCGTGGTGCTTCGATGTGCTGGTACTGAGCGGCCAGTTGGAGGATATGGACAGCCTGACGTTCATCGAACGGCTGAACCAACTGCCCAACCGCCCGGCGCTGCTTTTGCAGGGGGATGGCTGGTACGACGATCACACCACATCCTGCCTGAAGCGCAGCCGGAAGATGTTCTGCATCGAACACGGTCATCTGCAGGACCTGATGCGGGGGCTTTTGGGGGTCCCCGGCCAGAACTCCACCCGGATCGAGCGCTTCTGCATCCAACTGTACGAGCAGTGGGGCATCCCGCAGCCCAACACCAATTGCGAATATCTGACGCTGGCGTTACAGATCGCCTGTTCAGCCGATGGAAAGCTGGCGCTCCGCAAAGAAATCTTACGGGGCGTCGCGGATGAATATCATATCACGGTGGCCGCTGTGGACAGCGGCTTGCGGCGCATGATCGACGGGCTCGAAACGCGGGCCCCCTCCGGTTGGGAGCGCTACAAGGCCGAAAACAGCCTCACCGGGATGAAGATCACGACGGGAAAATTGATCTACTCGCTGCAGCGAACCGTGCTGCGGCAGGGCATCGTGAAACGGGAGCATCTGTAAGGAGGTCGGCACTATGGTCAGGCAGGGGCAGGGAGAAGCGGAATTTCCGCAAAAACAGTTGGAAACGGCATTTCTGCACTCGCTGCGCCTGATGGATCAGAACCGGGAGTATTTGCAGATGCACCTTGCCCCGGCCGCCGACTCCCGCGCCGCACAGGCGCTGGACGACATGGCTGTGGAGTCGGCCCGGCTGGAACGGACGTTCCGGGAAGTGATGGAGCTTTCCGCCCCGGAGCAGCCGCTGCACAAGCTCCCGCTGGACCTCTGCCAACTGGTCAGCCAGATGGCCCGGATGGAGGAGGAGATCAAGGCTCAGTGCGGCACGACCCTTCGGGCGGACTGCGGCGGCCTGACCCAGTGCCTCGTCTGGGGCGACCGGGCCATGGCGGAGCAGATCTGCTTCCATCTGCTTTCCAACGCCCTCCATGCCGTCGCCCCCGGCGGCAGCATCACCGTGGGGCTGCGCAGAACGGAGCAGGACGTCACCCTCTTTGTGGAGGATGACGGCTGTGGTTTGCCGGAGGGCGAAAGCTGGCTGGAAAACCGCCGCCGCTTTCTGGGCGGGGCACAGGCGGGGTTGCTGCTCTGCCGCCGGTACTGCCGCCAACTGGGCTGGGAGCTTGCGCTTCTGCCCCGCAGCCCGCGGGGGGCCCGCGCGGAGCTGAAGCTCCCGCTGCCCGCCCGGCCCGTCCCCATCGAAGCGACGGTCGAGTTCCGCTCCTCCGCCGACAGGACCCCCACCGCATTGCAGCACCAGCTCCGCCGGGAACTCTATCTGCTCACCCGCAAAACACCGCTGTCGGATTGAACCGCATTTTCATACCCGCAGCAAAACCAACCAAAACCGCAGCTCCCTCGCAAGCACCCGCTTGCGGGGGAGTTTTTGTCCGGGGCAAAAACACGCAGAGTAAAGAATCTTAGTTATTATGCTGGAAAAAGATGCCGCAAGTTCTGTGAAATTAACAAAATGTTTAACTTTATGAGCGGAAAATACTATTTTTTGCGTGTAAAATGGGGCATGCTAATTGATTGTTCCGACGGTTTTGGTTATAATACAATTGTATGCGAACCGAATGAATGATTCGCTAACGAACTAATTTTTGGCAAAGATCAGACGAAAAGTCTGCTGCATAAAAACTGGTAGGAATCGTCTTTCAGGAGGAAAGAAAAACGTGAGAGTAGGTCTTGACATCGGCAGCACCACCATCAAATGCGTGGTGCTGGATGAACACGATGCGATTTTATATTCGACATATGAGCGCCATTATAGTCACATTCTGGAAAAGGCGCAGGAGCTGCTGCGCCGCATCGACGACGAGCAGCTGCATGGGCAGAAGGCCCTGCTGAGCATCTCCGGCTCGGCGGGCATGGGTCTGGCCGATAGCTGCGGCGTGCCCTTCGTGCAGGAGGTGTTCTCCACCCGCGTGGCGGTCAAGCAGTTCGTTCCGGCAACGGATTGTGTCATCGAGCTGGGCGGTGAGGATGCAAAGATCCTCTTCCTGACCAACGGCACCGAAGTTCGGATGAACGGCAGCTGCGCCGGTGGTACCGGCGCCTTCATCGACCAGATGGCCACCCTGCTGAAGATGAGCGCCGATGAGATGAACAAGGCCGCCGAAAAGGCCGAGCGCACCTACACCATCGCTTCCCGCTGCGGCGTTTTCGCCAAGAGCGACGTCCAGCCCCTCATCAATCAGGGCGCCCGCACGGAGGACATCGCAGCCAGCATCTATAAGGCCGTAGTCAACCAGACCATCGCCGGTCTGGCACAGGGCCGCCCCATCAAGGGCAATATCCTCTATCTGGGCGGCCCGCTGACCTTCAGCACCGTGCTGCGCAAGAGCTTCGACGAGGCGCTGGGCGTTACCGGCACCTGCCCGGAGAACAGTCTGCTCTATGTGGCGCTGGGCGCTGCCCTCTACGCGGACAAGGAGTTCAGCCTTTCTGACGTGGCCAAGGCGCTGGATGAGTATTCCGCCACCGCCACCTACGCCAGTGAGCCGCCGCTCTTTGCCACCAAGGAGGAGTATGAGGCGTTCCACGCCCGCCATATGTCCCACAGCGTGCCGCATGTGCCCTTCAGCGCACAGTGCGGCCCGGTCCATATCGGCATCGACTCCGGTTCCACCACCGTCAAGCTGGTGGTCGTGGACGAAAAGAGCCAGATCCTGTACACCAACTATCAGCCGAACCTCGGCAACCCGCTGCCCCTGATCCGGGAACAGCTCGTTAAGATCTACAAGGAGCATCCCGGCCTTCAGGTGGCCAGCGTGACCACCACCGGCTACGGCGAGGAGCTGGTCAAGAATGCCTTCCGCTGCGATTACGGTCTGGTGGAGACGGTGGCCCACTTCACCGCCGCCAAATACTTCATGCCGGACGTCGATTTCATCATCGACATCGGCGGACAGGATATGAAGTGCTTCAAGATCGAGGATGGGGCCATCAGCAACATCTTCCTGAACGAGGCGTGCTCCTCCGGCTGCGGCAGCTTCTTGCAGACCTTCGCACAGGCGCTGGGCTACGACGTCAAGGAGTTCGCGGCGCTGGGCCTGTTTGCGGACCGCCCTGTGGATCTGGGCAGCCGCTGCACCGTCTTCATGAACAGCTCGGTCAAGCAGGCGCAGAAGGATGGCGCATCCATCCAGAACATCTCCGCCGGCCTGTCCATCAGCGTCGTCAAGAATGCGCTGTACAAGGTCATCCGCGCTTCCAGCCCCGAAGAGCTGGGCCGGAAGATCGTGGTGCAGGGCGGCACCTTCTACAATGAGGCCGTCCTCCGCGCCTTCGAAAAGGAAATGGGCGTCGAGGTCATCCGCCCCGACATCGCGGGCCTGATGGGCGCTTACGGTGCGGCCCTGTTCGGCCTTCGCCAGAGCAAAAAGAGCGGCCGGACTGCGTCTTCGATGATGAACCAAGAGGAGCTGGAACACTTCGACCAGAAGGTCGTCAGCGTCAAGTGCGGCGGCTGCGGCAACCACTGCCAGCTCACCGTGAACACCTTCGCGGATGGCCGCAAGTTCATCTCCGGCAACCGCTGCGATAAGCCCGTGACCGGCAAGAGCGAGGACGACAGCCTGAACCTGTACGCCTACAAGCAGCAGCTTCTGGCCGGTTACAAGCCGGTGCCCGGCAAGCGCGGCTCCATCGGCATCCCGCTCTGCCTGAACATGTACGAGATGCTGCCCTTCTGGCACGCCTTCTGGACCAAGCTCGGCTTTGCTGTCCACACCAGCCCGGTGTCCAGCCGGGGGCTGTATCTGGCCGGTCAGGCTACCATCCCCAGCGATACCGCCTGCTTCCCGGCCAAGCTCAGCCACGGCCACATCAAGGCCCTGAGCCAGATGAAGCTGGACGCCATCTTCTACCCCTGCCTGACCTATAACTTCGACGAGGGTCTGGGCGACAACCACTACAACTGCCCGGTGGTCGCCTATTACCCGGAGGTCCTTGCGGGCAACTGCCCGGAGCTGGAGGGCCAGAAGTTCATTTACGATTACGTCGGCATTCATCGCCCGAAGGACTTCGTACATAAAATGGCAAAAGAGGTGCTGCCCAAGTATTTCGGCGGCATCTCCGAGAAGGAAGTGCAGGCGGCCGCAGATGCCGCCTACGCCGAGCACGAGGCCCACATGGCGCAGATCCGCGTCAAGGGAAGCGAGATCATCGACACTGCCCGCCGCGAGGGCAAGCGGATCATCGTGCTGGCGGGCCGCCCTTACCATGTGGACCCGGAGGTCAACCACGGCATCGACCGCCTCATCACCCGCCACGGCGCAGCGGTCGTCACCGAGGACAGCATCTCGAACCGGGTGGAAAAGTTCCCCACCAGCGTGCTGAACCAGTGGACCTACCACAGCCGCCTGTACGCAGCGGCCAAATACTGCACCACCCAGAAGGACATGGATCTTGTCCAGCTCGTTTCCTTCGGCTGCGGCGTCGATGCCATCACCACCGACGAGACCCGCGAAATTTTGCAGGAGGGCGGCAAGCTCTACACTCAGCTCAAGATCGACGAGATCACGAACCTCGGCGCAGTGAACATCCGTCTGCGCAGCCTGTTTGCGGCGCTGGACGAGCGCGACGAGGATAGGAGATGAACCTATGGAATACAACTATCCGAAATTTACCCCGGAGATGAAAGCGACCCACACCATCCTCATCCCCAATATGGCCATCACCCAGTTCCGTCTGCTGGGGTACGCGCTGAAGTACGACGGCTACAAGTGTGAGATCCTTGGCAACTGCGGCAGCGCTGTGGCGCAGCTGGGCCTGAAATACGTCCACAACGATACCTGCTACCCGGCGCTGCTGGTCATCGGCCAGTTCCTTGATGCGCTGAACAGCGGCAAGTACGACCTCGACCACACGGCCCTGCTCATCACCCAGACCGGCGGCGGCTGCCGTGCATCCAACTACATCCATCTGCTGCGCAAGGCGCTGGTCAAGGCGGGCTACCCGCAGATCCCCGTTGCCAGCCTGAACTTCTCCGGTCTGGAGAAGGACAGCGGCTTCCAGATGACCCTGCCGCTGGCCCGGCGTGCGCTGGCGTGCGTCTTCTACGGCGACATGCTCTGCGCCCTGCGCAATCAGGTGGCTCCCTACGAAAACGAGAAGGGGAGCGCCGACAAGATGGTAGATCTCTGGGTCGAGCGTCTGGGCCGCGTCCTGCTGGCGGGCAAGGGCTTCACTTCCAAGGAGATGAAGCACACCTTCCCCCTCATCGCGAAGGACTTTGCGTCCATCCCCGTCACCCGCGTGCCGAAGGTCAAGGTCGGCGTCGTCGGTGAGATCTACGTCAAGTACAGCCCGCTGGGCAACAACGACCTGCAAAAGTTCCTCGAAAGTCAGGATTGCGAGGTCAACTTCCCCGGCCTGATGGGCTTTGTGCAGTACTGCATCTTCAACATGGGCGAGGATCATGTCCTCTACGGCGGCAAGCTGGCCGTCAAGGTCGGCACCGACCAGCTCCTGAACTGGCTGGACAGCGTCGAGCGCGCCATGCTGAAAGCGACCTCCGACGCCGGATTCTACGCCCCCGGCCCCTTCAAGGAGCTGGTGGAAAAGCCCCATGGCATCATTTCGCTGGGGGCCAAGATGGGCGAGGGCTGGCTGCTGACCGCCGAGATGATCGAGCTGGTGCAGGGCGGCTACGGCAACATCGTCTGCGCCCAGCCCTTCGGCTGTCTGCCCAACCACATCGTCGGCAAGGGCATGGTGAACAAGATCCGCGCCCTCTACCCGGCAGCAAACATCACCCCCATCGACTACGACCCCAGCGCCACCAAGGTCAATCAGGAAAACCGCATCAAGCTGATGCTGGCCGTGGCTAAGGAGCGCCTGAAAACGCCCGCCGCCCCGGCCAAGCCCCTGACCGCCGAGGAGATCGCTGGCGGCGCACCCCGCGTTGAGACAACGGTGTGACCAAAACAACAAAAAGCCCGTCCGGGCCAAAACTCGGACGGGCTTTTGCTATGCCTATAACAGAAATTACTTGGAGTTCTTCATGTAAATGTGGTGGGGCAGACCGGCAATGTACAGCGGAGTCAGCTCAGCCTGAATGAGGGGACGAGCGTAGTTCAGGAACTCGTCGGTCATCTGGGTGTGATTCTCGTTCATCCAGCTCAGCGGGACCTTCTTTTCGAGGTTGGCGACTTCGCTGATGGGGTGCAGCTCGGTGGTGCACTGATAGGGGTTGTTGGAGATGCGCTTCAGGGCGACCATCTGGCCGGTGACTCCCTCAAAGGCAGCCTTGGCGGCAGCACCGCCGACCTGATAGGCCTCGGTGATGTCGGTGCGGCTGGTCAGGTGACCGGCGCAGCGCTGCAGGGTGGACAGCTCGATGCTGCGGGTTTTGGTGTCGAGGTTGCGGGCCACCACATTGGCCAGATACCGGGCGGTGCCGGTCAGGGCCTTGTGGCCGAAGGCGTCCACTGCGTGCACATCGTCGGCCAGCTCGCAGACGTAGCGGCCATCCTCCAGCTTGACACCTTCGGAAACGGCGATGACGATGCTGGGCTTCTTCTCCTGCATCACACGGACCTTCTCGACGAAGTGATCCACGTTGAAGGGCACTTCGGGCAGACAGATCATGTCCACGCCCTCACAGTCGTCACTCTTGGCCAGCGCAGCGGCAGCGGTCAGCCAGCCAGCGTTGCGGCCCATGATCTCGATCACGGTGACGTACTTGGTGCCGTACACGGTGGCGTCACGGATGATCTCCTTCATCACGACGCCGATGTACTTGGCGGCGGAGCCGTAGCCGGGGGTGTGGTCGGTAACCATCAGGTCGTTGTCGATGGTCTTGGGCACGCCCATGAAGCGGATGTCGCTCTGGATGC
>OMBM01000753.1_pt1 | contig 14971 bp, 10 predicted proteins | sample 1644861 | NCBI WGS metagenome assembly OMBM01 (sample SAMEA103958165, study PRJEB25191) | human gut metagenome | biome: human-associated habitat [ENVO:00009003]; feature: intestine environment [ENVO:2100002]; material: feces | place: Germany | collected 2013/2015 | reverse complement strand
GCATGGCAGGTGCGGGAGATGACGTCCATCTGCTGCTCGCGGGTCAGGTCGATGAACTTGACCGCGTAGCCGGAGACGCGGATGGTGAAGTTGGCGTACTCTTCCTTTTCGGGGTGCTCCATGGCGTCCAGCAGCTTCTCCTTGCCGAAGACGTTGACGTTCAGGTGGTGGGCACCCTGATCGAAGTAGCCGTCCATGACCTGCACCAGATTCTCCACGCGCTCGCCCTCGCTGTGGCCCAGCGCGTCGGGGTTGATGGTCTGGGTGTTGGAGATGCCGTCCAGCGCCCAGTGGTAGGGCAGCTTTGCCACGGAGTTCAGGGAAGCCAGCAGACCGTTCTGCTCTGCGCCGTAGCTGGGGTTTGCACCGGGGGCAAAGGGGGTAAAGGCGGCGCGGCCGTCGGGCAGGGCGCCGGTGTACTTGCCATAGACCACGTTGGAGGTGATGGTCAGGATGGAGGTGGTGGCCTCGGAGTTGCGGTAGGTGTGGCGCTTCTTGATCATCTCAAGGAAGGTGCGCAGCAGCCAGACGCCGATCTCGTCGGCGCGGTCGTCGTCGTTGCCGTACTTCGGGAAGTCGCCCTCCACCTCAAAGCCGGTGGCAAGGCCGGTCTCGTCGCGGATGGCCTTGACCTTGGCGTACTTGATGGCGCTCAGGGAGTCGATGACGTGGGAGAAGCCCGCAATGCCGGTGGCGAAGGTGCGGCGGACATCGGTATCGATGAGGGCCATCTCGGCCTCTTCGTAGTAGTACTTGTCGTGCATATACTGGATGAGGTTCAGCACGTTGACGTACAGGCCGGCCAGCCAGTCCAGCATCTGCACGTACTTGGGCAGCACTTCGTCATAGCGCAGGTACTCGCTGGTGATGGGGGCGTAGTTGGGGCCGCACTGCTCGTGGTACTTCTCGTCCACGCCGCCGTTGATGGCGTACAACAGGCACTTGGCGAGGTTGGCGCGGGCACCGAAGAACTGCATCTCCTTGCCGGTCTGGGTGGCAGACACGCAGCAGCAGATGGAGTAATCATCGCCCCAGACGGGCTTCATCACATCGTCGTTCTCGTACTGGACGGAGCTGGTGAGGATGGAGACCTTGGCGGCGTACTTCTTGAAGGCTTCGGGCAGGGCAGAGGAGTACAGAACGGTCAGGTTCGGCTCCGGTGCGGGGCCCATGTTCTCCAGCGTGTGCAGGAAGCGGTAGCAGTTCTTGGTGACCATGCTGCGGCCGTCCATGCCGATGCCGCCCACTTCCAGCGTTGCCCAGACGGGGTCGCCGGAGAAGAGCTGGTTGTAGCTGGGGATGCGGGCGAACTTGACCATGCGGAACTTCATGACCATGTGGTCGATCAGCTCCTGTGCCTCGCTTTCGGTCAGGATGCCCTTGTCCAGATCCCGCTGGATGTAGATGTCGAGGAAGGTGGAGATGCGGCCCACGCTCATGGCAGCGCCGTTCTGGGTCTTGATGGCGGCAAGATAGCCGAAGTAGAGCCACTGGCAAGCCTCTTTGGCGTTCTTGGCGGGCTGGGAGATGTCGAAGCCGTAGGCCTCGGCCATCTTCTTCATGCCCTTCAGGGCGTTGATCTGGCGGGCGATCTCCTCCCGCAGACGGATGACGTCATCGGTCATGGTGCCGTCGCCGCAGTTGGCGAAGTCCTCCTGCTTGAACTGGATCAGGGCATCGATGCCGTACAGGGCCACGCGGCGGTAGTCGCCGACGATGCGGCCGCGGCCGTAGGTGTCGGGCAGACCGGTGATGATGTGGGTGTGGCGGGCCTTCTTCATTTCCGGGGTGTAAGCGTCGAAGACCGCCTGATTGTGGGTACGGGTGTAGTCGGTGAAGATCTTGTGCAGCTCTTCGCTGGGCTGATAGCCGTAGGTGGTGCAGGCCTGTTCGGCCATCTTGATGCCGCCGTAGGGCATGAAGGCGCGCTTCAGGGGCTTGTCGGTCTGCAGACCCACGACCTGCTCCAGATCCTTCAGCTCCTCGTCGATATAGCCGGGGCCGTATGCGGTCAGGCTGCTGACCACTTCGGTCTCCATATCCAGCACGCCGCCCTTGGCGCGCTCTTCCTTCTGGAGCTTCTGCAAAGCTCCCCACAGTTTGTTGGTCGCCTCGGTGGGATCGGCCAAGAACGACTCGTCGCCGTCGTACGGGGTGTAGTTCTTCTGGATGAAGTCGCGCACGTTGACTTCCTCTTTCCAGATACGGCCCTCAAAGCCTTCCCACTGTTCAAAATCGATCATTGGAACCTCCTTGCTCCTTGCCATTCCATTGGCAGTTAGCATTATCTAACTATTGAGCCTTTGAAAAACCGCATCCAATGCGGCTTTCTGGGGGCGGGCGAATGGGCGGCGAGGCGCGTGACGTTCCGCGCCCGGCAGCCTTGACACTATAATAGCAATGATTCCTCGAAAAAGCAAGAGGGAATGGATGGATTTTACACAAAAGCGGCAAAAGGTTCTTAGCACAAGTGCCCAATTTTCCGGAAAAAAACTTTTTCTGAAAAAAGTTCAAAAGGGGGCTTGACAGTCATGACAAACTATGGTATCCTGTTGTCACGGCAAGGTTAGTTAAATCTAACCTAGGCTGGGGGACCTTCTGCAAAGGGTTCCGATTCCTCCATTCCATACTCTCTTTTTCTTTTGGCAGGGCGCGGCATTCTGGTTTGCTCCGCTCCCTCCTGCGCGGTGAAGGCGGCTCTGGTACGGCGGCCTTCACGAAAACAGAAAACAAAAACGGGACATGTCGCTTGACCACCGACGTGCCCCGATTTTTGTTTTTATAGGGTCTTTTCCAGCTCCTGATAAAGTTTGAATACATCCGGGAAGATGACCTTTGCGCCTCGCCGGGCGATGGCAAGCACTTCGCGGGCATTTTTTGTGACATCTTCCACGATGCGGTCATCCAAACGGATGGGGATTTTATTCTTGTCAATATAAGCTGTCAGATAAAACTCGGTGACAGGGCACATGTTTTGAATCAGGAAGGCCGCATTCCGGCCAAGGACAGTGCCAAAGCGAATCGTGTTGCAGCGGCCATATTTTTCAATTTTGGATTGCGCGATCTTTTGATACTTCTCGTACCGGGAGGAAATGGGGACAAGCCAGTAGATCGACGGATTTTTGGAATCCGGAAAGGCGAGAAAGCAGGGGCGGCTGCGGCGGATGCCATCGATCATATCTTTGTTTTGCATCAGTTTATCATCAGGAAAATCTATGTAATACTGATCGGACAAGAAATAAAGCTGTGCATCCAGCATAAAAACCTCCCATAAATGTAGAGCCCCGTCTTTCGACGAGGCCCTGCAAACATTTTTGTCCCAGCCATTTATCAGCCGCATACCGGGGAGCGGCAATATTTGTGATCCCGACCATTTATCGGCCGCGTATCGGGGAGCGGGCACTATTTTGAGACATTGCTGTCTTCTATTATTATTATACGCTGGTAAGGCAATTATGTCAACAAGAATCAGAAGTGCGATGGGCTGCATTTTTGCCCTTACTGTAGAAAATCCAATGGCCAAGTTCAAAAATAATAATATAGCTACGTTCTATATTCGATGTTGGCCAAGTTGGCGAAGTTCCGTTTGGTGGCCAAGTTCGAACTTGGCCAGCCATTTCGAAGTTGGCCAAGCTGGCGAAATTCGATTCTGAACGAACTTACGTTATAAAAACCGAACTTGGCCATTTAACTTGCTTGTCTAGGAGGCTGGCCGAGTTCGCGGGGAAGCGAACCGCGCCACTACGTCAGCGCGGCTGCTCCTCCAAATGCTTCTGGGCGAAGAGGGAGACAACGGCACTGAAGCCGAAGACGAAGTAGTAGCTGGCGATGCGGAAGAGCATCAGGGTGCTCACGGCCTCGCCGTTGGACAGAAAGGAGCTGAAGACGAGGAGGAAGGCCGTTTCGATGGAACCCATGCCCGCCACGTTGGGCAGGGCGTTGGAGAGGAAGAGCATCAGGCTGGTGAGGAGCTGCACCTGCCAGAAGCTCAGGCCGCAGGGCAGCCCCATGAACCGGATGCAGAGGTAAGGCAGGGTGAACAGCAGAAACAGCTTGACCGTGTGCAGGGCGAAGATCTTGACGCAGCGGCCCTTGTCGGCCAGCAGGTGACGGCTCTCGGTGCCGAGGGTGTCCAGCTGCTCCAGCCATGTTTCCCGGCGGGTCTGCCATTGTTCGGTCTTGGGCAGACAGCCCAGCGCCCAGCGGGCAAGCCGCTGGATGAGGGGCGAAACGCAGAGCAGCACCAGCCCCACGATGATCGCCGCCACCACGAAGTAGGCCATGGGCAGGTAGTTCATCACGCCGGAGGTGTTGGCCGCCAGCCACCGGCGCTGAAGCAGCAGCATCCCCGTGGCGTAGAGCAGGACCGTGGTCTTGTGGAAAACGTATTGCAGGGTCATCAGGCCCACGCCGGGACCCAGCGGCAGCCCGCTGCGGTAGAGGTAGTAGGACTGCATCGGCATGGACCCGGCCCCAAGGCAGATGACGTTGCCGAAGCTGCCCATGAAGGCCGATTCCAGCGCCTGACGCAGGGTGAACCGGGGCAGTCGGCTCCGGACGATGACATAGCTGACAAGGCCCTCCAGCACCGGGTAGGTCAGGCCGACGGCCAGCACCACGGCCACCTGCCAGAACTTCAACTGCGCCAGCGCCGAGGAGATCTCGGCCCAGTGGCTCTTGAAGATCCAGAAGACGACGCCCGTCAGCACCACGAGGATCGTGATGGACAGGGCCGCCTTTTTGCGGGATGGCTGCTGGGGGGCGGGTCGATTCATGGATGAGGAGCTCCTTTCGTACTGATGGTTGAAGTATACCACGCCAGCACCCCGGTTTTGTGAACTTGTATCGAATTTTTCTCGGCAAATGGAGGGAAATGATAAAAAATCCTCCGTACAACCTCTCCGTCAATGCTTCGCATTGCCACCTCCCCTTGTAGGGGAGGCCTTGGCAGTCCATGCAAAGTTTATGGTTTCGCCAGAGGCTCCCCTACTAGGGGAGCTGTCGAGCGGTAGCGAGACTGAGAGGTTGTACGAAGGAAAACGTAGATCAGTGATTAGTAGTCAGGTCCTTCACCGCTGCGGTGAGGGTCTGTTCAAAGGACTGCTTGGAGTAATGGGTCTCGTAGAGCTTCCGGCAGGCGGCCTTCATGGCGGCCAGCTTCTCCGGGTGGAAGATGGCCCACTCCAGCAGCGCGGCCAGCTTCTGCGGGTCGTCGTCGGGGTAGGTGAAACCGTCCACCCCTTCGGTGATGACCCCGGCGGTGCCGGTGTGCTCCGACACGATGGAGGGCTTGCCGAAGATAAGGCCCTCGGTGACGAAAGTGGGCATGGGGTCGTCGCGGGAGGCGCAGACCAGACAGGTGCACTGCTCCATCAGGTTCTTGATCTCATCCCGGCTGAGCTGCTTGCAGTAGAAGACATTCTCCGGGCAGTCGGTGGTCAGGGAGCGGACGGCGTCCATCATCTCCTTGTCCGCCGCCTTGCCGACGAAGAGGAAGGTGGCCTTGTTCCGCACCTCCTCCGGCAGCAGCCGGATGGCGGCGCAGAAGATGTCGTGGCCCTTCCGGCGCTCAAAGGAGCCGACGGTGGCAAAGAGGGGCTTGTCGGCGGGGTAGCCGAGGTCGCAGCGGGGAAAATCCTCCGCCGCATAGTCGGGCAAGCCGTAGATGAGCTGGCCGATCTGGAAATCGGGCCGGACGGCGTGCATGGCGTTGGCGGCGTGGTGGCCCACCGAGTACAGCCGGACATTCTCGGCCAGCTTCGTGGGGATCTGGTGGGCGATGTGGGGGTAGCCCGCAAAGGCATCGTGGAGCCACCACAGCACCGGCACGGCGGTGCCGCTGAGGGCCCGCACCGTCCGGGCCATGACCACGGTGTTGACGAGGACGAGGTCGGTGCAGAGGGCCAGCCCCCAGAGGTTCGGGGTGGCGCGGATGCCCGGCCGGGTGATGACGGCGGCCCCGGCGTCCACGAAGAGCTGCAGCGCCCCGCCATCGCTGGGGCCCAGCACCACCACTTCGTAGCCCATGCTGCGCAGCACCGGCACGGCGCTGACCAGCACGATGGGAGCGCCGGTCATGTCGAGGACATGGCTCATGAGGAAGGCCCGCTTGCCCGTGGCCGAGAACGCATCCTCGGCGCAGATGTCCCGCTCGTAGTGGAGCAGAGCCTGTGGGATGCGGGCGGGGTGGGCGCAGAACTGCGCGGCCAGCGCCAGCAGCTCCGTGACGTTTTCGGGGTCCTTGGCGGCGGCGCGGCAGCGCTCCAGCAGGGGGCGGCTGACGAGGGCGCAGCGGTTCTGGGCCAGATGGGCCCGGCTCTGGTAGAGGGCCGTGGCCCCCCCGAACCCGAAGACGGCGTTGCAGACCGCGTAATCTGCGCCGTCCTGCAAGGCTTTTGCAAAGCACATCAGGGCGGTGGACATGCACTCCACGTCCTCGCTGACGAGGAGCACGCCGTCCACCCCCTCGGTCAAGGCGGAGCCAAGGGTATCCGCCAGCCGGAACTTGCGGTGGAGCTGGTCGGCAAGGGTGGCGCGCAGCGCGGTGTTCCGCCCCGGCGCGTAGACCAGCAGATAGGTACTCTGGGTATCGTAATAACCCTGCGCGGCCAGTTGGCTCTGCTGCAGGGAGCTGTAACTGCTGTACATGGCGTCCCTCCCGTTAATGGCTGCGGCGGAACAACCCCAGCAGACGGCGCAGCGGCAGGGTCAGCTTCCAACTGCTGCTGTTCAGCACGCCTTCCAAGGAAGTCTCGTAGGACTGGCAGCGGGCGGCGACCTCGGCGTTTTTCTGGTGCAGTTCGGCGATCTGCTGGTGCAGCAGGGCTACGGTCTGCTGCTGGGCAGCCACAGCCTGTTCCAGCTCGGCGATGTGCTGCTTTTCGCCGTTCTTATTCTTCTGCAGGAGCTGGACGCTTTCCAGCAGGGCGCAGAAGAGAGGCTCGTCCGCCAGCTTTTCCAGCGGGTAGTAGCAGTAGCTCACCACCAGCTTCATCCCGGCGGGGTACTGGCTCAGGCCCTCCAGCCGGTAGTTGGGGTCATCGCCGAGGAAGAGGGTGGTGTTCCCCTGCAGATTGGTGCCGTTGGCGGGCTCCCAGACGATGCGGTCGTCGGAGAACAGGAGCTGGGTCACGCAGCAGGGCAGCTCGCCCGGATCGAAGCGGAGCTTCTGGGCCGCCACCGGCAGCTCAAACGTAGCCGTCACGGCCCCGGTCAGCTGGTCGGTGGTGCAGTCGGGGGCGGTCAGCGTATCCTTTTCGGAAAAGCCGAAGCCGGTATCGTAATAGAGCAGCGGCTGCAGCAGGGTGGGCGAGTCGGTGCGCATCTCGCGCTGGGGGTGGGCGGCGGCACAGGCCTGTACCTCCTGTTCCAGCGCAAGGCACCGCTGGGCCAGCCGGGAAACGCCCTCGTCCGAGAGCTTGAGCTGCTGTTCAAGGTCCGCGATCCGGCCCTGCAGGGCCGCCGTGGTGGCAGGAGCTTCGTTGGTCATGACTGGATTCTCCTCATCATAATTTATTTCACTTCAGCGGGAAAGACCCGCAAAAAATCAGTGTTTTGCCGCATACTGCCGGGGCTGTGCTTCCCGGCTCTTGGCTGCCACGGTGCGCCGGAATTTCCGATCCTTCCAGCGGAGCAGCAGCTCACAGAACAGCAGCACCGACCCCATGGAGAGGGTGAACTGCAAGACCACGCCCAGCACCGGGTGGGCCGCAAACTTCTGGGGCATCAGATACCACGGAATCGCGGTCAGCTCAACGGTGTGGATGCAGAAGATATACAGAGATCGGCGGCCGATGGCTTGGATGCCGCGGATCACGAAGTTGTCCACCCGGCGCTGGAACCAGAGGACCATGGACAGGATGCCAAGGCCGGCCCCGGCGTCCAGCAGGATGCTCACCGGGCCGAAGTTCCACTGGGCCATGGAAACGCAGTCGGTGCTCTGGGTGAGCAGCACAAGGACCGCCACGGCGGCCGCGCAGCCCAGCAGGGTGTTTTTCAACCTGCGGGACAGGGGTTTGTCGAAAATTTTATGTTTCTTGGCGAGGTAGCCCACGTAGAGTGCCGGAACGGTGACCATGCCCTGCCCGATGCAGAAGGGGGCCTCCCATGTGATGCAGATGCCCCAGCCCAGCAGCATGGTGCCCAGCACTGCCCAGTTTGTGTAGGCTTCGGGGAAGATATTCAGGATCAGATCCAGCAGGACCCACGCGATCATCAGGGAAAGTAAGTACCACATGGGCCCGCAGGAGAAGAAGGTCTGGCCGAAATACTCCGCCGTGTGGGGCAGCCCCAGCGCAAAGCCGCCCAGCACCTTGCCGGTCTCATAGGTGGCGTTGTGGAGGGAGCCGTAGCAGAGATAGTGGATGAGAAAGTGGAACACCGTGGTGGCGATGCCCGTATAAATGTAAGGCTTGAGCAGAGTCGTCACCTGCTGGTCGATGCACTTGCCGATGGAACGCTTGCGGAAGCCGTAGCCGCTGGCGATGTAGAACGCGGCCATCAGGGATTCGCGGTAGGCGAACATAAAAAAGGTCAGCAGGTTGATGCTGCCGGAACCCATCGGATACAGCTCACCGGTGTGCGCGAACACGATGGTCAACATACCGATGCCCTTGAGCAGGTCGAACATGCCAAGCGAATTGGCCGTGCGGGGTTTGGTACCCTCCATGAAAAGCCCTCCTTTGCGCCAGATCACCTTGGAGGTGGCTGATTGCCGAAATTCGGGCGCAAGATGTTAAAAGTTACAAAATCGTTATAAATAAGTATAATGCTTTTCTGAGATTCTGTCAATGAAAGCGGGCAGAACAAAAAAAGCCCCCAAGGCTGTGCAAAGTGTACCACAGCCGCTGCCCCTGCGCAACGAATGGGAGCAAATCCCATCTCCCTGCACAAGTTGAGTGCAAGTTTAAATTGCATATTTGTGCAATTAAAACTTGCATTTGGCCCCGCCGTGCTGTATACTGGGAGACGAAAGCTGCGCTGCCGCTGAAATTGGGCGGCGGCCGGGGAACACCGAACGAATAAGGAGTGTGCAAAAGATGACCAGAGAAGAGTGCTGTGCCGTGGTTTCGGAAAAAGAGATGCCGATGACGGTTTATGATATGGTCGCTGCCATGCAGGAGAAGTTTGCTTCCCGCCCGGCGTTCCGCTGGGTGGACGACGCCACCACCACCGTGAAGGAGAAGACCTACGGCGAGTTCGTGGCCGACATCCGGAAGATGACCGGCTATCTGCAGGGAACTGTTGCCGATCTCAAGGGCCAGCGGATCGCGATCCTGAGCCGCACCAATTATGAGTACGGCGTGGTGACCTTCGGCACCATGATGGCCGGGGCCGTTATCGTGACCCTGAACCAGAAGAAGACTTGGCCGGAGCTGGAATATGAGCTGGGCCTCAGCGAGCCCGCCCTGATCTTCACCGACGGCATCGACTATGGCTACGCCGAGGAGCTGAAGGCTGCTTACGGCCACAAGCTCCGCCCCATGAACGCCTACGAGGGCAGCGCACCCGCCGCCTTTGAAAACCGCATCGACCCCGACGAGCTGCGGATGCTGCTGTTCACCTCCGGCACCACCGGCCGCAGCAAGGGCGTCATGCTCAGCGAGAAAAACTACTTCACCGCCATAAAGATGTACATCGACGGCCAGAAGGTCATGCCCGAAGTGGCCCCGAAGGATATGGATCAGCCCTTCAGCCACTTCACGCTGGTGCCCATGTTCCACCTGTCCGGCTTCATCTGCTACTTCGCCTACGGCATTCAGGGCTGGACGCTGAACCTCTGTGCCGACCCCCGCGATATGCGCCGGGACATGAGCATGATGCACAGCGACGCCATGTCCACCCCGCCGGTGCTGGTGGAGATGATCTACAACGAGATCCGCCGCGGCAATCAGGAAAAGCTGAACGGCCTGTGGAACCTGAGCTGCTCCTCCGCCATCCTCGACCCGCAGATCCTGCGCTACCTCGTGGAGCACGGCATCTACATCAACCAGTGCTACTCCATGACCGAGCTGGCCGGCTACGGTCTGCTGAACGTGGTGCAGGAGGGCGAACACCTCCGGGCACTGGGCAAGCCGGACGGCTTCTGCGAGGTCAAGCTGGACGAGACCGGCGAGATCTGCGTCCGGGGCGGCGCGGTCATGCTGGGCTACTATAAGGACCCGGAGGCCACCGCCGAGGCCATCGACAAGGACGGCTGGCTCCACAGCGGTGACCTTGGCCGCGTGGATGAGGACGGCTTCTATTACATCACCGGCCGCAAGAAGAACCTCATCATCCTCGACAGCGGCGAAAACGTCAGCCCCGAAGAGCTGGAAAAGCTGCTGGGCAAGTGCGCCGACATCAAGGAGTGCATCGTGAAGGAGATGGGCAAGAAGATCGGTGCCGTCATCTGCTGCGAGCCGGAGAAGGAGCAGGCTGTCCGCACCTTCGTCACCGAGCTGAACCGCACCCTGCCGCTGTACAAGCGGATCAGCGCCGTGGAGTGCACCGCAGAGCCGCTGCCCCGCAACGCGCTGGGCAAGCTGCTGCGCAGGTAAGAAACGCTTTTGTAGAAAATCTGTAAACCTGACCGGCGAAATATTGCAATTGCCCCGTAAAACGGGTATTATAAAGCTGTGTGACGTCGGGTAAGGCCGGGACCAGAATGGGAGACCGGGCCGCAGGGGGCCGCGCCGGAGAAGCACGCCCTTGCAGCGACGCTGAAATCCATCATGGAAAGGAAGATTTTTTGATGCAAAGAGCAGAAATCGTGTCCCAGATCCTCGCAATCCTTGAGGACGTGGCAGAGATCAGCCCGGAGGACGTGAGGGAAGACAGCGTCCTGATGGACGACCTCGACCTGTCCTCCATGGAGATCCTGACCGTTGTGGCGGATCTTGAGGAAATGTTTGGTCTGCGCATCCCCGAAAAGGAACTGCGCAATTTCGTGACCATCGGCGATGTGGCAGATTATCTGGAGGCTAACGCGGGGTGAACGGATTCCTCGCGGACGGGCGGGGCGTTTCCCCCTTCATGACGCTGGTGCTGATGCCGTACTGCAATCGAAGGATAAAGAGAAAGACCGGTTTCGCAAGCTGCGAAACCGGTCTTTTTGCGCTTTAGAAGGAGCCGCCCGACGAACCGCCGAAGCCGTCGCTGTCCACCGACGAGCCGCCGGAGGAAGAGCTTTCCTCGTGGGGCGGGTCGTAGACCTCCACGCGGTCGGTGTGGGTGTAGTGGTCGCGCTGGACCCGGAGCTTGAGCCCGGCCCCGATGTAGTCATCGGCTTCGGTCTTCCGCTTGGCCGTCTTCATCTGAGCATAGAGGATGCTGCACACGATGGCGGCGATGAGGGACGGGATGCCCACCACGATGAGGATGCCGAAGATGCCGAGGTCGCCGTCCGGGTCGTTGTCGTAATCCAGCGGCTCGCCGTTCTCGGCGTAGAAATCCAGCGTATCGGCGCACAGGTCGATGTAGGTCTGGGCTGCGTCGGCGTAGTCGCCCTCCGACAGCATGGGCACGACCTCATCTTCGATCTGCTCGATGCGGTAATCGGTAAAGGCCGTCACGCCCCCGCCGTAGGTGATGGTGACGTACTTGCGGGAGCCGAGGGCGATCATGAACAGGATGCCGCTGCGGTCGCTGCCGGAGCCGAGATCGTTGTCGCGGTAGTAGTTCTTCGCGTAGGCACGCTGGTCTTCGTCGCCGATGCTGTCCACGGTGAGGAAATACACATCGCAGTCGTGGCCGTCGGCGGCCTCCTCGGCGCCAGCTTCCAGCGCGCTGAGGGTGTCGCCGTCGAACAGGCCGTAGTCATCCCGCACCAGCGGGGCCGAAGCCATGGCCGGGAGGCTGAGGCAGACCGCCAGCACAGCGGCGGCCAGCGCCGCACCGAGGCGGCGGAGAGAATAAGTCAGAGTTTTCATTCCGCGCACCTCCTTATAAGTACAGCAGCCAGATGAGGATGGCCATCAGCGGCAGGGCGATGCGGGCGAACCACGCGGCCACCCGGCCCTTGTCCACGGGCAAGTCCCCGATGAGCCGCCCGGTCTGGCCGTTCATGGCAAAGAGGAAGTCCTGCTCCTTCCACCGGGTGTGGAGCATCCAGACCGGCAGCAGGGTGTAGTGAGCCTTTTTCATCCGGACGTTGATGTTCTCTTCCCGCGTGTCCACCACCGCGTACTCGGACAGCGTCTGGCGCAGGGCCTCGGCGGTGGAGTTCTCGATGCGGGTCTTGGCCCGGTCGGCGCAGGTCTTGGCGTCCTCGTCGTACCGGTCGGCCAGAAAGCCCGGCAGGTAGGCCGTGGAGAAGGGCTTCAGCTCGCTGTAGTCGAAGGGCTCGATGGAGTCCATGTGCTCGTCGGGCATCTTGCTGGAGCCGTCCACCGGCACGCGGGCAAAGGTGGCCGTGCCCTCGCGGCGGACGTCGTAATGCTGGGTGGTGGTGACGCGGTAGTCGCCCTCGCGGTGGCTCTCGCTCACTTGGCCGTCGTAGCTGCCGCGGGCGTCGGCTTCGGCGTCGAACAGCCAGAAGGGCACGTAGACGCCCTGAATCTCGGCGATGTGGTTCTGGCTCTTGAACGCCTTGGGCAGGAAGGCTTTGCCCTTATAATATTTGGTCAGTTGGGCGATGGCGGCGTTCTTGTCCATCTTGAAGGGCAGGATGTATTCGGGCTTCAGCTTGCCCGAAAGCTTGCCGCCCAGCACGGTGGGGTTGCCGCAGTAGGGGCAGGTGGTGGCCGCCGTAGTGGCGTCGCAGACCAGCTCCGCGCCGCAGGTGGTGCAGGAGTAGCTGGAAAGGCCGCTGGCCTCCGCTTCGCTCCAGACCGGGTCTTCGCCGGCCGCTTTTGCGCGGCGGGCCGCAGCCTTCTTCTCGTCGGAAGCGGCGGCCGCGTCGGCTTTCTGCTGCTTTTGGGCGTATTGGGCCTCGATGTCGGCGACCTCATAGGCCGAGCCGCAGTAGTCGCACACCAGCTTGCCGGTGGTGCTGTCGAAGTGCAGCGGGCCGGTACAGGCCGGGCATTGGTAGTTCGTTACTTTATCAGCCATGGACAGTTGCCTTTCTTATGCGCCGAAGGGCTTGCCGCATTCGGGGCAGAACTTCGGCGGGTTTGCGGGGTCGGCGGGCTCAAAACCGCAGTTTTGGCACTTGGCGGCGGGCTTCGGCTTGCCGCACTCGGAGCAGAATTTGCCGCTGTTCTTCGCGCCGCAGCTGCACACCCAGACCGTCGGGGCTTCGGGCTTTGGCTTGCCGCAGGAGGTGCAGAACCTGCCGGTGTTGCCGCTCTGGCCGCAGGAGCAGGTCCAGCCGTTCGCCGCCGGGGCAGCGGGCTGAGCAGGCTGCTGGGCACCCATCTGGTACAGGGCCTGTGCATTGACGCCGCCCGCAGCGGCAGCCTGATTCATCCCCATAAAGGCCATGGCGGGGCCGGCGGAGGTGTTGGCGGCAGCGGACTGCATGGCCGCTGCCTGTGCGCCGACGAGGTGGGCGGCCGCGCGGGTGGGGTCCATGAAGGCGGCACTGCGCTGTAAGTCCTTGATCATCTGCTCGTCTTCTTCGCTGGCTTTGACGCCGGACACGCCGAGGGAAACGATCTCGATGCCCCGCAGCTTGCTCCACTTGGCGCTCAGGGCCTGATTCAGCGCATCGGCCAGCTCGGTGGTGTGGGCGGGCAGGGAGGAGTAGCGGATGCCCTGCTCGCTGATGCGGGCGAAGGCGGGCTGCAGCGCGGTCATCAGCTCGGTCCGGAGCTGGCCGTCCAGTGCGTCGCGGGTGTAGGCGTTTTCCACATTGCCGCAGACATTGGTGTAAAACAGGATGGGGTTGACGATGCGGTAGCTGTACTCGCCGAAGCACCGGATGGCGATGTCGATGTCGATGCCGGCCCGCTGGTCCACCACCCGGAAGGGCACGGGGTTGGGGGTGCCGTACTTGTTGCCCACCAGCTCCTTGGTGTTGATGTAGTACAGGCGCTGGTCGGTGGCGGCCTGACCGCCGAAGCCGATCCGCTTGCCCACCTCGGCAAAGGCGTCGTCGATGTTCTTCAGCCCGCCGCTGAGCAGGGAGGGCTGGGTGCCGGTGCTGTAGGTGTACTCGCCCGGCTCGGCGCACAGCTCCACCACCTTGCCCTGCTCCACGATCAGGGCACACTGGCCGTCGGCCACGGCCACGATGGAGCCGTCGGAGATGATGTTCTCACTGCCGTGCTTGTTGGAGGAACGGCGGTCGGTGCGCTTCTGGCCTTTGACGGCCAGCACGTCTGCGGGGAGGGCGTCGCAGTAAAAATATTCCTTCCACTGGTCGGCCATCATGCCGGAAGCTGCGCTGATTGCTGCTTTTACAAGACCCATAAACCAAATCTCCTTTGTTGTAGTATCAACTCCCCCAGCCGCCTTCCGGCGGCAGCCCCCTCTGGGAGGGAGCTGGCACGGCGGATGCCGGGCCTGAAGGAGTGGGGGAGTAATCCTACCACCCAGTATAGCACAGTTTCCCCCCGAAGGAAAACTCCCTCTTGCAATTTCAGCCCGAATGGTGTAGAATACACCCGACAACAAAATACAGGGGAGCTCGTGACGCGGGCTGAGAGGAAGTACCCGAACTTCGACCCTTTTACCTGATGCGGATAATGCCGCCGTAGGAAGTCATAGCGTGTATGAGTTTTTACAGGAGTTTCCGCAGCGGGAACTCCTGTTTTTTGTTGCCGGAAAATCGAAAGGAGCGATCCCCATGAAAAATCTCTCGGTGAAAAAACTGGCTCTGGCCGGAATGCTGTGTGCGCTTGCTGTGGTGGGCAGCGTGTTCAGCTTCCCCATCTTCGGCAGCAAGTGCGCGCCGGTGCAGCACATGGTCAACATCCTGTGCGCGGTGCTGCTGGGGCCCTACTGGGGCCTCGGCGTGGCCTTTGTGGCCTCGCTGCTGCGCAACCTGCTGGGTCTGGGCAGCCTGATGGCCTTCCCCGGCAGCATGTTCGGCGCACTGCTGTGCGGC
>OMBM01000751.1_pt1 | contig 14982 bp, 9 predicted proteins | sample 1644861 | NCBI WGS metagenome assembly OMBM01 (sample SAMEA103958165, study PRJEB25191) | human gut metagenome | biome: human-associated habitat [ENVO:00009003]; feature: intestine environment [ENVO:2100002]; material: feces | place: Germany | collected 2013/2015 | reverse complement strand
AACAGGCCCGCGCCCACGACCACCAGATCGGGATACTCCACCGCATCAGTCATAAGAAAACAACCTTCCAAACGTTATCGATGCTTATCGCAGCCACGCAAACGCACAGGGGTGGCGTGCGATTCCTTCTCAAGTGTACCCGTGCGTCTAGTCGGTGCGGCGAGGTCCGGGCATGGTGTAATATGGCAAGAGCCTCCGCGTGGCGGTATGTCACCCAACTCCCCCAGGGCAGGAATGCAGCAAGGGTAAGTGGCCTCTTCCGGGTGCGTGGAGGTTTTTCTATATCTTCTCCGATTCGTTCCCCACAGTAGGGGCGATGCCGTATTCTCGGTGACTATGACCAACGAATTCAAGCCACTTGTCCGAGATCCACAGCAGCCTGTGAACATGCTTCAGCAGCCCACGGCAGCAACGCCTGCGGAACCGTTGGAATCGTTGTCGTTCCCTGATATGCGCGAAGTCGAGGCGGTGCTTTCTCCGCAGGATGTCAACAAAGGCTTGGCTCAGGCGGATCCGCTGACCCGCCATCCGCGCGTGTCCAGCATCGTGCTGTGCGTGGTGTTCGGTCTGCTGATGCTTGCCGCTTCCGCCGGCGTCTGGTGGCTTGGCGTGCGTACCATGGACGGCCAAAGCTATGAGGATATCGTCTGGTCGAAATTCGATGCCGCGTTGCCGGGTTGGCTGGCGCCGGTCGTGCACGTCTTCGCCATTTCCGCAGTGGTCATCACCGTCAGCGTCATCATGGGGGCAATCGCGTTTGCCGTGCTGATCGTGCGCAAACGGTGGCTGTCGATCGCGCAGCTCGCTGTATTCGGAGGCCTGTGTTTCGCCGCGGCCGAACTGTTGAAGCCGCTGCTGCCACGCCCGTATCTTATTAATTTGGAATCGAATCCTAATAATTCCGCGCCTTCCGGACATGTCATCCTTGCCGCTGCGGCAAGCGTGATGCTGCTGTGCGCCGTACCGCGCGTGCTGCGTGCGCTGGTGGCGGTGATTGGTTGGGCGTATACGGTGCTGGTCGGATTGTCGGTGATCGCGGCGCAATGGCATCGTCCGACCGACGTGATTATGGCGCTGCTGATCGTCGGCGGACTGGCGTTGCTGGCGCTTGCCACCACGTTCGCCAGCGGCATGGATGGGCCGGGCACGCGCGTCTCGTCGGCAAGCGTGCAGATCGTCGGCAGTGTGATGCTGACGATTGGCGTATTGGGCATCCTGTACGGCGCGTATATCATCTGGCAGATTCAGCCGGGACTCGCCATGAGCGCCGAATGGACGAATGCCGGCGCGTACGTTTCCACGGCGCTGCTGACGGCCGCCGTTTCCGCGCTGGTGCTTGGCATAACGCTCGCCATGCGTCAGCTGACCGCCTCGCCGTTGACGAAACTGGGTTTGGTGGGAGCGCCGCCCGCACCGCCGAAGCGCTGAAAACAGCCGGTTCCGGGCATGCTGCCGTCCATACGCCACACGGGCGGTTTGCCATTTCTCCGTATTCAGTGAGTATTATTGCGTTGCAAACACTAGTAATAAGGAGTGGCTATGGCTACCGGCAGCAAGCTCGTTATTGTGGAGTCTCCTACCAAGGCGAAGAAGATTGGCGGATACTTGGGCTCCGGATACACGGTCATGGCATCGGTCGGTCATATCCGCGACCTTGCCCAGCCCAGCCAGGTGCCGGCGGCCGAGAAAGCCAAGTACGGCAAGTTCGGCGTGGATATCGAAGACGGATTCAAGCCGTATTACATCGTGGACGGCAACAAGAAGAAAACCGTTGCCGACCTGAAAAGCGCGCTGAAGAAGGCAGACACCCTCTACCTCGCCACTGATGAGGATCGCGAAGGTGAGGCGATCGCATGGCATCTTGTGCAGACGCTGAAGCCGAAGGTGCCCGTCAAGCGCATGGTGTTCCACGAGATCACGCCGGAAGCGATCAAGGCGTCGCTGAACAACACGCGTGATGTGGACGCCGCCATGGTGGACGCCCAGGAAACCCGTCGTATTCTGGACCGTCTGTACGGCTATGAGCTGTCCCCGGTGCTGTGGCGCAAGGTCGGTCCGGGCCTGTCCGCGGGCCGCGTGCAGTCCGTGGCCACCCGTCTGATCGTGGAACGTGAGCGTGAGCGCATGGCGTTCGTGCGTGCCCCCTATTGGGATGTCACCGCCACGCTGGAAGCGCCCGACGCCGACGGCAACAATGTTGCGTTCGATTCTCGCATGGTGTCGCTTGGCGGCCGTCGTTTGGCCGGTTCCAAGGATTTCGGCGATGATGGCCAGCTGACCGCCGCCGGCGTCAAAGACAACGTCGTGCAGCTGGACGAAACGCACGCGAATGCGATCGCGCGATCGCTGGAATATGCGACGTTCACCGTCTCGTCGATGGAAACCAAGCCGTACCGTCGCCGTCCGGTGCCGCCGTTCACCACGTCCACGCTGCAGCAGACGGCCGGCAATCGCCTTGGCATGAGCTCGCGCCAGACCATGCGTGCCGCGCAGGGGCTGTACGAAAACGGTTTCATCACGTACATGCGTACCGATTCGGTGACGCTGTCGCAGGAGGCGATCGCGGCCGCCCGTGAAGCGGTGTCGCGGCACTTCGGCGAAAAGTACTTGTCCGATGCGCCCAAGCAGTACGCCACGAAGACGGCGGGCGCGCAGGAAGCCCACGAATGCATCCGACCGGCGGGCGCGCATTTCCGCGATCCGGCTGAAATCGCCACCAAAGTGCCGGTCGACCAGCTCAAGCTGTACACCCTGATCTGGCAGCGCACGCTGGCCTGCCAGATGGCCGATGCGACCGGTTCCACCGCCACCGTGCGTCTGTCCGCGCCGACCGAATCCGACGGCGAGGCCATGTTCCAGGCGTCCGGCACCGTCATCGAATTCCCCGGCTTCATGAAGGCCACCGGCGAGGGCCGCCGTAGCGTTGCCGACGCGAAGAAGAGCGCCGAGGCGGCGGGCGTGAAGATTGGCGATAAGGCCGAAAAGTCTGCGAAGGCTTCGAAGAAAACCGATGACAACGTTTCCCTGCCGCCGATGCAGCCGGGCGACGAGCTTGCCGCCGTGGACGTTGCCGCGGACGGCCACGAGACCCAGCCGCCGGCGCGCTACACCGAAGCGTCGCTCGTCAAAACGTTGGAACAGAAGGAAATCGGCCGTCCGTCCACGTATGCGAGCATCATCTCCACAATCATCGACCGCGGGTACGTGTACGAGCGTGGCCGTGCGCTGATCCCGTCCTGGCTGGCGTTCTCCGTCACCAAACTGCTCGAAACGAAGTTCCCGAAGTATGTGGATTACGAGTTCACCGCCGATATGGAAACCGGCCTCGACCAGATTGCCGGTGGCCATGAGACCGGCAAGGCGTGGCTGACCCGCTTCTACTTCGGTTCCGGCGATGGTGCGGCCCAGTCCGCCGACGAGGCGCATGAGGGCCTGCAGCAGCAGGTGGCGCAGCTTGGCGAGATCGACGCGCGTGAGATCAACACCATCGATATCGGCGATGGCCTGCACGTGCGCGTCGGCCGTTATGGCCCGTATCTTGAGGACATGAAGCATCTGGATGCGGAAGGCAATCCGAAGCGCGCCTCGCTGCCGGATACGCTCGCTCCGGATGAGCTGACCGTCGAGGTCGGCCACGATCTGATTGAAAACCATTCCGGTGGGCCGCGTGAACTGGGCAAGGACCCGGTGTCCGGCGGCACCGTCGAGGTACGCAATGGCCGGTTCGGCCCGTACGTGGCGTTGGTCATGCCGAGCGCGGAAGATGCCGGCGATACCGCTGCCGAGTCCGCCGCAGGCAAGGCGGGCAAGACGAAGCGTTCCGGCGGTAAGAAGGCGGCTTCCGACCGTCCGAAGATGGCGTCGCTGTTCAAGACGATGAGTCCCGAATCGCTGACGTTGGAAGACGCGCTGAAACTGCTGAGCCTGCCGCGCGAAGTCGGCTCCTACGATGAGGCGAACGCCGAAACCGGCGAAATGCAAACGGTTACGGTCATGGCCAACAATGGCCGTTACGGCCCGTACCTGACCAAGACCGGTGCCGACGGCAAGTCCGACACGCGTTCGCTGGCTTCCGAAGACGAGATCTTCACCGTCGACTTGGAGAAGGCCAAGGAACTGTTCGCGCAACCGAAGTACGGACGCGGTCGTGGACGTGGCGCGGCCAAGCCGCCGTTGCGCGACTTGGGCACCGATCCGGAAACCCAGAAGCACGTGACCATCAAGGACGGCTTCTACGGCGCGTACATCACCGACGGCGAGACAAACCGTACACTGCCGAAGCAGTATGCGCCCGAATCGATCGAACCGGCCGAGGCGTTCCGCCTGCTGGCGGAGAAACGCGCGCAGGGGCCGTCGAAGCGTCGTGGCCGCAAGACGGCTGCGAAGGGAGCCAAGAAGGGCGCTGCCAAAGGAGCGAAATCCGCGAAGAAGGTGAGCGCGACCGAACAGGCGCGTGCCGACCGCCGTGCCAAGGTGCGTGAACTGGCCGACAAGGGTTGGGCGAATACGCGTATAGCGAAGGAGATCGGCTCCACCGCGTCCACCGTGAAGGCTGACGTCGACTGGCTGACCGCCAACGAAGGCTACGCGCGTCCTGAAGTCGTTCCCGCACGCTGACGTTATGCGGCGCGCGAAACGTCGCACGATCTGATGTTCCGCAAGACAATCGGCATCGTGCGACACCAAGCCGTGGGCCGAATGGCCGGGCACGGCAGGGGCGCACGGTACAGTGAAAGGCATGCAGGGCACTTTTATCTCGTTTGAAGGCGTTGACGGCGTGGGCAAGACCACGCAGGTCGAACGGTTGCGCGCATATGTTGAATCTCAGGGCCGCGAATGCGTGGTCACGCGCGAGCCGGGCGGCACCGCATTGGGCGTGGCGATTCGCAAAATGCTGTTGCACGGCGTGGATACGGGGGATGAGAACGATTGTGCCGACATCGCCCCGCGTACGGAGGCGCTGTTGTTCGCCGCCGACCGCGCGCAGCACGTCGCGGAAGTGATTCTGCCCGCTCTGCAACGCGGCGCGGTGGTCATCACCGACCGGTATCTCGATTCCTCTTTGGCGTACCAGGCGGGCGGCCGCGAGCTGACGGCCGCGGAAATCCGAAACCTGAGCATGTGGGCCACGAACGGTCTGCTGCCGGAACGCACGTATCTGCTGGATATGGATCCGGCGCAATCGCATGCGCGGCTGCAGCATGCCGAAGACCGCATGGAGGCGGCCGGCAACGACTTCCAGCGTCGCACACGCGTCGCGTTCCTCGACTTGGCTGAACGTGAGCCGGAACGGTTCCACGTCATTGACGCAAGCCAGTCCATCGAAGACGTGTGGGCGCGTATCAAAGCCGATTTCGACACCGTGAGCACCGCTGACGGGGGTATCGCATGAGCGTGTGGAACTCCATAGTAGGCCAAGCGCAGGTGGTCGAACAGCTGAAGGCCATCGCCAGCGGCGACCCGAAGGCCATCGCGCAGTCGTGGCTGATCTGCGGCCCTCCCGGATCGGGCCGTTCCAACGTTGCCCGCGCGTTCGCCGCCGCGCTCGAAAGCCCCGATCATGGCCTGAACGATGAGCCGACCAAAACCACCGAGCAGGTGCTTGCCGGCACCCACCCCGACGTGAGCGTGCTGGCCACCAACAAAGTGACCATCGGCATCGACGAGGTGCGTGACATCATCACCACATCCGAGCAGATGCCCGGCACCGCGCCGTGGCGCATCATCATCATCGAAGACGTCGACCGCATGATGGAACGTACCACCAACGTGCTGTTGAAGGAAATCGAAGAGCCGAGCCCGCACACCATCTGGCTGCTGTGCGCGCCCAGCGCCCAAGACGTGCTGCCGACCATCCGCTCGCGCACGCGCATCGTCAACTTGGCCGTACCGTCCAGCCAGGCGGTGGCGAAATTCTTGGAATCGCAAGGTTTCGAGCCGAATATCGCGGCGCGTGCGGCACGATTGTCGGAGGGGCACATCGGCATCGCGAGCCTGTATGCCAAGGACGAACGCGTCATGACGGACCGCGACGAGCTCATCGTCGGCGTGCTCGGCTTGCATCGCGCGTCGGATGCCGTGCTATTGGCCGGCAACCTCATCGACAACGCGAAGGCGCAGGCCGAAGCGGAAGTCAACGTCAAAGCGTCCGAAGCGGAAGCCGATTTCCGCCGCATCAACGGGCTCGGACCCAAAGACCGCATACCCCCGAAACTGCGTGGCGCATACAATGCGATCGCCAAAAAAGACGAGCTCAAACGACGCGCCACCAGACTCACGCGTGACGTGCTCGACCGTGCGCTCAATTCGGTCGCCAGCATCTACCGTGACGTGGCGGTGCTGCAGAACAACGCCGAGGACGCGGTGGGACTCATCAACCTCGAAAACCGTTCCGCCATCACGGAATTGTCGGTACGGCTCGACCGTACGGGGGCCGTGCGCCGGCTGGAGGACATCGCCACCGCGCGCCGCAGGCTCAACGGCAACGGCAATCCGGTTTTGGTGTTCGAAGCGCTGTTCTGCGCGCTGATTCCGTGATTTTTGTAATTTCCAGTAATTACCGGCGATTCGATTCGCGATTCACCGGCGGAACACCGAGGAATCCCGCACAATAAGCTGCGGGGCAAGCATGACACGGGGCGCGCGCACGCTGCCGCCTGGCGCAGCAGCCGTTTCCGCCGCGCCTCCGGCAGGACCGGAAGCCAGCAATCGCAAGCATTCCGACACAATACGCTCAAACGGCGCACGCACCGACGTCAGCCGAGGCATGGTGGTACGCGCTATGGCGGAATCATGGTAGCCGACCACCAGCACGTCCTCCGGCACGCGGATTCCCAACGCGTCGAACGCCACCATCACGCCGAACGCGATCGCATCGTCGGCGCAGACCACGGCTTCCGGCTGTACGAGCGGCCCGTTGAACAGACGCATGGCGCAATCGAAACCGCGCTGCACGGTACGTTCGCCGAACTGGTTCCAGTTTTCGCTGGTGGCAAGCCCGTAAGTGCGCATATGCGTGTGGAATGTGGCGAACAGTTCCGCCGATTCGAAAGACAGCTCGTTGCCGGCCATGTATGCGGCGGACGCGATGCCCTGCTCGGCCAGATGTTTGACGATCGCCTCCATCGCGGCGTTTTCGTCGATGCCTACCACGGACACGCGCGGCGCGGTCTGCCGTCCGCAGATCTGCACGATCGGCAGCGTGTTCGCGTACTGGTTCAGCGTTCCGGCAAGGTCAGCGCCGGCTGCGGGCACCACGATCAGCCCGTCCACATGGCGGTTGGCCAGCGATTCGATGCGTTCCGCCTGCGCTTCCTGCGTGGCTCCGATGCTTAGCAGCAGTTGCTGCGATTCGGTGTCGATGGTCGGCTCGATCTCGTCGAGCAGTTGCGCGGAGAACGGTTCCGTGGCGCTCGGAATGACCAGGCCGATGGTTTTCGTCACGTCGCTGCGCAGCGCGCTCGCTGCGTAGTTGACTGAATAGCCGAGCTGTTTGGCGGCTTCGCGCACGCGGCGGGCGATATCGTCGTCCTTGCCGCGTTTGCCGGACAGCACGCGTGAGACGGTGGCGATGGACACGCCGGCCGTCGCCGCGACGTTGGTGATTGAGCTGCCGCTGTCGGTTCTGCCTGCCATGCGCTGTCCTTTCCGTCGTGTCCGGCTTGCGTTTGCCGGCTCCCTAAGTGTTTTTCAAAATGCCCTAAAGGGTGCCCTGAACCCCTGTGTGCTTCTCGACCAAAGGTCTGGTCTGATGAACCGGTTCGAGCCGCGAAGAACCTATTAAGAATAGAACGACCGCCCGTCGAATATGGCGGGCGGTCGAAACGTTCGTACGTCAGTGCGTCAGCGCGTTATGCGCGGTGCGTCACTCGGCGTTGACGAGGATGTTGGCCAGGTTGTCGGCCACGGCCTCGGCGTTGTCGCCTTCGACGTTGATGACCACGGTGTCGCCCTGCTTGATGCCCAGACCCATGATGGACAGGATGGAGCCGGCCGGAACGGCGTTGCCGCCTTCCTTGGCGATGGTCACGGTCTGGCCGGAAGCGGTGACGGCCTGCGCGAACATGGCGGCCGGACGGGCGTGAATGCCGACCGGATCGTTGATGACGAGATTGCGGGTTGCCATAATGGTCTCCTTTGTTGTGGTTGGTGGTTGGTTTGCTTACGTTGGGTTGTCTCGATATTTACACGTCGATGTATATCGATTTTTGCATATCGATTGCATTATGCGTCTTTTGCCGGCATCTGCATTTCTTGCGATTATCATAGCACAGTTTTTACGAAACACAGAAAACGTTTACCGGTTTTGTTTTGCGGGAATTTCGTGTATACTAATCGCAGGCTGAAAATGATTTACCGGCAAAGACGGTGGGGATCATTGCAGTAACTCACCTACGCAAGGCAGGCATAATCCTGCAATCGTTTGCGTATCCATATTTTTTCCCAAGGAAACAGGAAAAGGAGTTCTCATGAACATTAAGGGTGTTGGTATCGGTCGTGGCGTCGCAGTCGGCCCGGTCATTCGCATGGCCGCTCCGCTGCCGGAACCGTCGGACGCTCCGCGCGCCGAAAGCATCTCCGCGGAAACCGAAATCGCCCGCGTCGAAAAGTCGCTCGCCCTCGTCAACGCCGACCTGAACCGTCGCGCCGAAGAAGCCGCCAACGGCGACGAAGGCGCCAAGCAGGCCGCCCCGATTCTGCAGGCCATCGCCATGTTCGCCTCCGATCCGTCCCTTGCACAGTCCATCAAGGACCTCATCAACCAGGGCAAGACCGCCGAGCGCGCCGTGCTGGAAGGCTTCGGCGCGGTCGAAGACATGTTCCGCGCCATCGGCGGCTACCAGGCCGAGCGCGCAGCCGACCTGCATGACGTCGGCCAGCGTGTGATCGCCGACCTCATGGGCGCTCCCGCCCCAGGCCTGCCGGTCAGCGAAACCCCGTTCGTGCTCGTCGCCGAAGACCTGTCCCCGGCCGACACCGCCGCGCTCGACATGAGCAAGACCCTGGCCATCGTCACCTCCCAGGGCGGTCCGACCTCCCACACCGCCATTCTGGCGCGCGCCCGTGGCATCGTCGCGGTCGTCTCCGCCGCCGAAGCCGCCGAACTTGAGAACGGCACCAACGTCATCGTCAACGCAGCCAAGGGTGAGATCGTGGTGAACCCGAGCGAAGACGAGATCGCCGCCGCCGAAGCCGCCAAGTCCCGTGCCGCCGCAGCCAAGGAACTGCGTGGCAAGCCGGGCGCCACCAAGGACGGCCATCTGATTCCGCTGCTCGCCAACGTCGGCAAGCCGTCCGATGCCGCGAAGGCGCTGGAATACGGCGCCGAAGGCGTTGGCCTGTTCCGTACCGAATTCCTGTTCATCGGCAACTCCGAGCCGCCGAGCGTCGAAGAGCAGACCAAGGCCTACACCGAGCTGCTCAGCCAGTTCCCGGGCAAGAAGGTCGTGATCCGCATGCTCGACGCCGGCGCCGACAAGCCGCTGCCGTTCCTGACTCCGGAAGACGAGCCGAACCCGGCCCTCGGCCTGCGTGGCCTGCGCACCCTGCGCGCCCACATGGACGTGCTCGAAGGCCAGCTCAAGGCGCTCGCCGCCGCCGACGCCGCAACCGACGCGAACCTGTGGGTCATGGCCCCGATGGTCGCCGACCAGCATGAGGCCGACTACTTCGTCAAGCTCGGCAAGAGCTTCGGCCTGAAGTTCGTGGGCGCTATGGCCGAAGTGCCGTCGATCGCCCTGATGGCCGACAAGGTGGCCGACGTGGCCGACTTCGTGTCCATCGGCACCAACGACCTGACCCAGTACACCCTTGCCGCCGACCGTACCCTCGGTTCCGTGGCCAACTACCAGACCGCATGGCATCCGGCGGTGCTGCGCGCCATCAAGATGATCTGCGACGCGGGCAACGCCAAGGGCATGCCGGTGGGCGTGTGCGGCGAGGCCGCGGCCGATCCGGATCTGGCGGTCGTGCTGGCCGGTCTCGGCGTCAACTCGCTGTCCATGACCCCGGTGGCGCTGGACGATGTGCGCGCCTCCCTCGCCGAAGTCACCTTCGAAGAGGCCAAGGCCAAGGCGGCCGCAGCCCTCAATGGCGACTTCTACAAGCCGGCCGAGTGATTTCCCTTCTTTCCTTCACTCGGCTATTCCGGACTTTGCGGCTGCGTCATCGCGGCCGCAGGGTTCCGCCACTGCAAATGTGCCTATGAGAGCGATTCGGTTCTGATAGGCCCTGTTTCCCGGAATGACCCCGTTCCGTGCGATCGCCGCGCGGACGGGGTCGTTTCGGTTGCGGGTTGTGTCGATTGCTGCGATTGCGTCGATTGCGCCACCGGCGTAGACGCGTCATACGGCCGCGTCGCGTCACGCGCATGCGCGATACTGGAAGCATGAAGATTTCCGCAGATTTCACCGTCATTCCCGACGCGTTCGCCAAGGCGGCGCCGCCTGAGAACTGCATCGACGGCACTCCGATCGTTTCCTTCCCCTTCTATATCGACGAGCTCGACCCGTCCGTGCAGTTTCTGCATTGGGAATTCGTCGATCCCGATTCCATTCCGGTGTGCGGTTTCCAGTGGAACCATTGGTCGCTCGCCAATCTGCCCGTGGACGCGCTGATGTACGATTTCAACGATTCACATGCATTGGCGATTCCGGCCGATTTTTCCCGCACGGTGTCCGCGATGATTCCCGAGACGGTGCAGGGCCGCACGTCCGCCGCGTCGCCGCTGCTGAAGGGCCGCAGCGGCGATCCGGCCGTCACCATGCGTTACAACGGTCCGTATCCGCCTGATCGGGATCACGACTACTACCTGCACGTATGGGGCACCACCGCGCCTCTCAATGGTCTCAATCAAGGCTTCTGGCTCAACGAGATGGAACGCGCGTTGCGTAATTCCGGTGCGATCGCGGACCAAGGCGCTATCTTCCTGACCGGCAAGGCGTGACCGGCGAAACCGGCGAGAACAGCCGGCAAGGCGCAAACCGCGTAATCGCAAGAAAATACCAAAGAATACCGCAAACGTAAACAAAACAAACGAAAGGAACCTACATATATGGCATGCACCACGATTCTGGTCGGCAAGGACGCAAGTTATGACGGATCGACCATCATCGCCCGCAATGAGGACAGCGCGAACGGCGAATTCTGCCCGAAGCGCTTCATCGTCGTCAAGCCGGACGAGCAGCCGCGCCACTATAAGAGCGTGCTGTCCCATGTGGAAGTGGATCTGCCGGACGAGCCGTTGCAGTACACGGCCGTGCCGAACGCGGATCTGAAGGAAGGCATTTGGGGCGAAGCCGGCGTCAATGAGGCGAATGTGGCCATGAGCGCCACCGAAACCCTCACCACCAACGAGCGCGTGCTCGGCGCCGACCCGTTCGTGGAACTCACCCCAGCCAAAGGCAAGAAAGGCGAAGACGGCTACGAGCCGGAAGTGCCCGGCGGTATCGGCGAAGAGGACTTCCTTACCCTCGTGCTGCCGTATGTCAAGACCGCCCGCGAAGGTGTAACCCGTCTCGGCGCGCTGCTCGAACAGTACGGCACCTACGAGATGAACGGTGTCGCCTTCTCCGACGTGGACGAGATCTGGTGGCTTGAAACCGTCGGCGGCCACCACTGGATTGCCAAGCGCGTGCCGGACGAAGCATACGTGACCATGCCGAACCAGCTCGGCATCGACGAATTCGACCTTGACGATGCCCTCGGCGACCAGGAGGAGCATATGTGCTCCGCGGACCTCGGTGAATTCATCGAACGCAACCACCTCGACCTGGCCGTGGAGAACGTCACCCCGTTCAATCCGCGTGACGCGTTCGGCTCCCACTCTGATTCCGACCATGTTTACAACACCCCGCGCGCTTGGTACATGCAGCGCTTCCTCAACCCGTACGACGAGCAGTGGGACGGTCGGGACGCCGACCACCAGCCGACTTCGGACGACATTCCGTGGGCCCGCCAGCCCGATCGCAAGATCACCATCGAGGACGTGAAGTACGTGTTGAGCTCCCACTATCAGGGCACCCCGTACGATCCGTACGGCAAGCTCGGCGACCAGCGCACACGCCACATGTTCCGTCCGATCGGCATCAACCGTCAGAGCCAGCTGTCCGTCATGCAGATCCGCCCGTACCGCCCGCAGGTCAACCGTGCCGTGCAGTGGATCGCCTACGGCTCCAACCCGTTTAACACGCTCGTGCCGTTCTTCCCGAACGTCGACTCCACGCCGAAGTATCTTGAGGACACCACCACGCGCGTCACCTCCGAGAACTTCTACTGGGAGAACCGCATCATTGCGGCCCTGTGCGACGCCAGCTTCGCCGACACCGCCAATGCCGTCGAACGCTACCAGGAGAAGACCGGCGCGATGGGCCACCGCATGGTAGCCGCCACCGACGGGCAGATCGACCGTCTGGTGGAAGACGTCATCGACGAATTCGACGCGGACGACGAGACTGGCGATGTGCAGCCGATGGAACCGGACGAAATCATCGAAGCCGTCCGCAACGGCGAGGCGCGCGAAGTGCTCGCCACCGCCAACGAGACCATGGCCGCGCAGCTTAAGGCGGAAACCGACAAGCTGCTCGACTCCGTGCTCTACACCACCAGCATGAATATGAAGAACGGCTTCCACATGTCCGACTTCTGATATTTTCTGCGATTGCGCAATCGCAAGAAATTCTACGAAAACCCGCGTAGCAACCGGCTTCCGCACAGCGTTCGCCACAAAAAGTTCCGTATGACGGTCGGCGCGCGTCCGCTGTGCGGGAGCCGGTTTTCTTTGGTGGCGCGTGCTTATTAGAATGGCGATCGTCTTTGCTTTTCCGCTCGTGCCGGCGCGCGTTGCATAGGCGATGTCTGTCGCGTACGTTGTGCGCCATACAGCGGAATGCTTTCCCAAGAAAGGAACCCAGTGACCAGCATTGAGGATTTCACCAGCCAATACGGTCTGGTGCAGAAGATTGATGCGTTCGGCTATCTCGATTATCTGAAGAACAATCCGGATGCGCCGCGCAAGCATGGCAAGGTCGTCCTCGTCACCGCCGACACCCCGTTGAAGGCGTCCCGCGGCGAAGGCAAGACCACCACCACGATTGCGTTGATCGATGCGTTGCGCGAACGTGGCATCGACGCGGCAGCCGTGCTGCGCCAGCCGAGCATGGGCATCACCGCAGCCGGTTCCAAGGGTGGCGCGTCGGGCGGCGGCAAGGCCTCCCTGACCCACCCGGAGCTGATCGACTGGGGTCTGTGCGGTGAAATGGGAGCCATCGAGGCCGCCCAGAACCTGTTGGTCTCCTTTGCGGAGAAGGCTGTTGACGACGGCAAGCTGGACACCATCCTCGTACCGCGCGTCTCCGAAGTGCCGTCCCGTTCCCTGCGCCAGATCGCAGTGGACCGTGGAAAGGGCGACGTGGCTGAGCGTGTGGTGCTCACCCCGACCTGCGAGCTCATGCAGATCGTTGTGCTGTCGCGTTCCATGGATGAGATCTCCGAGCGCGTTGCCAAGATGGTCGCCGGCACGAAGGATGGCAAGGCCGTGACCTTCGGCGAATTCGTTGACCTGTGGCGTATCACCGGCATCCTCGGCGACGCCGTGAAGCCAGCCAAGACGGAGACCGTGAACGGCTCTCCGGTGTACGTGCACGGCGGCCCGTTCGCCAACGTGTCCATCGGCATTCCGACGCTGGTTTCCGTGGAAATGGCCTGCGCATTGCATGACGTGGTCATCGTCGAAGCCGGTTATGGTACCGACGCAGGCGCGCAGAAGTGGCTTGACATAGCCTGCCGCGAATACGACGCGCAGTGGCCGTCCGCAGCCATCGTCGTGACCCGCGCTTCCACGTGGCGCGACGATCCGGATCTGGCATGGCGCTACCCGTTCCACGTCCAGCGCCTCGAAGGTCTTGATATTCCTACCTTCCCGCTTATCAACCTGTGGGATGGCGAGGATGATCAGATTCCGGCGCTCAAGGACACCGCCAAGGAACTGGAATTCCGCGACCCGATCATCGGCAACCTGTACCGCGACGGTGGCGACGCGCTCGCCCCGCAGCTCGATGCGTTCGTCGATGCCGTGACGAACGGTTCCATGCCGGCCGAACCGCACAGCCACAAGGGCATGGCTCTGGTGGAGAACGTGCGTTGGGTCGCCGAGAACGCGTATGGCGTTCCATCTGACCGTGTGATTTTGAAGGACGGTTTCGCCGAATCGCTGGCCGCGGCTCAGAACCTATGCGCCAGCGCGGGCATCGACTTCGGTTCGCTTGCTTTGGTCGCCGTGAAGTCCCCGGCCACCATGACCGACAATGACCGCGCTCCGGAAACCGAGCGTACGGTGACGCTAAAGAAGGTCGAAGTGCATTCCGGTGCCGGCCTGGTGCACGTGAACCTCACCACGTCCCTGACCACGCCGATGCCAAAGATCGTCTGATTCGCTTGTGATTGCGCTACAAGATGATGCGTGTTGTATCTTCTCTGGCGCTCGCTGATTTGGCTTAAATGCAAAAGCCGCTGGTCCTGTTCGGGCCGGCGGCTTTTGCATATGGCTTTTCACATATGGTTGCCAAACGACGTTTTATTTGATGAGTAAACCGTTTTCTTGTGGTTTGATTGTCAAGAATGGCTATTTTCCAACGATTTTTTATTTGACGGTTATTTGACAGATCGTGCCGGTCGGTGGCTTTGCTCGGCTTCTACGCGATGCGGCTTCTGTGCCGGCACGCTTTTGCTCACGAGTGGCAGGTTTTGCGATTTTCAAGCCTTTGCGTCAGGAAAGGGGTATGATTACTGGCGATTTTGCCGGCTCTCACACCCCTTTTCGATCACGTCCCACTAAAAGAAACGGTTTCCTTGTTCTGAAGGGGGAGATTGGGAAAACCGTTCTTCGAACCGCCCGCCCGTCATACGGGCAGGCCTCGAGGGAACGGGGTTTCGTCAGAAGTTTCCACCGTTCCAGCCCCAGTCAGTCGTGGCGGTGTAGCGGAT
>OMBM01000744.1_pt1 | contig 15098 bp, 17 predicted proteins | sample 1644861 | NCBI WGS metagenome assembly OMBM01 (sample SAMEA103958165, study PRJEB25191) | human gut metagenome | biome: human-associated habitat [ENVO:00009003]; feature: intestine environment [ENVO:2100002]; material: feces | place: Germany | collected 2013/2015 | reverse complement strand
CGCCGGTGGCGCTGGAATACTGCTCCAGACAGCCGCGCTTGCCGCAGCCGCAGACGGCGGTCTCGTGGGGGTTGACGGTGATGTGGCCGATCTCGCCGCCGGCACCGTGAGCGCCATCGATGACCTTGCCGTTCACGATGACACCGCCGCCCACGCCGGTGCCCAGCGTGACCATGACGGCGCTGCGGCAGCCCTGTGCCGCGCCCATCCAAATCTCGCCCAGCGCAGCCACGTTGGCGTCGTTGCCCACCAGCACCCGGATGCCGCCCAGCAGCTCGCTGAGTTCAATGGAGACGTTGCGGTTGCCCCAGCCGCCAAGGTTTGCACACACGATGGGCACGATGCTGGAATCCAGCACCGGGCCGGGCACGCCCAGACCGACACCCTCGACTTCGTCTGCGGACAGACCCTTTTCCTGCATCTTCTGCTGCACGGCAGCAGCCAGATTTTCCAGAATGTGAACACCGTTATTGGAAGTATCGGTGCTTACCTCCCACTTTTCCAGCAGCTTGCCGCTGGTGGTGAACAGGCCGACCTTGGCAGTAGTACCGCCCAGATCGATGCCAAATGCGTATTCCTTCATGTCATTTACCCCTTTGATGCGGATGCGCCGCATTTTTTATCAGTATTTTATAGTATACCATATTTTTCCGCAAAAGAGCAGTACTGCGGCGGCATTTCGTGCAATCGGACTGAAATCCATGTAAAATTTTGGGCAGTTCCACAAGGAGATTCAGCGCACGGTGTTGGTCAGCGTGCCAATTCCTTCGATCTCGCACTGCACGGTGTCGCCCGGGTGCAAAAACTGCGGCGGGTCCATGCCCATGCCCACCCCGGCAGGGGTGCCGGTGGCAATGATGGTACCGGCTTTCAGGGTCATGCCCTGCGAAAGCTCGTGGATGACGTGGTCGATATCAAAAATTTGCAGCTTGGTGTTGGAATCCTGCCGTAGTTCGCCGTTCACCCGGCTGCGGATGGACAGCGCGGGCGGGTAGGTGTCAAATTCATCGGCGGTGACGATGCAGGGCCCCATGGGGGTAAAGCCGTCCAGACTTTTGCCGAAATACCACTGCTTGTGGGCGGTCTGTACGTCCCGGGCGGAGACATCGTTCAGGATGGTGTAGCCGAACACATAGTCTTTGGTCTGCCCGGTGGGCACATCCTTGGCATCCTTGCCCAGCACCACAGCCAGCTCACACTCGTAGTCCAGCTTCTGCACAAGGTCGGTGTGCGCCTCGATGCAGCCGCCGTCCGGTACCGCGCGGCTGACCCGCTTGGAGAAGTAGATGGCGTCCTGATGCTGGGTGGAAAAGGCATCCGCAGAGTACTTTTCGGCTTCGTCCGAGTGTGCCATGTAGTTGATGCCCAGACAGACCACGTCCTGCGCAGGGCAGGGGATGGGGCTTTGCAGGGTGACGGCTTCCACCGGCAGCGCCGGGATGCCGCTGATGGCCAGCTGCAAACCGAACCGCACCTGCGGGGTGAGGAAGGGGATGGCGTCGGACAGGGTCTCGTAGGAGAGCCCCAGCCAGCTCAGCGGCCAGACCTGTGTGCCGTCCTGCGAGAGGATGGCAGGGTCCTCCACACCGTCCGGCAGGCGGCAGGTGACAAAACGCATACAGTCCCCCTCCTCTCAGTGCCGGTAGGCGATGGCGCTGCGGATGCGCTCGGCTTCGGCTTCTCCCGCCAACTGACGCACCAGCTCCAGCGCAAAGGGGATGGCGCCGCCCAGACCGTAGCTGGTGGTGATGTTGCCATCCACGACCACCTCGGTGTCCAGCACATGGGCACCGGCCAGCTTGTCCTGAAATGCAGCGTGGGCGGTGGCGTTTTTGCCCTCCAGCAGACCCAGTGCCGCCAGCACGCTGGGTGCGGCACAGATGGCGGCTACCTTTTTGCCCGCCTTTGCAAAGGCAACGCAGGTATCCGTCACCGTCTTGTTGGCGGCAAGGTTCGGCGTGCCGGGAATGCCGCCGGGCAGCACCACCAGATCTACGTCGGAATAATCGACCTCCTCTGCCAGCGCATCGGCAGTGATATGCACCTTATGGCTGCTCAAAATCTCCCGGCTGCCGGAAGCGCTTGCCACCAGCACCTCCACCTTGGCGCGGCGGAGCAGATCCACCACCAGCAGTGCTTCGCACTCCTCGGTGCCCTCCGCAAAAAATACAACAGCTTTTGCCATAAGAAAAACCTCCTGTTCAAATCTCAAAAAGAAAAGCCGCGTGCCGCAGCTTTGGGCAATGCCCTTTTGGCGGTACGCGGCCTTTGTGTCAGTCAGCGGACTTTTTTTCAGCTTCCAGCAGCGCACGCAGTACACTGTCGTCTGCGCTCAGCACCCGGCTGACCCGGCTGATGATGGCGCTGGACGCACCGGTCTTGTCCATGATCTCGGTATAGATGCACTTGTCGGCCAGCAGCTCGGCAATGTTGTAGCGCTGCTCCATTGCGCTGAGCTCCGAATAGCTGCACACGTCCTGCAGAAAACGATAGCATTCCTCCGGGGTCTTGAGCTGCAGAAAAGCCCGGTACAGGCCGGAGTTGCCGGTGGGATGATCTTTCGCCATGATAGTCTCCTTTTTTGCACAGAATGCCCGCAGACAGCGGCTTTATTACACTACATCAGTGTAGTACAAACGCGGATAAATTTCAATGGCTATTTTGTGATTTTTCGGAAATCAGCTCAGGGTATGCTCATACACCAGCTCGTTGCGGGGCACGGTGCCGGTCTCCTGCTCGGCGGGGCGCAGTTCGCGGTAGCGCAGCGCCTTGAAGAATTGCTGCACCGGCAGCGCCTTGGCGTGGATGGTGCACCACACCCGGCCCTTGCCCTCGCCCTTGGCCAGCCGCTCACAGGTCTGCACGATGTCCCTGCCGATGGCTTTGCCGCGGTATTCCGGCTTGAGGTACAGGTGCATCAGGTGCAGGGCGGTGTTCTCCATCTTCCACGCAAAGTAGCCGATGAGCTTGCCGCCCAGAAACACCAGAAAATAGTTCACGTCATTGTCGATGTCCTCTTCAATGGCGTCGGCGCTTTGCAGCTCCTCCACAAGGGTGTCCAGCTGCTTGGCGGGGTAGTAGCGCTTGTAGACCTCGTGCCACAGTTCGCTGGCAAGGTCGGCGGTGTTGTGGATGTATTTGGCCTTTGCGACCAGCTTGTAATCAGGCTTCATAAAACTCCTTATACTTTTACAATGTAGTCCGGCTTGCGGGGTGCGGCGGGCTTGGGCGCGGCGGCGGGGTAGCCCAGAATGCAGTGGCCTACGCCGATCCAGTCCCCCTCGATGCCCCACTTTTTCAGCAGTGCTTTGCCCTCGGCGGAGTCGAACTCCTCCCGGGCGCGGTTGATCCAGCAGCTGCCCAGCCCCAGCGATGCGGCAGCCAGCATCAGGTTGCCCATGACAAGGCTGCCGTCCTGCACGGCGCAGTTTGCGTGGGCATCGGCCAGCACCACCAGAATGGTGGGTGCGCCGTACATGGGGTCGCTGTCGGCGCCCATGACGGCGGCGTTCATCCGGGTCAGCTGGGCGCGGGTAGCGGCATCCTGCACGACCACGATCTTAGCGCTCTGGCGTCCCATAGCGCTGGCGGCGTAGGTGCCGGCCTCCAGCACGGCGTCCAGCTCGGCATCCGTGATCTGCCGGGGCTCGTAGGCGCGGCAGCTGCGGCGGCTGCGAATGGTTTGTAAAGTCTCGTTAGTCATGAAAGATCCCCTCCTTAATAGTGGATGGCTTTATTGTACCACAACCTGCGCCGGAGTGCAAAGTGCCCGCCGGTAAAAAACATTGCTGGCTCCCGAAAACGTTTGCGCTGCAAAAACACGACAGAATGCACAAAAAACAAAAGAAAGATTATGGAAAAGCATTCTTGTTGCCAGCGGGCAAATCGGGTATAATAGGGCTACCATAGCGGAAAGGAGTTGTGCTCTATGGCAAAGGCATCGCAGGTCGTCATTATGGAGGGGGAATACTACATTATCAAGTCCCCCAACGGGAAGGTACTGGAAGTAAAGGATTTCAACACGGAGAACGGCGCCGGCATCCAGCTGTGGAGCTATGCGGGGCATCCGTGGCAGCAGTGGCAGTTTGTGGACGCTGGCGAGGGACGCTGGCGCATCCAGAACCGCTTTACCGGCAAGATGATCGATCTGGCACTTGGCGGCGTGGTGGAGGGCACATGGCTGCACCAGTGGAGCCGCACCAGCGGGCTGAGCCAGTGCTGGGCGCTGGAGCCTACCCGCAGCGGACGCACCCGCATCCGCAATGTGCTGGCGGATAAGTACATCGACCTTGTGGGCATGAACACCGCCAACGGCGCACAGGCGCAGATCTGGAACTATGTGGCGGGCGGCAATCAGGAGTGGACGCTGGAACGTATCGACCCCGATGCTGCCCAGACCGGCAAGCGCGCCGGGGAGGCAAAAGACCCCCAGCCCACGCCCAGCCAGCGCAAGCACCAGAACGATCTGGTGCGCAAGCTGAACAGCGCAGGCAAGGGCCGCGCCGGGCGCAAGGCATAAATCGAAAAACGCTTCCGCTGCTTTGCGTGGGCATCCGCAGCGGAAACACTTCCCAAAGGGCTGCTGCACAGCGTTTCATGCAGCAGCCCTTTCTTATGAAAAAAGATACGCGTATGCCGCCGCGTAGCGGCGGCATACGGTAAGCATTCTCGCCCTCTGGCGAAAAAACATCGGACAAAAAAGGAGAACTACCCAATGAACTTAGGCGCATTTATGGACCCGGAATTTCCCATCTTCAGCACCACCCTTTGCTATCTGGAGCGGGAGGACGCTTACCTGATGCTGCACCGCATCAAAAAGCAGGATGACTACAACCACGACAAATGGGTGGGCGTGGGCGGCAAATTTGAACGGTTTGAAAGCCCGGAGGACTGCCTTGTACGGGAGGTGCGGGAAGAGACCGGCCTTACCCTGACGCGCTACCGCGCCCGGGGACTGCTGACCTTTGTGTGGGGCAACATGACCGAGTTCATCCACCTGTACACCGCCGACCGGTGGGAGGGCGAGATGATAAGGGGCGATGCCTGCGCCGAGGGAGAACTGCAGTGGGTGAAAAAGTCTGAGGTGCAAAAACTGCCCATCTGGGAGGGGGACAAGCTCTTTTTCCGTCTGCTGGAGGAAGAACACCCCTACTTTTCCCTCAAGCTGGTGTATGACGGCGACACCCTGAAACAGGCCGTGCTGGACGGGAAACGCATCGTATAAAAAGGTGCAGAATATATGGACTTATGGTGGGATGCAACCCTTTGGACAAAATAGACATAAAAAGAAAAGATTTTTCAGCACTTAAATCAGGACGCGTGCAGAAAAAACAAAAAATACTGACAGATGTGCCATCGAATAAGGACTTTTGACGCATTTTAATAGAAAAAAGAAAAAACCACTTTCTTTTTTTGCAAAAATATGTTACTATTCTGTTACGGAACTGTGGACAGCCTGCAACCAGAGACTGTCTGTAAACACAAACATTCTTTAAGGAGGAATGTGTCTTATGATGAAGTATCTCCAGAAACTGGGCAAGGCACTGATGCTTCCCGTCGCGGTCTTGCCGATCTGCGGCATCCTGATGGGTCTTGGCTATGCCTTTGCTCCGGGCGTTATGGGTGTGCCCGGTGCAGCAACTTCCGGCGCAGCTTATACCGTTGGCTTCCTGCTGGTCAAGGCAGGCGGCGCTCTGATCGACAACATGGCATGGCTGTTTGCAATCGGTGCAGCAGTCGGTCTGGCGGATGACCACGACGGTACCGCTGGTCTGGCTGGCCTCGTCAGCTTCCTGATGATGCAGCAGCTGCTGAACCCCGCCGTCGTCGGTGCAGTCCGCACCCTCGAAGAGGGCACTGCTACCTACATCGCTTTCCAGAAGGTCGCTGGCAACTCGTTCATCGGCATTCTGGCCGCTGTGGTGGGCGCGACCTGCTACAACAAGTTCAAGAACACCCAGATGCCTGACTGGCTGGCATTCTTCTCCGGCAAGCGCTTCGTCGCAATTGCCACCGGCCTGATCTCCATCGTGGTCTCCGTTGTCCTGCTGTTCGTCTGGCCTCTGATCTTCGGTGCACTGGTCGCTCTGGGCGAGGCCATCGCAAGCATGGGCGGCATCGGCGCTGGTATCTATGCGTTCCTGAACCGTCTGCTGATCCCCACCGGCCTGCATCACGCTCTGAACAACGTGTTCTGGTTCGACACCATCGGTCTGGGCGACCTGTCCCACTTCTGGGCTGGCGAGACCTCTGCGGATGTGGGCTGGAGCCTCGGCATGTACATGTCCGGCTTCTTCCCCTGCATGATGTTCGGTGTCGCCGGTGCTGCGCTGGCCATGGTCCGCACCGCTAAGAACAAGAAGGCTGCCATCGGTCTGGTCCTGTCCGCTGCCATCTGCGCTTTCGTCTGCGGCGTCACCGAGCCGTTCGAGTTCGGCTTCATGTTCCTGTGCTTCCCGCTGTACATTGTCTACTCTGCTCTGTACGGCATCTTCACCGTCATCACCTACTACTCCGGCTTCCGTGCTGGCTTCTGCTTCTCTGCCGGTGCCACCGACCTCGTGTTCTCCGCTTCCCTGCCCGCAGCTGCTAAGACTTGGATGATCATCCCTCTGGGCATCGCTGCTTTCGTCGTGTTCTACGCTGTGTTCTACTTCGCCATCACCAAGTTCGACCTGAAGACCCCCGGCCGTGAGGACGAGGACGCCGAAGAGGCCGAGAAGAAGGTGACGCTGGCCAACAACAACTACACCGAAGTTGCTTCTGGTGTGCTGAAGGCCATCGGCGGCAAGGCAAACGTCTCCAGCGTGGACTACTGCGCTACCCGTCTGCGCTTCACCATCAAGGACTACACGCAGGTCGATGAGAAGGCTGTCAAGGCTGCTGGCGCTGCCGGCGTCATCCGCCCCGACAAGAACACCTGTCAGGTCATCATCGGAACCAAGGTCCAGTTCGTGTACGACGAGCTGAAGAAGATGCTGTAAGTGCATTTCTGAATTGCAATCTGCGGAAGTCTGGTTGATTCCGCATCTGTTCCCATGGGCCGCTGAGGGCGGGCGTTTACGCCCATCCTCGGCGGCCCTCTTTTTTGTTCACACAAAAGCGTTTTCTGGAAACCGAAAGCGTGTTATACTAGGGTCAATGAAAAAAATCAGGAGGTTCCCATTATGAAGATCATTCGTGCAAAGGATTATAAGGATATGTCCCGCAAGGCTGCCAACATCATCTCCGCGCAGGTCATTATGAAGCCCAACTGCGTGCTGGGTCTGGCGACCGGCGGCACCCCGGTGGGCGCGTATGCACAGCTGGTGGAGTGGTACAACAAGGGCGACATCGACTTCTCCGAAGTCACCACCGTCAACCTCGACGAGTACCGCGGGCTGCCCAAGGAGCACCCGGAAAGCTACTGGAGCTTCATGCACAAGAATCTGTTCGACCATGTGAACATCCGCCCCGAAGCGATCCACCTGCCCGACGGCACCAACCCCGACGCGGCAGACGCTTGCGCCAAGTACAACGAGATCATCCACAGTGTCGGCGGCATCGACCTGCAGCTGCTGGGCCTTGGCCCCAACGGCCACATCGGCTTCAACGAGCCGGGCGAAGCCTTTGAGCTGGAGACCCACTGCGTTGACCTGACCCCCGCCACCATCGAGGCCAACAAGCGCTTCTTTGACGGCAACGAGGACCTTGTGCCCAAACAGGCCTACACCATGGGCATCAAGACCATCATGCAGGCCCGCAAGGTGCTGGTGGTGGCCAACGGTCTGGCCAAGGCCAAGGCCGTCAAGGCCGTTGTGTCCGGCCCCGTCACCCCGGAGTGTCCGGGTTCCATCCTCCAGATGCACCCCGACTGCATTCTGGTCGCCGATGAAGAGGCACTGAGCCTTCTTTAAGGAATAAACCTCTCCGTCATCGCTTACGCGATGCCACCTCCCCTGCTGAGGGGAGGCCTTGGCAGTCGGATGAAGCTTGCTGGATACGCCAGAGGCTCCCCTATTAGGGGAGCTGGCAAGCCGAAGGCTTGACTGAGAGGTTGGAGGAACGAGCATATGATCATCAAGAACGCAAAAATCTATACCCCCCGCCACACCTTTGAGGAGGGGGACCTCTTCATCCGCGATGGCCGCATCGTGCCCTTCGCCCAGCCCGAAGAGGGCGAGGAAGTCGTGGACGCGGCCGGGGCCTATGCCCTGCCGGGTCTGGTGGATATCCACTTCCACGGGGCTATGGGCAAGGACTTCTGCGACGGCAGCGAAGAAGCCATCCAGACCCTCGCTGACTTCGAGGCCAGCAAAGGCGTGCTGGCCATCTGCCCCGCGACCATGACCTTCTCGGAAGAGATCCTGAACAATGTCATGGATGCCGCCGCCGCCCACAAAAACGGCAAGGGCGCGGACCTTGTGGGTATCAACATGGAAGGCCCCTTCATCAGCCCGAAGAAGGTGGGCGCCCAGAACCCGGAGTACCTCCACCCCGCCGATGTGGGGATGTTCCGCCGCTTGCAGGAGCGGTCGGGCGGCCTGATCAAGCTGGTGGATGTTGCCCCGGAGGAGCCGGGCGCACTGGACTTCATCAAGGAGTGCCACGAGGAGGTGCGCATCTCCATCGCCCACACCTGCACCAGCTACGATACCGCCCTCGCGGCCTTTGACGCCGGTGCCACCCACATGACCCACCTGTACAACGCCATGCCCGGCATCACCCACCGGGAGCCCGGCCCCATCATTGCGGCGCTGGAGCGGGGCGCGGAAGTGGAGCTTATCACCGATCACGTCCACATCCACCCGGCCATGGTCCGCTTCACCTTCAACACCTTCGGCGATGACCACGTGATCCTGATCGCCGACAGCATGATGGCCTGCGGTCTGCCCGACGGCCAGTACAGCTTGGGCGGACAGGCGGTCACCGTCTGCGGCCCCCGTGCCACCCTGACCGAACAGCCCGGCACCATCGCCGGAAGCGCCACCTGCCTGTACGACTGCATGAAGCGCGCCGTGCTGGAAATGGGCGTCCCGCTGGAAAGCGCTGTCCGCGCCGCCAGCGAAAACCCCGCCAAGAGCATTGGCATCGACAACGACTACGGCAGCTTGAGCGCCGGACGGTACGGCAACGTGATTCTGGCCGACGAAGCGCTCAACATCAAGGCTGTCATCCAGAAAGGAATCCGCATCCTATGAACCCCGTGACCCTGACATGGCGGCTGCTGACCGCTGACGAACTGACCCGCGTGTACCTCCACGAGATGTGCCGGGATTTTCCCCAGAGCGAGCGGAAGCCGCTGAGTATGATCCTGACCAGCGAAGCCGCCGGGACTGCCCACACATGGGGCATTTTTGACGGCGAGGCGCTGGCGGCGTATCTATTGATGGTGCGGCCCGTGGGCTGTGCCATGAGCCAGTTGGACTATTTCGCCGTTCTGCCCCAATACCGGGCGGCAGGGCTCGGCGCGGCCCTGCTGGCCGAGCTGCCCAGCCACGAAAACGGCGCGTCCGCCATCCTCATTGAGGCCGAGTGCCCCGAAAAGGCTGAGGACGAAGCCATGGCCGTCCGCCGCTTGGGCTTCTACGCCCGCTGCGGCGCACAGGACGTCGGCTGGACCGAACACCTCTTCGACGCATGGTTCCGGGTGCTGGTGCTGCCCTGCGGCTCCCGCACTCCGGACGCCGAAACCACCGTGCAGGGTCTCGTGGACTGCTACCGCCGCACCATGGGAGAACCCCAGTGGAGAAAGTACGTCACCTTCTACCGCCCCGATGGGTCTACGGCGCAGTTCTGACCCCGAAATCCTAAATCCCCCGCCGCCCGCCTGTACGCTGTGTACGGACGGGCGGTTTTTGCTGAAAAAAAGAGACTTGACAGAACGAAAGAATATGGGTATTCTTGACAGAGAAATCATTTGCGGAGTGCCCGCTGGGGCACGAATCAACAGGAGGAAAAAAACAATGGAAATGATGACTCGGCGTTCGTTCTTGAAGATCACCGGCGCGATGGCGCTGGCTGTGGGTGCAGCGGGTGCACTGAGCGGCTGCGATGCGGTCGATAATGCGCTCGGCTCGTTCTTCCAGCAGTACGGTGACCAGAAGGGCCATGCGGCAGACAGCGCAGGTTCTTTTATGTATGCCCTGAGCAATCAGTACCAGCCGTGGTGGCATGGGGAAGAGCTTGCGCTGCTGGCTGTCGAATTTCAAGTCAAGAATCTGACCGAGGATACGGTCACCTTCAAGGCAAGCGACATCACCAGCGCAACGATCGACGGCCACAAGGCAAAGGTCGTTCTGGACCCGAAAAAGGAAGCAAATGTGAGCGATGTTGGCAAGTGCACCCCGCTGTTCGGTGCAAACGGCACCAAGACCTATGGGCCGGGCAAGAATCTGAATAAGGCCGAGGAGGGCTACATCTACTTCCAGCCCGAGGACGAAGCCCATGTCAGCAAAAACTGGAGCAGCTTGGAGTTCACCTTCAAGCTGAAAGGCAAGACTTCCACCTTTGTGATGAACCGGAATGCAGACGGAAGCGCTACCTCTGCCCGGAAATAATAGAACCAAAACCTAGGAGAGCGATTTTATGGAACTGAAATTTTCCCGTCGTGTATTTCTGAAGAGTGCTGCGGCCGCGGCGCTGGCTGTTTCGGCGGCGGGGCTGACGGCTTGTGGCAGTGGAGATCTGGTTGCAAATGCAAAGGGGTTGAATGATACTGCCGAACTGAGAGAGATCAAAATGACGGTTCGTTCGCTCTCCTATGGGTATGCTTCGGACGGTACGTTCTATTTGGTTCCGAAAGTTCTCATCAATAATGGCAGCGCTGCGGGCATTCCCATCGACCCGGCCAATGGCAGCTTTAAGCTGCGGGTGAATGGCTCGAAGGATCTGACGATCGATTCGGAGTCGATGGCGTTCTTGAAGAAAAACAAGAGCTGGAATGCGATGGAAAAGCGCACGCTGAATCGCGGCCAGCAGGAGGGGGGGCATCTGTGCGGAACGGGCAAGGATATCTCGTTTGATTATGTGCAGATCTTGTTCTTCCCGAATCCGCAGGACAATAAAACTTATCTGAGCTGCAAGGTCTATAAGAAAGAAGCCAATACCATTATTATCACCCAGTAAAAACAAAAAATATCGACGCCGGAGTTGTGCGGTTTGCACAGCTCCGGCGCTTTTTCTTTGCCGACTTGCACAAAGATTTTACTTCGATTTTGCTCCATCATGGTCGCAGCCGGAACGGCGGGGCGCTATAATCAAGGCGTTCCAAGGGAAAACACAAAAAAGGAAAATCGAGACCGGGCAAAAGCTCCGGCGTTATTTTGGAGGAAAACATCATGAAAAAGATCACGCGTCGTTCGTTCCTTGCCGTTTGTGGTGCAGCCGCTGCTGCCGCTGCCCTGACCGCCTGCGGCGGTTCCGCTTCTTCCGCCGCTGCCTCTTCCGTGGCATCCACCGCTTCTTCTGCGGCGGCTTCCACGGCTTCCGGCAGCCTGTCCGGCAATGTGGCCACCGGCGGTTCCACTTCCATGAAGAACGTCATCGCTGCCCTGACCGAAGGCTTTGCGGAAGTGGAGCCGGGCGTCACCGTCAGCTATGACCCCACCGGTTCCGGCGCCGGCATCACCGGTGCCACCGATAAGACGCTGGACATCGGCCTGTCCTCCCGTGCTCTGAAGGACGAGGAGAAGAACGATGTGGACGGCACCGTTATCGCACTGGACGGCATCGCCATCATCGTGAACAAGGCCAGCAAGGTCGAGGACCTGACCGTGGACAAGCTCAAGCAGATGTTCACCGGCGAGATCACCAACTGGGCCGATGTGGGCGGCGACGACGGCGAGATCGTTCTGATCGGCCGTGAGGCTGGTTCCGGCACCCGCGACGGCTTCGAGAGCATCGTGGACGTGAAGGATTCCTGCAAGTATGCGCAGGAGCTGACCGCCACCGGCGCCGTCATCAGCGCGGTGGAGGCCAACCCCCTCGCCATCGGCTACGCTTCCCTCTCCGCTGTGGGCGACACCGTGAAGATGGTCACTGTCGGCGGCGTGGAGTGCAGCGAGGAGACCGTCAAGGACGGCAGCTATGAGGTCCAGCGCCCCTTCGTCTTCGTCACCAACAAGTCTGTCACCCTGTCCGAACAGGCACAGGCCTTCTTCGACTTTGCCACCAGCACCGATGCCGCCGACCTCATCCGTACTGCCGGTGCCGTCCCTGTGAATGAGTGATGACCTGAATCTATGAAACAGAACAAATCGTTTCTGAAAAAGATCGAGCTGCCCCGCACCCCCGCCGAATGGCTGGAGGCCGTGATGAACTTCCTGTTCTTCCTGTGCGGAATGCTGGCGGTGGGCTGCGTGCTCCTCATTTCGGTGTACATGATCGCGTCGGGCGTGCCCGCCATCCGCAAGATCGGCCTGTTCCGCTTCCTGTTCGGCACCGAGTGGGCCTCCACCGCCGCCGACCCGAAGTACGGCATCCTGCCCTTCATCCTCTCCAGCGTGTACGGCACGCTGGGGGCCACCCTCATCGGTGTGCCGGTGGGGCTGTTGACGGCGGTCTTCCTTTCAAAGGCAGCCGGGCCCCGCGTGCGCACCGTGGTGGTCACCGCCATTGAGCTGCTGAGCGGCATCCCCAGCGTCGTGTTCGGTCTGCTGGGTATGCAGGTGCTGGTGCCCGCCGTGGCCAAGGCCTTCGGCAAGGCGTCGGGCGCGTGCCTGCTGAGCGCCATCGTCGTGCTGGCCATCATGATCCTGCCCAGCATCGTTTCCGTGTCGGTAACGGCCCTGAACGCCGTGCCGCCGGAGTATGAGCAGGGCAGCCTCGCGCTGGGAGCCACCGACACCGAAACGTGGTTCAAGATCAGCGTCCCCGCCGCGAAAAGCGGCATCGCAGCCGGTATCGTGCTGGGCATCGGCCGCGCCATCGGCGAGGCCATGGCCGTCATGATGGTAGCGGGCAACAGCCCCAATATGCCGGACAGCCTGTTCCGCAGCGTCACCTTCCTGACCACGGCCATTGCCAAGGAAATGAGCTACGCCAGCGGCCTGCAGAAACAGGCGCTGTTCAGCATCGCGCTGGTCCTGTTCGTCTTCATCATGGGCATCAATGTGGTGCTGAACGTGATCCTGAAGGGAGGCGACCGCGATGCACGCTGATCTCTCCCCGGCCCGCCGAGCATGGAACCGCTTCTTCACCGCCGCCGTCTGGGCCGCCGCCATCCTCGTGATGGTGCTGGTGGCGGGCATCCTCGGGATGGTTCTGGTGCGGGGCATCCCCCACATCAGCTGGAAGTTCCTGACCACCACCGCCAGCGTGCTGAAGGGCACCGACGGCATCCTGCCCGCCATCCTGAACACCCTGTACGTCATCCTGCTCACCCTGCTGATCGTGCTGCCGCTGGGGGTGGGGGCGGCGGTCTACCTGACCGAATACGCCTCCAACCGCCGCCTGATCGCGGTGATCGAGTTCACCAACGAGACGCTGGCGGGCATCCCCAGCATCATTTACGGCTTGGTGGGTATGCTGGTCTTCGCGCAGACGCTGGGCTTTCAGACCTGTCTGCTCTCCGGCAGCCTGACGCTGGTTATCATGAACCTGCCCACCATCATCCGCACCACGCAGGAATCGCTGAAAACGGTGCCGCAGGGCTACCGCGAAGGCGCGCTGGGGCTGGGCGCGGGCAAATGGCACATCATCCGCACCATCGTGCTGCCCTGCAGCATCGACGGCATCGTGACCGGCTGCATCTTGGCGGTGGGCCGTATCGTGGGCGAGAGCGCCGCGCTGCTCTTCACCGCCGGTGCTGCCGAGGTCATCGCCAAGAGCGTGGCCAAAGCCTACACCTCCAACGGCGCGACCCTCTCCGTCCTGCTCTATCTGCGGGCCTTTGAGGACGGCGATTTCGACTCCGCGTGGGCCATCGGTGCCGTGCTGCTGGTGCTGGTGCTGGCCATCAACCTTGCCGCCCGGCTGGCCAAGAATAAGCTGAAACAAAAACAATAAGAGGATTATTATGGAGAATGCTCCGATCATCACCGCCCAAAACTTAAACCTATGGTACGGCGATTTCAAAGCTCTGAAAAATATTTCGCTGGATGTCGGCGAGCGGGAGATCACCGCGCTGATCGGCCCGTCCGGCTGCGGCAAGTCCACCTTCCTCAAGACGCTGAACCGGATGAACGACCTCGTGCCCGGCGTGCGGATCGAGGGTGACGTGCGGCTGCGCGGGCAGGACATCTTTGCCCGCGAGATGCAGCCCACCGAGCTGCGCCGCCGCGTGGGCATGGTGTTCCAGAAGGCCAACCCCTTCCCCATGAGCATCTACGACAATATCACCTACGGCCCCAAGCTCCACGGCGTGCGGAACAAAGCCGAGCTGGACGAGCTGGTGGAGCGCTCGCTGAAGGGCGCGGCGCTCTGGAACGAGGTGAAGGATCGCCTGAAAAAGAGCGCGCTGGGCCTTTCCGGTGGCCAGCAGCAGCGGCTGTGCATTGCCCGTGCGCTGGCGGTCCAGCCCGAAGTGCTGCTGATGGACGAACCCACCAGCGCCCTTGACCCCGGCTCCACCATGAAGGTGGAAGAGCTGATGAGCGAGCTGAAAGAGAACTATACCGTCGTCATCGTCACCCACAATATGCAGCAAGCGGCCCGCATCAGCGACAAAACGGCCTTCTTCCTGCTGGGTGAGCTGGTGGAGGCGGGCCCCACGGCGCAGATCTTCAGCACGCCGCAGGACAAACGCACAGAGGATTATATTTCCGGCCGGTTCGGCTGAGAGGGAGGTTTTCACATGACCATTCGCGCACAATATGATGCAGACCTCGCCGCGCTGAAAACGGCCGTGGCCGAGATGGGCGGGTGCGCCGCCGACGCCGTGGAGGCCGCACTGGAAGCGCTCTGCACCGCCGATGCCGACGGGGCCGCGGCGGTCATCAAGGGGGACGGCCGCATCAACAGTATGCAGCGGGACATCGAGCACCGCTGCATGACCCTGCTGCTCCGCCAGCAGCCCGTGGCGGGCGACCTGCGCCGCATCTCGACGGCGATGAAGATCGTCACCGACATCGAGCGCATCGGCGACCATGCCGCCGACATCGCCGAGATCATCCCCCACC
>OMBM01000733.1_pt1 | contig 15222 bp, 5 predicted proteins | sample 1644861 | NCBI WGS metagenome assembly OMBM01 (sample SAMEA103958165, study PRJEB25191) | human gut metagenome | biome: human-associated habitat [ENVO:00009003]; feature: intestine environment [ENVO:2100002]; material: feces | place: Germany | collected 2013/2015 | reverse complement strand
ACCACGTTTTCGCGAAGAGAGAAAAATCGAACACCTCCGGGAGCAGTTTGGCGGACGACATGAACTCCTTCAAGTCCTTGAAGCCCGCCAGCACAACCCAGATAATCGGGAAAACCGCGATGACCGTCATAATCAGGCAGAAGAAGATGATGAACCCATACCCAACCCGGACAGACGCGGAGTGCATATCGTAGTCCCGGATGACGCCGGTGCGCTGTGCTTTTGCCATATGCGTTCGCCCTCCTTAATCCCAGTCGGATTCTTTGCGGTCGAAGTAGGAGTAAATCGCCGTCATGACGAGCAAAATCAGCGTGACAATCACCGCAACGGCAGATGCCTTGCCATAGTTCATCGAGCCGCCGAACGCGTACTGCCACATCAGCTGCATCAGCGACAGGGACGCATTATCCGGGCCGCCCTTCGTCAGCACCATCGGTTCATACATAATCTGGAACACGGAGATGATTTGCAGAATCAGCAGCGTACCCGCGAGCTTCTTGATGGCAGGAATCATGATGTGGATGATGCGCTGCCAGATGCCCGCGCCGTCAATCGCCGCCGCTTCATACAGCTCCGGGCTGACACTGGACATGCCCGCCATGTAAATCAGCGCCGTCGCGCCCGCGCCCTTCCACGTCGCAATCAGGATGATGATGGGGATGACCCACTCCGAGCGCGTCAGGTACGTCTGCGGCGCAATGCCCAAGTGGCTGAGCAGGATGTTCAGCACGCCGGACTTCTCGCCGGAGAAGAACGCCGACCAGAGGATGACGACCGCGAGGCCCGGCAGCATATTCGGCAGATACGCCACCGTGCGGAAGAAGCTCTTGCTCCGCACCGTCTCCCCAATCAGCAGCGCCAGCACCATCGGCAGAAAGAAGCCCAGCAGCAGCGACCAGAACGTGTACGAGAACGTGTTCATCAGCGCCTGCAGGAAGTCATCTTTGCCCATGACGCTGATGTAATTCTTGAAGCCGATGAAGTTCACCAGTTCGATGTTGCGCGTCTTATACAGGCTCATCACCACGCTCTCGAACAGCGGTTCCCAGACAAAGAACAGCATCAGCACGAGGCTCGGCAGCATAATCAGCCAAGCATTGAGGTGGTCAACCGTCCGTGCGCGCAAGCCGACTTGCGCCTTTTTTCTGCTCATAGGCGTTCCTCCGCGAAGATTTGAGCGATTTTTGTGTAAAAGAAACCGGCATCGGTTCTCCTCCGCCGGTGTTCTTTTTTCCAATTAGAAATGAGGAATTAGCAATTAGCAATAATTGCCCGATGGCACCGCACTGCCCCGTCCGCATTGACTTTCGCTCGTCACCAACAAGGGCTAACCCAAAGTGCAGCGGCTCCGAAGGTTTCCAAAGGGCGATCGGAAAGCCCTTTGGTCGCCTCCGCAGAGGCGAAACCCTCTGCAACAAACAGTGCAATGCCATGCAGAATCAGAAATTAATAATCATTGATTTCATCATCCAGATACTCCTGGAAGGAATCCTGCGCCTTTTGCAGTGCCTTGCGCACATCCGCGCCTTCGCGGGTGATGACGCGCTGAATTACAGCGGTCAGCTCGCGATACAGCTGCTGCGCAAAGACGGGTTCTTCCGAGCGCAGCGTAATCGTGCCCTGCGTGATGGAATCGAAGAAGTCGTTGTACAGGCGCATATCCACGTTGCAGTATTCGTCAATAATCGCCTGCTTCGCCGCGTTGTAGTCCGCATCGTTCCACGCGCTGATGGCGGGCAGAACCGGTGCGCCGCGGTCGCGCTTGGCAGCATAGTCCGCGCGCATCCCCTCGATAATCTGGTCATTCAGGTACGGCATCTTGCCCAGCACGGTCAGGTATGCCATCAGCGCCGTCGCCTGATCATCGGTAATGTTCGGCGCGAACATGTAGCAGGTGCCGCCCGCCAGCGCATAGCGTCCCGCGTCGCCCGCCGGGAACGGAATCAGCGCGAAGTCCTCCACCGGCAAACCCTTGTTGGAGGTCGGCTGGTCAACCGAGTCATCCGCCGCGAAGTTCATCGCCGCTTCGCCCGTGCCAAGCAGAGAATGCGCGCCCGCCCAGTCGGTCGTGGTCGCGTCGGCATTGAGGATGTTGTACTTCCAGCGCAGGTCGCGGATGTACTCCATCGCCGCCACGCACTCGTCGGATGTGAAGTTGCACACCCAGCGGCCGTCTTCATCCTGATATTCCAGCGCGTTTTCGCCCACGCAGCCGAAATTCCACGCGATATTGGTGAACAGCCAGCCGCCATACGTCTCGCTCGCCGGGAATACCAGCCCCGCCTTGCCCGTCTTTTCGCGGATAATCTGACCGTATTCCGCCACTTCCTGCAAGGTCTTGGGGTAAATCGGCAGACCTTCCTCGTCCACCAGCCCTGCCTCGCGGAACAGGGCGACATTGATGTGCATACCCAGCACATAGCCGTCGCGCGGCAGACCGTAGATGCGGCCGTTCTCGTCAGACAACATTTCGAGGTACGACGGGCTGAACTCATCCAGCACGCCCGCGCGCTCCAGCGCATCGGTCACGTCGCCGACAAGATGCTGGCTGATCAGCAGCTGCGGGTCGGTAAACGGCGGCTGGAAGATGCTCGGCGCCGTGCCGCCCTTCGCCATCGGAACGTAGCTGCTCAGGGTGTAGGAGTAGTAATCCGGCACCAGCGTCACGTTCGGGTACTGCTTCTTCATCGTTTCGCGATAGCTCTCAAAGAGCGCCTTTTCCGCTTCCGCCGCCGTATCCGCGGGCCAGTTACCCAGCGTAATCGTGCAGGTCAAGTCCGCATCAACGACCTCTTCCGCCATCGCCAGCGGCAGCGCGCCCAGCATCAGGCACAGCACCAGCAGCATGGAAACCAATTTCATCGACCCTCTCATGGGAAAACCTCCTTCACGAGTTCATGGCGTATTTTCGTTAGGTTTAACGCTCAACCTTTTCTCTATTATAGTGTATCAAGCCCATTTTGTCAATCCCGTTTCGAGATTTTTTTGAAAAGAAAAGGGGCTGCTTCGGAGAAGCTGTGTCCCCGAAACAGCCAAAGGAATGTATTATTTGCTTTCCTTGAAAACGACCATCAATCCCTGTGCATTTGCCCAGTCAATCACCTGCTGATTTTCCGCGTCGCAGAGAATCACCGGATGGCAGCCGCTGAAGGCATCATCCGCCAGCGTTTGCACACTGTTCGGGATAATGACCAGCCGCAGTAGCGTACAGTCTGCAAAGGCGCGCTTTCCAATCGCAGTAACGCCCTCCGGAATATTCACCTGCTGCACCTGCCACATGCCGACAAAAGCTTCTTCCTCGATTGCCTTCAAATTCGCAGGCAGCTGCAGAATGTGATCCGACGCAATTGCATACCCATTGCCCAGCCATGTATCGCAAATCCGGCAGACTGTTGCACTCACCAGACCGTCTTCCGTCGGTGTTGCAGGCCGTACCGTCTCAATGTACGGCGTATGCGGTATGTCGATGCGGCTCGTAACATAACTTTGTTCCGATTCCACATAGTTGTCCGCTGTCTGCGCAATGTAGAGAGCATATCCCAGGTCGCAGCGAAGCGCCGAGAGGTCAAGCGTAATTTCGCGCCTGCCGTCCGGGTAAAGTTCTGCACGATCCTCCACATAGAAGTGCGTTATAGGAGCACTCGATATGCCGTCTTGCGGCCAGAAAATCAAATCCAGCTGCGCATTCTCCGGGAAAATGTGCGAATCCGAAAGCGTCAGCGTCAGCTTGTTGTCCACCAGCTGTGCAGCATCACGAATGGGCGGCAGCTGGCATTCCAGCACCAAGTCAAATTCCGTCGGTGCCAGTGTGTTAATGTACTGGCTCAGGGTCGGGGTGAAGGTCGCATGATAGACCTTTCTGCCAGTAATGGTTTGTTTCTTTTCTATATCTTCTCCCCTTTCTATGGTGAACAGCGCCACGCTTGCTTCTTCGGTATCTTCCGACAGCGTCAGCGTGCCATCCACATTCCAGTCGCACAGCATCGCCGTGTATTCCGGATCATCCAGCCGCACTTCCGCGCCATACGGATAGAGCGTCTGCGTATTCACCGTCACTTGCGCATACTCGCCCGTCAGGTCGTCACTGAGCCAGTAGCCGTTGTTTGTGCCGATGATGGTCGGCTCAAATTCGCCCTGCGCGTTCTGCCAGTCCAGCGTATCCATGTGCCGCCCTGCGAAGTCCAGCACATACGCATAGCTCGCATCCATCAGCTCCTCAATCGGCTGAACTTCCGCATACACCAGCTTCTTTCCCTCTGTAAAGGACGCAGATGCCTGCGCCACAACCTCCGCCTCAACATCCTTGGAGTACGCCTGATAGAGGAAGGTCTGGTCGTAGTTGTCGCAGTCTTTCACTTTCGGATCATCCCCGAACGACAAGCGATACGTTTCTCGATTGAGCATGAAGTATCTCGCCTTTCCGAAATGCTCCACAAAGGCAGGATGCGTGAAATACCATTGCCCATCAATCTGAATCATATTCACGGCATCGCCGTCAAAATAAGAAACAAACACCGAGCTTTGATCACCAATGCCCTCGCCTTCAACGATGCCCTTCGCGCTGAAGTAGATATCATTGGTAACATTTGCCGCGTTCAGCAGTGCTTTGTATGCAAATGCCCAGCCCCAGCGCGTACCTTTACGCAAAGTAAGCACCATTTTGCCGCTGTATGTGTGCGGCAGCATGTCTGACAGCTTCGTTTCGCTGAGCATCCAGTCTACCAGCGCTTCTGCCTTCTGATAGTCTGTCATGTCATCCGTAATTACCTGCGCGACAATTTTTGCTGCCATCTGGTCAGCCGTGCCGAGGTATTCTGCCGGAATCGACTCATCCAAATGCACAGGAATCTGATGCGCCAGCGCGTACTGATGCGCCGCGCTGCCCGACGGCGTGTAGAATTCCACAACCGCTTCGCTGAACGCATCATCCGCAATTTCCGTAACCGATGCCGGAATTTCCAGCAGCAGCATCGCGTTTCCAAATGCATTTGCGCCGATGCGCTCCAAGCCATCCGGCAGTTTCAGCGCTGCCAAAGCAACATTGCCGTGGAATGCCTGTGTGCCAATGCTGCGCACACCCTGCGGGATGGTAAGCGTCTGTATCCGCGTGGCCTGCGCAAACATCCCCTGCGGGATTTCCGTCAGTGATTTCGGCAAATGCACGGACAGAATGGCATAATTCATCCACATCGGATTGATGCCGATTTGCTTCACGGTATCCGGGAAATACATGGACGTAACGGACGTGGAAGCAAACGCATAATCCCCGACCGTTTCCAGCGAATCGCCCAGAGAGAAGGACGGAATTGCTTTGCAGACGTTGAATGCCCGCTCGCCGATGTACTTCACATGCGGCAGAGAAACGCCCTTCTGCTCCGCCGACGGCGAAACGCGCTTCAGTTTCTTGCAGCCATCAAATGCATAGTCTGAAATTTCCGTCAAATTCGGCGAAATATTGATTTCCTCAATGTTTTCGCAGCTCGTGAAGGCATGTTCGCCAATGGACTGAATGAGCGCACCGCCGTTAATGGTTTGAAGCGCCTTGCAGCCGCAGAACGCGCCGCCTTCGATAGTCGTAACAGAACTGGTAAGCGTTGCTTCCGTCAGCTTTGTGCAGCCAGTGAACGCTTCACTGCCAATCGTTTCGACACCGGGTGCAACTGATACCTTTTCCAGATTTTCGCAAGCAGCGAATGCCCCGGTACCAATACGCTTTACATCTCCGGGAATGGTAATCGAGGTCAAACCGCTTTGACGGAATGCTGTTTCTCCAATTTCCGTTAGGCTTTCAGGCAATTCCACAGTTTGGAGCTTGCTCGCGTTCCAGAAGGCACTCTCCCCAATCTTCTTCAAGCCATTTGGGAGCGTCAGCGAACGGAGTTCTTCATTATAATAGAATGCCATGTCCGCGATTTCGGTCACATTCGCCGGGATAACAACTTCAGCAATCGGAACACTTCGGAATGCTTCTTTTCCGATCGTGGTCAACGCAGCCGGGAAGTTAACATCCTTCAAGGCAAAGCAGCGTGCAAACGCAAGGTCTCCTATGTTCGTTACCCCATCCGGCAGCTGAATGCTTTCCAGCGACTTGCAGTTTGCAAATGCTTCATAGCCGATGCTCGTCACACTGTCCGGAATTTCAATAGTTTTCAGGGACGTACAGTCCTTAAAGCCATGCACGAACGTGATGTTCTTCGGCAAAACGACCGTAGTCAGGGACGTGCATTCCGTGAAGCATCCGCCTTCCATGCGGAAAACCTGCGGCGGCAGAATTACTGTCTCCAAATTTTCGCATCTTGCAAATGCCCACTCCATCAAGTCAAAGTCCGTCGATGTGATTTCCACAGACTTCAGCTGATGGCAATCAGTAAATGCAAAACTCCCAACGTGAAGACCCGGCTGCGAAAGTTTCAGCGATGTAATGCCGGAATTGTAGAATGCATTTCGTCCAATCAACTCTAATTTTTCCGGGAAGTTGATATCCGTTAGTGCTGTGCAGTTTTCAAAAGCATAAGAATCAATGACAGTGCAGCTTTCCGGCAGCGTGACGCTCGTTAAGCCTTTTCTGCCCTTGAACGCCCCTGCGCCAATTGTCGTGATGCCATCACGAACGGTTACATTTCCCGTAATCGACGCATTCACAAACAAGATGCTGTTGTCCTGCGTATCATATAAGATACCGTCTTCGGATACATAGCGCACAGAACCAAACGCTGTCGTTATCGTTTTCAGCTTGCTGGGCCACTCGCCGCTGATGTCCGCCAGTTTAGCAGGCAAGTGTAGAGTTTCCAGTGAACGACATCCTTCCACAACGCCGTTCATCATGTGGGTTAAACCACTCGGCAAATTCACGGTGCGTAAAGAGTAGCAGGTTGCAAATGTTCCCGACATAAATGTGATGCCTTCAGGCACGGTTATTTCTGTTAAGCTATCGCAGGAGCGGAATGCGCTGTCGCCCAAGCTCTTTAATCCTTCCGGCAGCACAACATTTTCCAGTTGTGTACAGTAGGCAAACGCCAAACCATCTATCGTTATCAGCCCTTCCGGGAAGGTAATTTCCTTCAGTTCCTTGCAGAACTGGAATGCGCAATTCCCAATTTTCTGCAAAGAATCCGGCAGTTGAACAGATGTTATCGCATGTTCCTTAAACACATCGTCGCCAATGCGCACCGTGCCGTCACGAATCACTACATCCCCCGACACATCCGACAGAGCATAGCGCAGCGTCTTTGCAGGAATGTCGTAAAGCAATCCGTCCACCATCTCATAGGTTGGATTTCCTTCGGCTATAGACAGTGATGTCAGCGCTGAACAGCCTGAGATAAACGAGTCTCCAAGGCTGGTTACATTGACCGGTATCGTCAGTGACGTTAGACCAGAGTATTCAAATGCTTTCCATTCAATTGTTGTCAGCGTATCCGGCAATGTAATTTGTGTCAGTTTTGTGCAGCTGCTAAAAGCGCCTCGACCAATTTTCTCCACACCACCAAATGTGATTTCCTGTAAATACTGCTGTCCAGCGAAAGCAAAATCTGAAATTTTCTTTACGCTCTGCGGCAAACTCACACTCAACAGATTACCAGTATAGTTGCTTTGAAACGCCGATTCCCCAATCTCCTCAATCCCTTCGCTGACAACAACGTGCGTCAGAATCGGACTGCGGAGGTTTTCAATTGCATAGACCGGGTAGCCGTCAATCACTGCCGGAACAACCGTCTCCGGCAGCGTGCCCGTATAGCCCGTAATATACGCTTTGTCCCCTTCAAGGCGATAGGTAAACGATGTGCTTTCGCTGGCATAGCGCACCCCGTGCGCACTCGCCCACAGCTGCGCCGGGCTGCCATCCTGCACAACAAGGCACAGGGCATCGTTCACCGCGTCAAACGCATGGTCGCCAATCGTCTCCACCTGCGTGCCAATGGTGATACTGCGCAGATGTTGGCAATAGGCAAACGCATAGTCTGCAATGGCAGTCACGTTTTCGTCAATCACCAAATCCGCTCCTGCGCGCCGTGCCGGATAGAGCAGCAGCGTTTTACCTGTCGCGTCCATCAGGATGCCGTCACAAACCTGCAAATACACACTTTCCGCTTCCACGCGCACTTCTTGCAGGTACTTGCAGTTTGCAAAGGCGTTTTCCGCAGTACCGACCACGGGCAGCCCGTTATGCACAGCCGGAAGCACCAGCAGCACTGCGTTTTCATCGCAGCCGCTGACAAGATAGCCATCCTGCGTGGCATTGAGCGTGTAGGAAATTTCCTGATCCGCCGCGGCAAAATTCACGCCCTGTGACGTGGCTGCTTTTTCAGCGGCAGACCCCTTCCAGCCGCGGATGGTCAGATTCTCGCAGTTCGCAAAAGCATCCGCCGCGATTTCCTCCACGTCCGGCCAGAGCAGGATGTCCGTCAGCGCACTGCATCCCTCAAAAGCGGCACTTTCAATGCGCCGCACCGTGCGCGGCAAAGTCACATTGGTTAGGCTTTCATTGCCGCTGAATGCCCTTGCGCCAATTTCCACAATGCCGTCCGGCAGCTCGATTTGGGTCAGCGCAGTGCAGTGTTCAAACGTGTTCGCCGGGATTTTCGCCAACGCGGCGTCCCACTGAACTTCCCGCAGGGCGGCACAGTTCATCCATGCGCCGTTGCCCAGCGTCGTGACGCTCTTGGGCAGCTTCAGCGTCTGAATCCCAGTGCCAGAAAAAGCAGACGAACCAATCGTGTTCAAATTTTCCGGCAGGACGATGCTTTCCAGCGTGCCAATGCCCGCAAACGCATACGCGCCGATTCTGGTCAGGCTCTCCGGGAAGATGATTTCCGTCAGGGCCGTATTTTCAAACGCATTTGCTTCTATGGTTTGCAGATACTTGCTCCATGTCACCGTTTTCAGCGACGTGCAGCCGCTGAACGCCGACGCGGAGACGGTATGGAGGCGCTCCGGCATCTGGAATTCCGTCAAGGAAACGTCATTCCGGAACGCCGCTGCACTCAGGCTCGTTACGCTGTCCGGAATATGCACGCTTTCCAGTTCCGTGCAGTTCTGGAACGCCTTTGTGCCGATGTTCGACAGCGAATCATCAAACGACAGCGATTGCACCGCCGTGCAGCCTTCAAATGCCGATTCGCCAACAGACGTCACGCCCGTGAACGCATTGGGCGAAACAAGCGACGTGCAGCCCTTGAAGAATCGGTCAGGAATCGCCGTCAGCGTACCTTCGCCGAAATTCACCGTCTTCAAGCCCGTTGCATTTTCAAACATGCCCGCCTGATAATCGCTGAAAATCGGCGAGAAAGTCAGCGTTTCCAGATAGCGCAGGTTTTTGAGTGCGCCATCATCAATCTGTGTCAGCGTTTCTGGCATGACAAAGCTTTGCTGCGGTGCGCTGGCAGCATAAGTCAGCAGCCGCGTGGCATCTGCCGTCATCAGCGCGCCCTGCTGCACCTGAAAATGCGTGTTTCCCTCTGCCAGCTGGAAATCCGTCAGCGCCGTGCAGTCACGGAATGCATCCGCTCCAATCAGGGACAGCGATTTCGACAGCGGCATCGAAGTCAGCGCAACACAGCCGTCAAATGCTTCCGCACCAATCATCGTAATATCGCCATCAATCTGAATGGATTCCAGTCTTTCGCAGCCCTGAAATGTGCGGTCAGGAATGACCGTCACACCAGCCGGAATTTCCAATGATTTTATTTTATAACAATACTGGAATGCGCCTTCCCCGATGGATTCGAGCTTTTCAGGCAGACGACCATCGCCCCACGCCTTCCCCATATTCCAGCATCCAGCAAACGCATATTTTCCGATTTTTGTCACATTTTTACCAACACACTGCTCAACTCTACCAATAGACTGCTCAGCACTGTATTTATTCACCTCTCCATAGCCCCAGCAGTTTGTAAAAGCATAGTCCGGAATCTCTGTCAACGAATCAGGGATTTCCAAGAAGTGCATTTGCAAACATGCCGCAAATACGCCCTCGCCCATTTTCGTCAGCTTCTGCGGCATCCTAACCGAGTCCAAATAGGCACTGGCTGCAAATGCTTCCTTGCCAAAGGTAGTTACATTGTCTGGAATGTAAAATTCTTTGCCGATGCCCGACGGCATATCATAAAACGCGCGGTCGCCGATCGTCGTAACCGGACACCCTTCAATTTCTTCTGGAATCAGCACTTTGCGGCGCAGAAGGTCTTTATTATATCCTGTAATCGTCGCTTCCCCACTCTGAATCTCATAGGTATAGTACTCTGCCGGGTCTGCAACAACCACATATGCAAATAGATATTCGTATTCATTTAAGTGCAATTGAATACGCACCATTTCATTAGCAGACAGTGAAATGCTGCCTTTTCCATCCCATTCGACATGGATTCCCGTTGGCTCATAGGTATAGCCTTCCATGTGACTCTCACCATATTCGCCATCATAGAGAGTAGCGCTACGACCATTCGTATAGCAAAAATACCATAGCCATTCCTCTTTTGTCACAACGTAATCTTCTGGAACATCGTAGGTAAAGTGGATTGTTTCCCCCGGCTGGGCAAAAATGACAGTCCGATCGTTCCAATCCATTTTCGCTTCCTTTGTCTCCGCGCAAGCAACTGTCGTTGCCAGCGCAAAAAGAAGCAAGAACAGTCCGAATGTGACTTTCCAACGTTTCATGTGCAATTCTCCTCCATCCGCTTTTTCCCTGTTGCAAACTGCCAGTTTTCCATATTTATTATACGCAGGTTTTCCCAGCTTGTCAACATGATTGGTAATCGTTTCTTGACAATTTCTTCTGAATATAGCATTAGCACCTTATTGATTTGACGGTGCATGACATAGCATTCGATTTAGTTTCTGTATTTTCCCTTAATTTTCTTGATTCTGCTATTGACTTTTTTTTGAAATTGCTGTATGCTGGAAATCGAGAAAGGGGTTGATACGCATGAAATCCAAGAAACTTTTGACGATTACGCTGACCAGTCTGCTGATCGGAAGCTGTCTGGTCCTACCCGCACTGGCGGACAGCGCGGACGCTCCAAGCGGCGGAAATGTCGCGACTTACGAAATTTCCGCAAACGTAAAACGCATTGATGAATATGCGTTTGCAAACAGCACGAGCCTTGTCAGCGTGAAAATTCCTGATTCTGTAACTGCCATCGGGGATTACGCCTTCTCGGGCTGCACGAGCCTGAAAGAGATTACGATTCCCAGCAGCGTGACAGAGATTGGCGCGCACGCATTCGATGGATGCACGGCGCTGGTAAAGTTGCAGGGGCTGGAGAATGTGACAAATCTCAGCGACTTCACGTTCTACAACTGCACATCACTGCAAGATGTTGGGGATTTGACTTCTTTGACGAGCATTGGCGAATCTGCTTTTGCAGGCTGCAAATCACTGACGCAACTCGGTGATATGCCCCATCTGAAAAGTATCGGCGCGTCTGCTTTTTCATACAGTATCAGTTGGGACGATGGAACAGAACAATATTGCGATTCACTGAAGCGTATTGGCGACATTTCTAATGTCGAACAAATCGGTGATTCAGCCTTTTTCAGCTGCGCGTCTTTAGCAGAAATCGGAAGTTTGCAGCATGTCACAACAATTGGGGATTGGGCTTTTGGGTATTGCACTTCACTCAAAGAAATCAGCAGCTTAGACAATATTAAAAAGATTGGAAGATGGGCTTTCTACGATTGTCAGTTGAATACGCTTGAAATCGGAGGAAATGACGTCCACATTGGGGCGGAAGCATTTTTTAGTTGCAATTCTCTTGCAAGCATCGAGGGCTTAAGCAACGTAACAAGCATCGGCAGCGGTGCTTTCGAGTCCTGCGCCATGACCACCATTAGCGGTCTAACGAACATCTCTGCCATTCCGGATAGCGCATTTGCCGGCTGTTTCAATCTGCAAAGCGTAGAAGGTTTGGAGAATGTGACGAGCATTGGCGCATACGCATTCTCCAGATGCTATGCGTTGGAAACACTTGATATCACCGATAATGTAACCACTATTGGTGCTTACGCTTTCAGAGATTGTGAATTGCTCACATCCATGGAGCATTTGAGCAATGTAACAAGTATTGGCGATAGTGCTTTTGTAGGCTGCACCTCCTTGGTTCGGGTTGGTGATATGCCCCATTTGGAAAGCATCGGCGACTCTGCCTTTGGGGTTTCCAGCCGTTGGATTCCGGACGAAGGCATGTCAAAAGACTATGCCTGTGCGTCACTGGAAAGCATCGGAGATCTCAGCAGCGTTACTTCCATCGGCGAAAACGCCTTCTATCAGTGCACTTCGCTGAAAACCGTCGGCAGTCTCAGCAGCGTTACTTTCATCGGCGCAAATGCGTTCAAGCAGTGTACTTCCCTGCAAAGCATCGGGGAACTCGGCAATGTTACACGCATCGCGTATGGCGCTTTCTACGGCTGTGAATCACTGACCAGCATTAGCGGCTTGGAAAAGCTGACCGTCTTGAATCGAGAGACATTCCGCAATTGCAAATCGCTGAAAACCGTTGGTGATTTAAGCAGTGTGACAAGCATCAGCGACAAGGTGTTTGATGGCTGCACTGCGCTAACCACGGTTGGCGATTTACGCAGCTTGAAGGCTGTTCCTGACAAGCTGTTCTACTGTTTGAAGGATCTTCTTTCAGTCGGCGATTTAAGCAGCGCTACCAGCATTGGGAAAGATGCATTCTATGGCTGCAGCAAGCTGGCGAGTATCGGGGACATGTCCAACGTCCGCACCATCGGCGAATATGCGTTTTCTAATTGCGAAGCATTGACCAGCCTTCCTGAACTGCCCCGGCTGAATAGCATCGGCAGCAGTGCATTCGCTGGCTGCACCGCTTTAACCAGCGTCGGGAATCTGACCAATGTCACAACACTCGGCACTTGTGCCTTCAATAGCTGCAAAGCGCTGAAAACCATTGGCGATTTAAGCAAAGTCACATCCATCGGATATTCCACCTTTGGCTTCTGCACCGCATTAGAGAGCGTAGGCAACATGAGCAGCGTAACTTCGATTGATTCTTACGCATTTGAAGGCTGCTCTTCGCTTGTGCGTGTCGGCAACATGAGTAATGTCGAATCCATTGATTCTAACGGTTTTGTGAATTGCAGCGCCTTGGAACACGTTGATGAACTTGACAAGATTACCAGCATCGGTCAGTATGCATTTATGGGCTGTACTGCACTGAAGAGTATCGGTTCCCTGCACAACTTGGAAACTATCGGGAAAGGTGCTTTTAACGGCTGCAGTGCACTGGAGCATGTTGATGATTTGTACAGCTTGACGCGCTTGGAATCCGGAGCCTTTGCACACTGTGCATCGTTGATTAGCGTTGACTGGTCTGACAAATTAACCGCCATTGGGGATAATGCATTCATTGACTGCAAATTGCTTGTCAGCATCGGTGATTTAGGCAGCGTTACAACCATCGAATATTATGCTTTTGCTGGATGCTCCAGTTTGGAACGTCTTGAACACTTAGATAATCTGGTGAGCCTTGGCGAGGGCGTATTTGGGTACGGCAGCCATTATACAGGCTGTATCTCGCTGAAATCAATCGGCGATATGCCCAAATTGGAGTCAATGGAGCAAAAGTGTTTCATGGGATGCACTGCGCTGGAAACCGTCGGTGATTTAAGCAGCCTGAAGGAGATTCCATATGCGGCGTTTGATGGCTGCACCTCTTTGGTAAGCATCGGCGATTTGAGCAACGTAACCATTATCGGATCATACGGGTTCAACCAATGCAAAAAGTTGACCTCAATTCCGAATCTGGGCAGTTTGGAAAGCGTCAATCAATCTGCCTTCTCCGGATGCGAGTCGCTTGCATTGCTGGGCAATCTTCGCAATCTAACAAGTTTTGGCTACTTGCCTTTCTATAACTGCCCAAACCTTGTCCTGGAAGTCCTGCCGGACTCCGCCGCTGAGCAGTACGCAAAGAACTACAGCATGCGGTACACCTACATTACGGAGTAATTCTCACATCACTTGGTTCTTCGCGGAATCTTGGGGCAACCAACAAGATTCCGTGAAGAGCCTTTTTTGCACCATTTCGTCTACATCCACATCCATGTTGATATGTGCCGTTGGATTTCTCAGAACTAAGAGGCATACCATTTCGACTGTTGCTTCATTTTCCAAGGAAAGTTCTTTCACTTTCTGACCGCTCACTGGAACAGGGAATGCAAACACCATATTCCTGATGCAGCTGCCGTCCTTCTGCTTTTCCAGGTACAGACCAATGCCCAGCCACAAGTACGCACAAATTGATTACTGGGGCACAAGAAGCAACACAGCTCACCTGAAAGTAACTGCTTGAAAATTAGAGTGCACTGTATTATAATTTAGATGTAACATTATAATTTGAACTATTGGGGGTGCTGCGATGCTGACAAAAGAAGAAATGCCCGCTTGCCCGGTAGCAACTACTGTGGCGCTGATTGGAAGCAAGTGGAAGTTGCTTATCATACGAAATCTGCTGGCCCGTCCGTGGCGGTTCAATGAACTGAAAAAGGACTTGGAGGGAATCAGCCAGAAGGTGCTGACAGACAGCCTGCGCTCGATGGAAGCCGATGGTATCATTACCCGTACAGTCTATCCCGAGGTGCCGCCGAGGGTGGAATATGCGCTGACCGAACTTGGCAAAAGCCTGAAACCCATTCTGGATTCCATGCGAGCATGGGGCGAAGCATATAAGACTAAACACTAAAAACCCGAAGCAGTACCTTTCCAGTGCTGCTTCGGGTTTTCCTTATGTTGAAGTCAAATCATTCCCAAATGCTTCAATCTCGATATGTTTTCCCCTCTTGAAGTTTGGACAATGCACATACCGTCTCCGACATATCCGTTTCGTCCCAACAAAGTCCGCTGATCTCCGAGCCCTTGAAATACACGGGAAAACGGAACTCGATGCGCTTCACGATGCGTCCGTCGCTCTGGCGCTCTGGGTAAATCTCCACGCGCTCGATGAAGCTGTTCATGAAGGTCTTTTTCTCCAGGTCGGTGAACTGGTCGTACAGCTTGTCGAAGTAGAGCAGGAACTGATAGACGTTGTCGGTGGAAATCCGGCGCTGGCGGATGTTGTCCATGCGGGTCTGCACCTCGGCGATGCTGACCTCGATGGAGGCGATCTGGTCGTAGACCCTGTTTTGGCGCTCCTGCAGATCCTGCGCCTTGCGGGTGTAATGCGCATCGTCGAAATTGAGCGCGTCGATTTGCTCGCCCAGCCTGTC
>OMBM01000724.1_pt1 | contig 15388 bp, 16 predicted proteins | sample 1644861 | NCBI WGS metagenome assembly OMBM01 (sample SAMEA103958165, study PRJEB25191) | human gut metagenome | biome: human-associated habitat [ENVO:00009003]; feature: intestine environment [ENVO:2100002]; material: feces | place: Germany | collected 2013/2015 | reverse complement strand
CATCACCGCGACGAGGATGATCGCCGGGATGACGAGCTGCGTGCCGTAGGATGCCAGCGCCCCCAGCGCTGCAGCAAGCACGGCCTTGATTGCGTTTTCTTTCATGATTTACTCCTCTCTGCGCATTTGCGCGTGTAAATTAAGCCCGTCAGGGCGGGTTAGTTGGTTATACCTCCGTCTCGATGATGTCCATCTTACGCCTCCTTTTATGTGATCGGTTCGTTGATGGTAGCGATAACTGCCGACGCGTCCGTGCAGATAACGGATACCCTGATATCGTTTTCGGTTTCTCTGTTTACGATTTTAATAAGTCCGTTTCCTTCGTCCGAACAGAGCATCCCATTAAAGTGGGCACCGTTGTATAGGTAAGTCGCCGAATAAAACGTACCGTCTGCATTGTACTTCACGATTGCGCTGCTCCCATCGGATGCCGCCGGTATACCCACTCCCTTAATACGGAGCACATCTCCAACTGCCAGATGGATCAGGCTTGCCGCGTCCATATTCGCGCCTATTGTTGCCCAGCCTGTCCGCGCTTTGTTCACACCGCTCGACGTACTCAGCCGCGTGTCCGTAGAGATTCCGACGGTATTGATGATGTTCGTGATCTCAGCCGCACAGGTAATCACGATGTTGCCCGTTACCTTGGAAATTGTGATCGTGCTGCCGGAAACCGTAGATGCGGAAATGTTTGTGCCGCCCATCATGACGGTGATCGCACCCAGCTTCTTGAAAGTTCCCGTCGGAGAGAGCACCGTGGTATAGGCCGCGCCCTCGGCGATGGTGCCCGCCGTGGTGGATGATGCACAGTTGGTGAGATTGTACGTGATGTTGTAAGTCACAGACGGTGCAGAGGCCGCCGCAGTGATCGTGACCGATCCAGTCACCTTGGCGATGTTGATTGCACCGCTGCCAGCCGAGTAAGACGTGGCCGTGATATCCACGCCTCCCATTTTGACTACTACCGACGTGATCGTCTTTCCACTTTCCGCCGCGATGGTCGCTGTGTACGCTTCGCCGTAATCCACCTGAGATGCGGAGTTGCTGATCGTGCAGCCCGTGAGATTTTTGGTGATCGTCTGATACCAGTGCAGCGTCTCCGGCGTTCCGTTGATCATTGCCGCTCGGTAAGCGTTGATATCGGCCATTGACATTCCGCACGTTCCCACGGCAAAATGCATGCACTTATCGCGGAACGTATCGCCGGAAATGGCGTTAATCGCATTGATAAGCCCCTTCCACTCTGATTCATTTCGGCGACGAGCACGGGCGTCTGTTCCAGCTCCGCTGTAGAAGCACGTCAGTTCATAGTCCTTGTCGATGTCGGGCTGGCTCATGCCAAGCAGCCCCTCAAGCACACAGGCCAGCGTGCCGGTACGGTCCGCACCTGCGGTGCAGTGGAAATACACCGGCTCCCGATGCGTCACTGCGTCGATCACGCAGCGAAGATAGAGCTGCCACGTTTCAACCGGCGTCAGCGCGTAGGACGCTGCCTTGTCGGCAATCGTAAACCACACATCGCCGCCAAGCGGAGATTCCGTTGCAACGTCACCGTCGGACGGGTCGCGCCCCTCTTTGCCTCTAAGGTCAATTTCATGCTGCACGCCAAGCTGGCCGACCAGTACCGCCCGATCTGTGGCAGAGATACGCCCGCCCCGAATCAGTAGGCCGTATTTTACCGTGCCGCCGTCGCAGGCCCATCCGCCAAGGTCGCGCACGTTCCACGCTTCTGCAGAGTTTTCTCGCGTGCGAATCCACCGCAGTGCATCTAGCGGTTTGAGCGTGCCCGCTTTCCCGCCGGAGGCAAACGGCGTGAGCACATTCGGTACTTCGTTGTAGTGCGTCACCCCACCAGCCGTCTGCCCAATGGGCTTGTAATTGCTCACAACATCTGTTGCAGGCGCATAGTTGGCAATCTGTGACGTGCTGTAATCGCTCGGGTCATAGGTCACGTTGGCAAGATAATTCCGTACCGACTCCGGGCACTGATGCCACTCAACTGCTTCGCTTCCGGAGAGTGCTCGCACAGCAGCGCCCATCTCGGCAACTTTGTACTTCGTGGCCGTGCCGTTTTTCTCGCGGATAGCTGCCGCGATATCCTGCACGGAGGATTCCTCGTACAGCTTTTTCGCCATCAGTAACTCACCTCCGTACCGTCGGGAAGCGCCGCAATGACGCTGTTGACAATCTCCTGTTTGTCAGCCGCCGTCCAATAGTCCGTACCTTTTACCGGCGTCTTTCCGTCCGTGCCTGTCTCTCCCTTCGGCCCCTGCGGGCCCGGTGCACCAGCAGGGCCTTGCGGGCCGGGCGCGCCGTCAAACTCTCCGGAAGCTTTGGCCTGTGCAAGCGCCGCGTCCGTTGCGGTTTGCAGATCTGACTGTGCGATAGCTCCAACCTCTGCGGCGGAGTATGTGGGCTTAGTCTCAGCCTTTGCCCACGCCGGGACAGTCGGGTCGGTTTCCTCAATCGGGTGCGCTGCCAGATAATCAGCAACCGCTTTGGCGATGTCATCCGGATCTGCGCCGCCAAGTCCCTTGATAAGATCCATGAGTTGGTCGTACACGTCGGGCGTGGGATCGGCAGGAGCGCCAGCCGCAGACCGCACGGACGGCAGGGCGCGCATGATTGCCATGCGCGACGCGCGGATGTCGCCCGCAAACAGGCCGATCTGCACCACGCCCGGCACGGTGCAAACGGGCAGCTCGATCGTGTTGCCGCTAAACACCTTATCCGTGTACGTGCCGTCCATGTAGATCACGCGCATGGTTTTGATGTCGTAGGCGCTCCAATCCTCGTCCAGCGTCCAGTGCACCATGTAGTCGCTGTTGTCGCATACGATGGATTGCGTATCAGACACCGCGACCTTGTGCGCCACTGTGATATTGATATCAGGCATATTGTTCCCCCTCTTACGCTGTGCGTTTCCACGTGTACACCGCCAAATACGGCGGCATGTTGTTGTGCGCCTTGCCCCCGCAGTTGCTGCTTTGTGGCCCCGTGTACTGGTTCGGCTGTCCGTTGGCATCGTACAGCCTGATCGCGTCCGTACCAATGACCGTACTCTGGCCAGTGTACTGATAGCTCATCTTGATCTCAGGGATTTCGTCAGCTGTCAGCGTTACCTCGGATTCACCGCCAATCGTACCGGGGCGATAGATTGTGCCAGCTGCCAGCAGAAACACGTTATGAATGGCTTCCCATGTTCCACCAAACAAATCAGCCGGATCGGTCGATTTTGTGGACTGATAGATGCTTCCTACCGGATAGATCCAGTCGAGCAGCATCCGTCCGCCCACACGCAGCGACGCCGCCTGCACCTCTCCCTGAAATTCCGCGTCCCACGCGCACTCAAGCCCTGCCTTCTCGCTGTACTTGCCAAAGGCCACTCCGTTGCCGCCCTCGCGCAAATGCATCGTAACAGCCTGCGTCGGGATAACCGCCGTTACGCTGGCGACGTTGCCGAGTTTGTCGACTACCTCGATTTTGCCCTCATAGCTGGCCGTCGTAAGGATGTCCACACTCCCGGTGATGAGCGCCGCCTTGCCGCTTGCCATCGCAAGCCCCGCGCTCCATGAGCCTCCCACGGCTCTCCAATAGCCTTTGAGCGTGTAGGTGTTCTCCCCGCCGCAGTCGGAGTGCTTGACCGTGGCCACGCCCGCAATGTGCAGCCCCGTGTCCGCCGGGAGCATTGCGTCATCCGATCGGTAGATCTGTACGCCCGTCAGCGCCGGAGCGGCGTAGGAGTAGAGGTTGACCGTCAGCGTTTGCTCGGCATACATCCCGCGCGAATCCGTCACGCGGCAGATGATCTGTGCGCTTTTCCCGTACAGCACCCCCGTCTTATACGGCGCACTCTCCGCGCTCACGCCGTCGCAGGTAATCCTGTATCCGGCGATGCTTGCCCCGTACTTGGTCGATATCTTGTCCGCTGCAAATGCGATCTGCGCCCGCGAGAATCCGCTGATAAACCCCTTAAGGCTTGCGGCCTTGCCGCCGCTGTTGTCCGCCGCCGCCGCTGCCCAGCCGGAGGCTACCGTGGGCGCCGCATCCGCCGGAACGCGCAGCGTGAAGCTTACGCTCTGTTCGTCGCCGATCTGCTCCGTCAGGCTGCCGTCGCTCCATGTCTTGAGGTAAACCGTACACGTCCCTCTTGCGGCGTTTGGGATCCTGCTTGCAAGCGCCTTGCGCGGGGTCAGCGCGAACCAGTTGTACGCCGTCTCCCCGTCGAAGTCTCCCGCGTAGCCGTCTCCCGCGAACGCATAGCGCACCGTGTGGACAAATCCGGTCTTTTTGCTGTTGGTGTAGATGATGATCTCCTCGCCCATGGCGATGGAACTCTTGTTGAGCGTCGGCACGCTGGCGCGCGGGATCGTGTCGAGCGTCACCGTCGCCGAGATCGAGGTCGATGAGAGCGTCGTGCCGCTGATCCGTCCATCTGCCGAAATCGTCACGTCCCGACTGCCGTCCGCATTGTGGTACACCCGCACCGTCGCAGAGACCGCCATCGTGTCGGAATTATAGGAGATCTCGATGTGACGGCTCCCCGCCGTGCGCTGTCCGTCGATCGTAATACCGCCCGACCACGTGCCGCTCGTCGTATAGCCGCTGTTGCTGCGGCTGTAGTACAGCGTCGCGGTTACGTCGCTGTAGTTGCCGTCCTGCGACTGCGCCGCCGACCAGTAGATGTCCGGCCTGATATACTGGTTTCCGGTCGATCCGGAAAAATTGCCGGAGAGCGCCATGTTAACCTCCGATCCAGCGGAACGTAATCCCGCTTGTAAAATTTACGTCCCACTTGCCTGCGCCTGTGATTCGCTCCAGCTCAACGTGCGTGACGTGCAGTGCGCCGTTGGAGAAATACGCGATCTCCGTACCCTCGACGTAAAACGACAGCTTTTTGCTCGTCCAGACCGACATATTGTGACTGGTGTCGATCACGTCGTACGTCTTGCCGTCCACGCTCTGCGTGCCGGTCGTCTGGATGTTTTGCCCAATGGCGATGCCGATGACCGGGACGGTATCCTCATAGGCGACGATGCCCTGCCGGATGTATCCGGTGGTCTCCGTCCTGTATGCCAGCAAGCCCTCGATGTCTCCGGCCTGTCCGTCGATCCGTCCCTCTAACTCGCTGACGTACTGGATGCTCTGCGTCACATCCTCTGCCGTTGCCGTAAACTTTGCGTCGACTTGCTCCTTGTACTGGCCAAACTCGCTCTTGGCGAGGTAGCTGCTCTGCAGCTCGGCCTCGACTCGCTGCACCTCGCTGCGCACGGTATCTGCCGTCTTGATGATCAGGCTTTTGAGGGCGTTGGCACTCGCTCCAATCTCCCGCCGCGTCTGATCCTGTGCCTCCTTTTGCGCTTCGGATCCCAAAGCGGTCTTTGCCGCATCCGTCAGGCTGTCTGCCTCGATCGCGTTGAGAGAATCGTTAAGCTGCCTCGCCAGCGCATAAAGGTATCGCCGTACGCTGAGCAGCTGCTCGGTCTGCCCGCCTTGGATCGTCGGCGGGGTCGGGATAACTACCATCCGAGATCACTCCCCAGCTCAAGGATTTTTGCGATGGAAAACACCCTTACGACGCCCTTGCCAGAGAGCTTAAGCCGCATATGGTCGCACCGCCGGGGGATCACGGGCACCGTGAACGTCCCATGGCCCTTTCGCCGCACTGTCCCCGCCTCGCGCCAAATGCCGTCGGAGTCGTACATGCAGTATAGCCGCAGCTCCCCGCCCTGCTCAATCTGGAGCCGGATGTTATAGCGGCTCAGGTATTTTTTGTCGGGGTAGTCGTACCCGATCACGCCCGTTTCCGCAGACCACTCGGGAACGTCCTCCGGCGTGCCCTGCGTGCCGTTGACGCACATCATCCACTTGGTGTCCGCATCGATGTAAAACAGGTCATCGTCCATCCGTGCGAATACAAGCGCGTGTGTATTGTCTTCCCGATGCCACATTGACCGGTTTGCGTCGTACACAAAGAGATGCCATGCCGAGCCATCGTACATGCTGATGTAATACTTGCCGCCCACGCACCCCGCAGTCGCCTTGCTGTATAGCACATCGCCAAACGCCGCCCCAATCGACGTGGGGAAACTCCCGTCGTACGCGCATACATCCGTGCGGGACTTGTAAAGAAGCATCTCGTTGACTACGCACAGGCTGCGCCAGCTGCCGTTTTGCACGCCTCGCGCCGCCGTCTCAACGACCTGATGCCCGCCGGAGGATGCGACGGAAATCCGGTGGATCACGTCCTCTTTGAAAAACGTGGGATATCCCTGGTAGTTGATCGCACCCGTCCACGCGCCGTCCGAACCAACAGATGCCGCCCAAGCGTCCGTCGACACGCCGGCATAGACTCGCCAGTTCTTGAAATCGCCGAGCTTGCAGCAGTACAGCTCGTTGACGGTCTTGCCGTCCACCATGCCGTACTTGCATCCCCAGATGCGGTTTTGCGCCTCGCAGACATAGTCCATGTCCGGCACGCTGCGTGCCGCCTTAACCGGGCCGCTCTCCTGCGTGTAAGTCAGGTCGATCAGCCCGATGACCACGATCCAGTCATCGCCCTTGCTCTGCACGACCTTTGTGCCGTTGAGGTCCTTGTACTGCGCCTTGACGGCCTCGCTGTCTCCCCCGTAGGCGATTCCGCTGATCTCCAGCCCGTCGCCTTCGGCAAAGGCCTTGCCGATCCCGTCTGCCGAGATCTTGGTGTAGACCGTCGCGACACCCATCCACATGCTCTGCGACGCGGAGTACGTCATCAGCTGGTGTGGGGTCTGCGTCGTATCGATCCAATACTCGCCGCCTGTCGGATTCTCCGGCTGCGTAAGCGGGATATCTCCCATCGCTTTGCCATCCATTGTGCTCAGCGAGTACACCACGTTGCCGGTGCTCTCCCACGACGCCTCAAGGCTCCCGCAGTCCGTCACATCCTTGGTGTTGAGATACACCTTGTCCGGCCAGATCACAAGGTATGCCCCCATGCTGACCATCTGTTTGTCACCGTCGCTCAGCGTCAGCCCGGTGATCTCCTTGCCGTTGTAGTACAGCTTGCCCCCGTCGACCACGGCCATCGCGTCCTTTGCCAGCATCCCGCCCGGAGCGGTCAGCTGCTGCACCTTGCCGCGCGCGGGTCTGCTCATCAGGAGCGGATACCCGCTCGACGTGAGGTTTGTCATGTCGTAAAACTCGCCGTCGCTGATCCTGCGGTTGTGGTTGTACCCTCCAAACACGGACAGCATCTCGCGGCTCTGGCTCGTCTCGGTGAGCGTCGGATTATACATATGCCCTCCTCACCAAAACCGCACGGACGCGCTTACCGGCGTGTGCGTCCGGTTGTACCAGCGGCTGTACTCGTTGTACGCCGCCGTAAAGAGCGCGATGGAGTTGTTGTACTTGCCGATCTCCCCGTTGACGAGGTCGATCTGTGCCTCGACGTACAGGGGATAGAGCCGGTCATACGGAGCGTCCGCGAGCAGCTCTGTGCGCTGGTCCGTGCCGCCGTTGACCGTCGGGATCTTCGCCTCCTCGCCGCCGGCGTGCGTCCTGATGATCTCATGGGTGATGATCCCCTCCAGCTCCTGCAGCCACGCCAGCTTCTGCTCATCATCGATCACGTTCGGCTTGCACGCATCGACGGTACTAAGCACTCGCTCAATTGTCATCGCGCGTCCCTCCTTCACAAAAAATGGGGGTCGCGCAGACCCCCATTACATCTCGCCGCCCGTCTCGGCGGCTTTCGCGGCCTGCTGCTGATAGCGGTATGCCTCTCGCTTCTGGTTTTCGCTCAGTTTCAGCACCTCTGCCACGCACTCCGGCACTTCGACTTCCTCGCCGCGCCGAATCAGCCACGATCTGCCGTTGATGCCGACATACTGCTCCATGTCATGCTCGTTGATGATCGGGAGCGTCACGCGCACCATCTTCTCGCCCGTTTCGGGCTTTTTGGTAGTTTCAGCCATTTTTCGTCTCCTGTTCTGCGGGGGAGGGGTTGCCTCCCCCGCCGTTACTCAGTTTGCCTCGACCGACGCGCTCCACGCATCGGACACGCTCTCCACGCGCACCATATTCTGCTCGAGCAGGATTTTTGCCGTGCGGATACCCTTCCAGCCGACAGTCGAGCGCTGATCCAGCGGGTCAGCCGTACCGGCGCTGCCCTTGCCCTTGACGATGGTCTGCAGGCCGCCGCCGGTGACCTCGGTGACGCCATAGGCGTTTTTGCCAAGGATCAGCGTGCCAAACACGCCGTAGTGGTTGTCGGTACTGCCGATCTTGGGGCAGGAGGCATCCTTCCAGACCTTCGCCTCGGTCGACTCGACAAACCGCACGCCCGCAATCTCGCCCAGTTCTCCCGTGTACAGGTTGGTAGGATTGGCATACTTGTGCGCGTCGACCCACTCCGGGTCGCGCATCAGATCGTACGCGACGTACGGGTGGATGATACCGACGTACTTGCCGTTGATGGTCGGCACGTTTTTGCTCTTCAGCGTCGCCACGGCACGCTGGATGGCCTTGACGGTCAGCTGGGACGTGCTGTCCAGCCCGGCGCGGGTGGTAACAGCCGTCTCCACGCCGGCGGCGACCTTGGGGCAAAACAGCACGTTGGTGCCGCCCTGCAGGACGTTGCGCACGATGGTGTCCATCGTAACGCCCGCCTGATCGCCAAGCAGCTGCGCGGCCTCGACGGCCACGTTGTCGATGGCGGTAAGATCAAGCACATCGGTGATGCGGACAAAATAGCCGTACTGGTTAACGGTCGCCGTCAGGCTCGTCACGTCCAGTGCGCCGCCGCTGGGGGTCACGCCCTCGGTCAGCGCGGTCAGCGCCTTGGGCAGCTGGTTAAACTTGCGGAACTCGATCGTTTTGCCGTTGCCGCGCGGAATATCACGCTTCTGGCCAAACTGATCGTGGACAAGGTGCGGCCCGGCCTCGCGCAGCAGCACCTTGTCGTAAAAGGTCTTCATCTCGGCGGACAGGTTGTTGCCGGTTGCCGCCGAGGTCGTCGCATTGGTCACATCTGCAAACAGCTGCAGATTGATGTATCTCAGGTCAGTCATATTTCTCCCTTCCGGAGGGGTTAAAACCTGATCTTTTCGCCCCTCCTTGCTCGTCTGATAATCTCGTCCATATCAGCGTCAGACAGCTGCGACACGTCGCTCTTGACGGTGATTGGGGGCTTCGCGCCGCTCTCCGTCGGCCGCTTGCCCTGTGACTGGATCTTGTTGGCAATTTTGCGCTCGGTCTCCTGCGCCGTAAACTGCATGGCCTGAGGAATAAGCTGATCATGGTACAGCCCCCAGTAAGCGCCCTCGACGCTTGCCCCGTTCATCAGCGCGTTAAAAAACTGCGGATTCTGCAGCTCCTGCTGGAGATCCAGCTGCGGGTACTTTGCCGCGATTTCATCGGCTTCCCGCATCCACTTGGAGATGTTTTCGTCCATCTTCCGGCGGTTCTCCTGCTCCGCAAGCTGTTCGCGCAGCTGGGCGTTCTCCCGCTCGGCCTTGCGCATCGTCTTGACCTGCTCAACGCCGATGCCAAGCCGCTCGGCCTCCTGCTCGTAAAAGGCATCATCCTCGGCCACGGCCTTTGTCAGCCCATCCACGTCCGAGACATCGACGTGATACCGCTCCGACAGCATCTGCAGCAGCGGCTGTGCCGCCCTGTACTTGTCTGCCGTCTCCCGCGTACCCTTTGTGCGCCGCTGGATCGTATCCTGCATCCGCTTGTTGTACACGTCCCGGTACTCGCCTTTGATAAGCGCGTCAAACTCCTTGACAAGATCTCTCGGTTTTTGCTCGGCCTGATCCTCGGCGGCAGGATCTGTCTGCTGATCGGCCTGCAGTCCGTAGGCCACCTTGCTCAGGTCGCCCGTCTCTGCCGCCGCGCCCGTGCCCCCCTCTGCGGGAGCTGCCGCTGTGCCGCCCTCGGCGAAAAGCTGAAGGGTAAGCGGCCTTGCCATAATGTCCATAGCGTACTCCTGCCCGTATGGTGGGCGATCCCGTAATCTGCCCGTATGGTGGGCGATTCCTTGTTATCGGGGATACTTCCCGCTATCAACTCTGATGCAGTCCGGGTGCTCTCTTTGCAGCAGCAATAGCCCGGACTCGATCGTGCCCCAGATTGCCCGCGCCTCGCGTTCCGCTGCCCCGCGCGGCCTGATCGCAATCGCCGCGTGCCCGTCGGCCAAGTCCACGCGCGGCTTTGCCCGAAGCTTGCCGTCTGCGCTTAGCTTGCCCGCCTGTGCCGCCAGCGTATAGCACAGGATGCTTGCCGCCGCGCATACCAGATCATGCCCCGCCGGAGCGCTGCCGGCATGGCCGTTCATCTCCAGCGTCAGCAGCCCCGCGCGGTCGCCCATCCGCGCCGTAATCATCGCGGTGCGGCTCTGTCAGCCGCCTCCTGCCGCGCATTGCGCGTCGTGCTGCTCTCGCCGCCGTCTGCGGCGGCCTGCTCCACCTTGCCCGGTGCCGCCTGTGCGCCGCCCTGCATCCCCGCCAGCATCTGCTGCGAGTAATTTGTCCCGCCGAGCGTATCCGCAAGCTGCGCCATCGCCACGGCCTGCTGCTGCGCCGCCATAAGCTGCTGGTACAGTGTGCCGTTTGCGGAGATCCGCTGCATGATCTCGTCCTTGCGATCAAAATCCATCATCTCCAGGCACGCGAGCGCCTGATCCGAAAGCTGCGGATTAAAAAATCCAGCGCCAAAAAACTGCAGTGCCAGTTCGTTTTGGCTCATCCGGCTGTAGGGGCTGGCCTTTTCCGCCGAGATGTCGATGTCAAACAGCGGCACGCGCGTACCCATGTCGATTCCAAAGTCCGTCCCCTGCGCCTGCGGCTGCAGTCCCGCATTGGTGTAGCTGATAAATCGCTGCACACCGTTTTCCCCGATGATCCGAAACTGGCGGGGGAGATCGTAAAACTGCCGGATCAGCTCCACAACAAGAAGCACCACCTCGCGGAATGCGCGGTATGCCGCCTTGTTGCTGTCGCGCGATAGCTTGCTCCCCGCCTCCTGCATCGCCGCAATCGCCGACGCAGCCGTAACGCCGGAGGCCGTGCCGCCCGTAGATACGTCGCGGTTGCCGGTGGTCTCTTTCAACTCGTCCACCTTGTGCTCCAGCACCGAAAGATAGATGGCGCTTAGGCCGTATCCGGTCACCGGGGCGATGGAGTCCGTCCCCAGATTGCCGTCCGTGTGAACAAACGGCTTCGTCCAGTCGGCGTATTCCTCTTCGTTCACCGCGCCATCCGCGCGGACGAAAAACCGAGGAGCCGCATTGGATAGCATATTGCGCATGATCGCCTGCTCTCCGCGGTCGATGTACTCCTGCGCCCCCTTGCCTACATCCACATAGCCAAAGCCGCACGGCGTCCCCTTGCACCGGTACAGCGGGTCAAGCACAAACGGGTACTTCCCGTGATCGTACCACCCGCGATCCGCCATGCTTCGCCCTGTCGCATCCGGCTCCCGCTCGTTTTCCGTTGCATAGAGGACCGTGTCCCCCACGAACTTGCAGTAATGCAGGATCATCTGCCCATCGACGGATCGCTTGTAATACCAGTCCACCACCACGCTTTTGTCGCTGGTGTCCACGGCGTCATCGTAGCAGTACTTGCTGACGTCGATATTGCTGCCGCCCAGATGCCCGTCCAACTGCGGGTACATCCTGACAAGTGCGTCGTTATCCATCAGGCTAAGGTGGTATACATTGGGCGAGTCCTGGATGTCCGTCACGCCCGGCTCCCAGAACAGGTTGAGGACATCCACCGTCTCGATGGCGATGTCCCCCAGCCCGCCCAGCTTGTGCGCGTCCCAAAATACGCCATAGATGCCCGTGCCGCCGATCAGCTTGTCCCACGCCTCGTCGGAATAAACCTGCTCGAAGCCCTCCTGCGCCAGCACCACCGGGACAATATCGCTCAGCCGCTCGGCCTCCTCCACGTCCCCCTGCTCCCGCGGGAGGATGTTTGGCGCGGGATAGTTGTCCATCGCGTCCGCGTGCTTGTTGGCGATCGCGTTGAGCAGCCACGCCGAGACCGGCTCCACGTCCTGCTTGCGCCCCCGCATACACTCCCAGTGCCGGAGGCGATACCACTCCTCATCGTCAATCACGCGGCGCTCCAGATTTGCCTTGCCCTGCTTGTAGCGGTTCAGCGTGTCCACGGCGTCACGGATCTGCTCCGCGCCAATCACCGCCCTTACAACGTCGGCGGCCTTAATCTCCACGCCCTGCGTGGCGGTTGCGTCATCCATCAGTTGCCTCCTTGATCGTCATCGGCGCAAGCTCCGGCGCGGGGAGAATGTCCTCGCGCGGAATATCCAGCGCCGTATACAGCGGGCTATCCAGATACGGATCCCGCGCATGCTTTGTGCGCGGCTTGATCGGCCTTGCCATGCACAGATACCGCATCTCGTCGGCGACGTGATCCTCGCCGGTCGTGTCCAGATCCTCTACATGGTGATCATCGTACTGCAGCAGCGGGATCGTGCGGATCGCCGCGCGGCAGTTGGAAAAGATATACATCTGCGCCCGCCCAGCCTCGTCGAAGGCCATCCGGTAATGCATCTGCATCCAGCCCGGTATGCGCCGGTTGTCCCCGCGCGAAAAGTACACGCCATGCCGCGCGGCAGTCTCCTGGATGCTCTCGCCTCGCTCCGCGTCCCAGATGGCCGGATCGGCAACGCCCGTGATCATCTTGCCCTTCAGCCACCGGTGCTCCGTCTCGATTCGGTGGATTTCCGCGAACACCTTGTCCGGCGGCCACTTAAGCCCGGTGTTCGCTTCCCGCGTGCATCCGTACAGCTCCAGAATCCGGTAGAGGCATCCGTCGTAGTCGACCGCCCACCACCCGCATGAGAAGGGCTTGGCATAGCCCCAGTCAAACGACCGATAGATCCGCCAGTCCGGCGGGATCTCAAACGGCGCGATGACGTGCGTATAGCGCCGGTCATCATAATGTGCCGGCGCATCCGCGAACTCCTCGAAAAATTGGCCCCAGAACACGTCCCAGTCCCCGTTTAGCCATGCCCGGCGCAGACGCTCCGGCAAAGCCTCCAGTTGCTGGATATACTCCGGGTCCCGCCGCATCAGTGCGGTGTTGTCCGTCACCAGCGACTTAATAAACGCGTAATCTTCGGGGTTCTCGCCCGGCAAGAAGTGCCTGTCCACAAATAGCCGCTTGATGTACTGGTGACCTTGCCCGCCGGGGTTACAGGTGTAGTACACCCGCTTCGGAAAGGCGTTCACACCGCGAAGACACGCCGTAATGGTGGTCATCTGGTACTCGCTTAGCTGCGTCGCCTCGTCCAGGAAAATCACGTCGTACTCCACGCCCTGCAGGCGGTCGAGGTCCCCGTCCTTGGCGCAGTATGCAAAAGAAATGGAACTGCCGCCCGGCATCATCAGGATCTTGTCCTTGTCGTTATATCGCGCAACACCGGCCAGCTCCTGCCGCAGCTGCCGGATGTGGTTGTTGATCAGCTCCGGGTACGTCCGGCGCACGATCAGACACCGTATGCCGGGATACCGCAGGCACAGCAGCTTGGCCTTGGTGCGCACCGCCCAGCTTTTGCCGCCGCCGCGCGCCCCGCCGAAGGCGATGTACTTGTGCCGATCGCGCAAAAACAGCTCCTGCCGCGCGTTGGGCTTGTCGATGTGGATCGTGATCATCCGCTGTACTCCTCCGCGTCCCCGAGATCCACCTGTACCCCGCTTTGCGTCTGCCGGTCACGGACCATCGTCCACTTGTCGATCAGCGTGCCGATCGCCGTTGTGATCTGCGCCGGGTTGGCCGCTGCCAGCTTATTATCTTCGGCCAGCGCCGTCAGCCCCTTGCCGATGATATCGCATACAAGATCGGACTGCCGCCCCATGTACGCCAGCACGTCCTGCGTGTCCTGTTCTTTTTTTTGTGCGCAAAGCCGCGCGATCTCCGGTTCCGCCGCCACGATCCGCTTAACGCTGTTGGGTGCCACGCCGTTGATCCGCGCCGCTGCCGCGTATGATCCCAGCGCCACATAGTCGGCCACGATTTTTTTCCGCTTGCGCGGATTAATCACATCGGCCACGGCGTATCCCCCCCCATCGTGTGTCTGTTGTATTGATCTGCCAGCTCCCACCCTTGCATATCGGCAGATAGTCCCCAGCCGTCACCGGCTACATCCTGCCGCGCTTACGGGGGCGGCTCCCCGCTTTGGCAGGCGCTGCTAAACGCCTGCCCGTCATCCATGATTGGGGGATGATCAGCCCATTCTTGCGCGGCCCCGCGGAGTTGCACCGCGTAGATACTCTTGGCCGCATAGCCCCCCTTGCGGGGGGCGACAAAAAGGAGAGTGTGGAGCCCCAAGCCATAACCCACGCATCTATTATATCCCTGATTTTTGCCAATGTCCCACGCCCAGCCCCGTCAAAACACGCAATTCCTAATGCAAAACTTTGTGCAGTATGTCTATTGTTATTTGTTAAACATTGTTATACAATATAGGCAAGATCAAACGAGAGACACCCACCCACATCGGACAGGCCAAAGGCCGGAAAGGATTGAAAAAATGACTTACCGTGATTACATGATCGACAGCAGCGAGAACCTCGGCTGGTGCAAGCCCATCTCCTTCGATGGCGGCATCATCATCGCCCAGAGCGAGGGCAAGACCGTCGGCATCCGCGCCGACGGCGAAGATTTCGACGTCACCCCGGAGAACATCCGCGCGATCGCGCTCCGCATCGACCCGGACTGCGACGGAGACATCGACCTCGTTGACGCCGCCGGACGCGAGCTGCCCTGCCGCAGCTGCCCGTGGTTCGCCGCCTGCAGCGCGATGGACGAGACCTACGGAGACGCGGAGTAACCCATATGGACGATGCGTCCCAAACCATAACCCACACATCGGACAGGCCACCAAAGGCCGGAAAGGATTGAAAAAAATGGGAAAAGTTGTAAACGCTGCCGGACGCGAGATCGACTTTGATGCCGCCGTCGCGCTGATGGATGACGAGATCCGCGAGGCGATCCACGCGGAACTCGCCCCCTGCACGGAGCAGGCCTTTTTTGCGGCCTACGCCGTCGCCCACGCCGAGAAGTACGGCGCGGAGTGGGAACTCAACACTGAGAATCCGGTGTATTGAAAGGGGGCTGCAGACATGGCTAAGACCGCGTTCGTCGGGCTGCGGCTCGACGAGGACGTGAAAGCCCGCCTTGAGCAGCTGGCCGCTGCCGACGGCAGATCGTTATCGAACTACGTCGAGCAGATCCTGCTTAAGGCCATCAGCGGCAATCAGCGATGACCAGGGCGTAAGCAAACAGCAAGCAAGCACGCGGTGTGATTACCGTGTGCTTGCTTTTTGCTTCCGTTTGCTTCCGTTTGCTTCCGTTTGCTTCCGTTTGCTTCCGTTTGC
>OMBM01000718.1_pt1 | contig 15471 bp, 7 predicted proteins | sample 1644861 | NCBI WGS metagenome assembly OMBM01 (sample SAMEA103958165, study PRJEB25191) | human gut metagenome | biome: human-associated habitat [ENVO:00009003]; feature: intestine environment [ENVO:2100002]; material: feces | place: Germany | collected 2013/2015 | reverse complement strand
CAATAGCAATGCGAATCATGGCTGCCTCCCTCATCGCGCAGTAGATGTGCAGATACGGCTATCTGGCACTATTCACGAAAAAACGGTGCAATGCATGATGATTATAACAACCACCTGCTCAAAAGTCAAGTTTATGGGGAGAAAATGCAAGGATACGCGAAAAACAGCACAAAACGGGAGGAAAATGCTAAGATACAGCCATCCGATGATTGCGGAGAGGCAATCAATCAAAAGGAGGAGGAATGAAACATGAAGAGAACGGTTTCCAAGTGGCTGTCGATTCTCAGCTGCACGGCGTTGCTGTGTACGTCGATTCCTGCGGCGTTTGCGGAAGGCACGGTGGAAGAATCGCTGATGCCGGTGACGGGCGCGCAGACGGGTTTTGTGCTTTCGCAGGGAAAGTACTACGCTGACTTCGCGAATTTGGCGCAGGAACGCGCGTCGGCAAAGGCGCTGAATATTCAGTTGGGTGAAGAAGGCTTTGTGCTGCTCAAGAATGACGGTGTGCTGCCGCTGGATAGTGCGACGACGAAGGTGTCCATGTTCGGTTTCCGTGCTGCCAACATCATGATGGGCGGCGGTGGCTCTGGCTCTGGCCGTCCGGGGCAGTACGGTGTGCCGAAAACCTCGCTGGAAGATGGCATGAAGCAGGCGGGCTTTGATGTCAACGAACGTCTGCTGTCCTTTTACAGCACAAAGTCGGCAGAAGTGAAGCCGACGGATATTCCGGATTCCATCGCCTACACTTACGATGCTTACAGCGATGCAGCGCTGGTGGTTGTTTCCCGTTCCGGCTCGGAGGGCAGGGATGAAGTGACTTACGGCTATGCGCAGGACGAGAATGCTGACCCGAATGCGCACATGCTGGAGTTGACGGACACGGAAAAAGACCTGATTCGTTACGTGAAGGCGAATTTTCCCCAAGTCATCCTGATTGTCAACTCCTCCAATGCGATGGAGCTGGCGGAAGTGAATGCGTCGAAGACGGAGGACAACCTCGGCGTTGATGCGATTCTCTGGGTGGGTCATACCGGCAACGACGGCGCGGCGGCAATCGGCAACATCCTCTCTGGCAAGGTTTCGCCGTCCGGCCGCACTGCGGATACTTACGCGGTCGATTTTACCAAAGATCCGACGTTCACGAATTTCGGCTCGAATGAGCAGAACTTTGAAAACGGCGAGCGCATGAACAACAACGTCTATGTCGACGATACGATGACAGATTATCACTCCGTGGAATACCGCGAAGGCATTTATGTCGGCTACCGTTATTATGAGACGAAGGGACACGATGCCGGCGAAGCATGGTATGACGAGAATGTCGTGTACCCGTTCGGCTACGGCTTGAGCTACACCACCTTTACGCAGGAAATCGAGGGGGACATTGCGCCGACTGGGGTGATTCATGCGGCGAATGAAACCATCACGGTGAAGGTTCGTGTGACGAACACGGGCGATGTGGCAGGCAAGGACGTTGTGCAGCTGTACTACACCGCGCCGTACACCGAGGGCGGAATTGAAAAGGCGTATGTCAATCTGGCAGCGTTCGGCAAGACGAAGGAGCTTCAGCCCGGCGAGAGCGAAGTGGTGACGCTGCAGTTCGTGGCACAGGATATGGCATCGTTTGACTGGAACGACGCCAACGCCAACGAGTTCCGCGGCTACGAACTTGAAGCTGGCGACTATGTGCTGTCCATCCGCCGCAACGCGCATGAAGAAATCGCGTCGATTACCCGCACGGTTGAAACGGGCTTGCAGTGCGTGACTGACTACACCACGGGGGCGGAAATCAAGCCGCTCTTCTCCGGCGATGAAGGACTGGAAGCCTACATCTCTGTCAATGAAACGCTGGAAAACAATCAGATGTCCCGTGCGGACGGACTGGAAGTTCCGGCTGCCGCAACGAAGGAAGACCGCACTTGGGATCAGGCAGTTATTGATGAACTGGATGCCCAGAAGGAATATTTCAGCCTGAATGACACGGAGGATTCGCCGTGGTACGTTTCGCAGGTTCCTGCGACTTGGACGCAGAATGCTGGTACACGCGATGAAAACGGCAAAACGGCGATTCAGCTGGCGGATTTGGCTGGCGTGCCGTACACCGAGCCGAGCGTGGTGGATGGCGTGGCAGTTGCCTCTGGCGATGAAGGCACGAAGAAGTGGGACGAGTACATGAATCAGCTGACGTGGGACGAAATGGCGACCATCGTCTCCTACGGCGGATTCGGGCAGCCTGCGGTAGAAGCTATCGGCAAGAAGCAGAACGGTGCGTATGACGCGGCGGCACATCCCTTCTGGAATGGCGGGATGTTCGGCGGCGCACAGGCACCCGAAAATCAGATGGGTACGAACTGGGTTACGCCGGCTGTATGGGGCTGCACATGGAACACGGAGCTGCTGTATGACATTGGCATCATGACGGGCAACGAAGCGCTGCTGTTCAATATCAATGGTCTCTATGGCTTCTCCCTGAACATTCATCGTTCTGCGTTCGGCGGCCGCAACTTCGAGTATCTCTCCGAAGATCCGCTGCTGACCGGCAAACTCGCGGCGGCGCTGAGCAGTGCTGCGACCGAAAAGGGCCTTGTGACCTACACGAAGCACTACATGATGAACAATCAGGAAACGAACCGCAATACGAACGGCGGCGTGATTACATGGGCGAACGAACAGGCCATCCGCGAAATCTATGCCAAGCCCTACGAACTGGCGGTCAAGGAAGGCAACAACTCCGCATTCATGACGGCGTTTAACCGTATTGGCTTGTCCACCTGTTCGACGAACTACGCGCTGCTGGAACTGCTGACCCGCGGCGAATGGGGCTTCTGCGGCCATAACGTGACGGACTACATGGACTATCCGGAATATCGCTATACGAACCTGATGGTTCGCGCGGGCAATGAACTGCCCCTTGGCGGCCCGAACAAGCTGATTGGCAAGGGCAAGGGCGGCAACAGCTCCAGCACCGAAGGTACTTGGAGCGCAGAGCTGAACACTGTGCTGGTGGCGGCCGATACGGCCAGCGCAGAAGCAGCTGATGCGGCGCGCCGTGCAGGGGAGGATGCGTCCACCTACGAGACGGTTCCTTCTGCAACGCAGTATTTCGCTGTCCGCAAGGCAGCGCAGCGCGTTTTGTACTCCAACGCCAACTCCAATGCGATTCTCAATGGCTATGAGAATCATATCGTGGAAGAGTTGGAATACAAAGTGGGCGACAAGTTCGGCGGTTGGGGCGGCGGCAAGAACATCATTACGCCCCTCTTTACGGCGCGCTATGCTGATGTCAGCGACATCAAGATTGTGAATGCGGATGCGATTCCCGGCATGAACCTTGGCGCGGATGGCGTTGCTTCCGGCACATTCAACGAGGCTGGCGACTACACTGTCACGGCGACGGCGACGGTCGAAGGCTGGGTCTATGTGCAGCTGACGCTGACGATTCACGTCAAGTAATATGGCATAACTCGTTTACTGGACGGATTCGCGCTGGCGGACAAGCGAATCCGTCCTTGATTTTCTGATGAAAGGGAAGGAGCAAAGTTTATGAAGCGAATTACAGCGATGCTGTTGATGATTTGCTTATGCTTGATGGGGCAGAGCGTGCTGGCTGAGGAAAAAGTTGGCAAGATTGCTGTTGCGCAGGAACCGACGAAGATGGATTACTGGGTTGGGGAAGAATTTTCCGCAGAGGGCGGCGTGCTGCTGGTGACATACCGCGACAAAACCACTGCTGAAATTCCGATGACGGATGAAAATGTGAAGCTGCCTAACGTCAAGACAAACACACCCGGCCGCAAGGCAGTGAAAGTGACTTACGGCGGCAAAAACGTGACCTTTTATATCAATGTGGCAGAAAAAGGCGCGGAAGTGACGTTCGAGCTGAATTACGACGGTGCACCAGAAGCGCAAAAAGAAGCGGCACGTCAGGGCAAGGGCGTAGAAGCGCCAGAAATACCCGTGCGTGATGGTTATACCTTCGATGCGTGGTATACCGATGCTGCCTGCACGGTACTGTATGATTTTGCGCAGGTGGTTGAACAGCCCATGACACTCTATGCGAACTGGCTGGCGGACGATGCCGTGTATTATCCTGTGACGTACAGCTTGAACTATTACGGCGTACTGCCGGACGGTTATGTGCAGCAGGTAAAATCCGGTGAAACGGCACGGATGCTGTCCTTAGCGCTGGTACGCGACGAATTTGAATTTATCGGATGGTATGCCGATGCAGCCTGCACCGTGCCGTATGTGCAGGAAAACGCGATTGAAGGCGAAACGACCATCTATGCGGGATGGAAATCGCTCAAAATGGGTGCAGAGACGTATACGTTTGAAGCCGAACAGACCAGCTTGCTGGGCAAGGAAGGGCCGGGCATGTCCGGTTCTGCATCCGGCGCATCCATGATAGTCAACGATGCGACGAATCTGGACGCCAGCAATGGCAAGTATGTCTCGTACCTGTATAAAAAAGGGCTGTCGTTGGATTTCTATCTGGCGAGCAGCGAAACGGTGTCGGATGCAGTGCTGACGCTGCGGGTTGCGGCGGAAATGGACAACATCAGCCTCTCGCCCGATAACTACACGATTGAAGTCAACGGTCAGCCGGTGATGTTTAATGCGATTGCACTGGAAAAAGGAGCAAAATTTGCAGACTGCATTGTTATTCAGAACGTCGCTTTGCAGGTCGGCGCAAACACGATTCGCCTTGTGACGAATAACAGCGTGAACCCGATGGGTGAAGGAATGGGAACGTATCAAGGCACAGCGCCGATGGTGGACTGCATCAAGCTGACGACAACGGCGGTTGTAACGTGGGATGCAAACTACAATCTGCCAATGATGTACTGATTTCGCGGAGGAGAACATGGCGCAGAAAACGAAGAAAAAGCTGATTCGCGTATGGGCAATTGTCAGCGCACTGGTGCTGATTCTGCTGACCGTCGCGACGGTGCTGACGCAGTTTGTCATGCAGGATGTGCTGGCCTCTCTGCTGGGACGCGACGTGGCGGTTTATGCCGAGGGCGTGACACCACTGTATACCACCGAATACACGAACAAGGACGAAGTCTATCAGGCGGCGAACAAACTCAACGAGCGCATCTGCGAAGAAGGCTTTGTGCTGCTCAAGAACGAGGGAAATGCGCTGCCGCTGGCATCAGGCAGCCGCATCACTGTGTTTGGCAAGAACAGTGTGAACCTTGCTTATGGCGGTTCGGGGTCGTCCGGCGGCGATAAGTCCGCAGCCATCGACCTCTATACCAGCTTGCAGAATGCGGGCTTTGCGGTCAATCCGGCCATGAAGCCCTTCTATGAGGATGATAAGCGCTCCGGCGCACGCCGCTCAGAAAATTCCACCAACTTGGATGACGGGAATACCGTGTTTTACTCCATTGGGGAAACGCCGCAGCGCTTGTATACGAAGGAAATCACGGATACCTACAAGGATTACAATGACGCGGCGCTGGTTGTGCTGACCCGCATCGGCGGCGAAGGTTTTGACCTGCCGCGTTCAATGAAGGATGTGGAAGGGGCGCGGCAGGACAGCGACCACTACCTGCAGCTTGATCAGAACGAAACGGACTTGCTGGCGGCGGTCTGCGAGGCAGGATTCAAGAAGGTTGTTGTGCTGATTAACAGTGGTTCACCGATGGAACTGGCATTTTTGACGCATCCGGATTATTATGCCTATCAGGACAAAATCGACGCAGCTATCTGGATGGGCTTCCCCGGTGCATCCGGCGTGAATGCGCTGGGACGCATCCTGAACGGCGAAGTGAATCCGTCCGGGCGCACGGTTGATACCTACGCGGTGAATTTCAAGAACAGCCCGGTGTGGCAGAACTTTGGCGATAACCTGATTACCGGCAAGGACAGCGGCGACCGGTATCTTGGGCTGGAAAACGAAAACTACTACTTTGTGGACTATGAGGAGAACATTTACGTCGGCTATCGCTATTACGAGACGCGCGGCGCGGATGACCCGGAATGGTATGCGCAGGAAGTGGTGTATCCGTTTGGCTATGGTCTGAGCTATACGACGTTTGACTGGACACTGGAAAGTGCGCCGGAAAACTTCGTCCTCAGCGATGTCAGCGACAAGATGGAAGTGACTGTGCGCGTAAAGAACACGGGCAGCGTCGCTGGCAAGGACGTTGTGCAGCTCTACGGTCATGCGCCGTATACGCCCGGCAGCGTGGAGAAGTCCGAAGTTGTTCTGCTGGACTTTGCCAAGACGCCGCTGCTTTTACCCGGCGAGGAATGCACGCTGACGCTGACCTGCGACCCGTACTATCTGGCATCCTACGACTATACGGACAAGAACGAAAACTGGGATAACTGCTTTGAACTGGATGCGGGTGACTACGCACTGTACGTCAGCAAGAATGCGCATGACCGCGTATTTGAAGTGCCGTTCACGGTGGAAGACGACATTATCATTAGCGAAGACCCGGTAACAGGCAATACCATAGAAAACCGTTACACGGACTTGGAACTGGACAGCTCTGATTACCATCTCCAGACGCTGCTTTCCCGCGAAGATTGGGAAGGCACGATGCCGGAAGCTCCCTCTGTGGATGACCGAACGGTGGATGAAGAATATCTCGAAGCGCTTCAAAACCGCGACCACAACAATGAAGAGGCGGATGCGCTCTTTGACTTGGGGCTTCCCGCAACAAGTCAGACGGACATTTCACTGGTGCTTCGCGACCTGCTGACGGATGAAAATGGGCAGAATCAGCGAGTGTCGTATGATGACCCGCGCTGGGATGCGATTCTGGACAAGCTGTCTGTCGAGGACATGGTGAAAATGTGCAACATGGGCGCATTCAAAACGAATGAACTGCCCATCATTGGCAAGCCTGCCACGAACGACACAGATGGCCCGACTGGCTTCACGAACTTCATGGATCGAAGCGGCATCTACTGGAAGTGCTGCTATTACTGTGCGGAAGTCGTCATGGCTTCGACATGGAATCAGGAGCTGATGGAAGACATCGGCGAAATGATAGGCGCGGAAGGATTGATTGGCGCGGATGGAAAGGGCAACAATCTGCCGTATTCCGGCTGGTATGCGCCCGGCGTCAATATCCACAGAAGCCCCTTCGGCGGTCGCGATTTCGAGTATTTTTCCGAAGACGGACTGTTCAACGGCAAAATGGCGGCGGCGGAAATCCGCGGATGCGCCAGCAAGGGCGTTTACTGCTTCGTGAAGCACTTTGCGCTCAACGAACAGGAAACGCATCGTTCCTCCAACGGTTCGGGCACTTGGGTGACGGAACAAGCAATGCGCGAATTGTACCTGCGCCCGTTTGAAATCGCGGTCAAGGAAGGGCATACCACAGCAGTGATGAGCTCCTTCAACCGCATCGGTACGCGCTGGACAGGCGGCGATTATCGGCTGCTGACTCAAATCCTGCGGAACGAATGGGGCTTCCAAGGCATGGTCATCACCGATTTCAATACGACCTCCTACATGAATTTGCGGCAAATGGCATATGCAGGCGGTGACTTGAATTTGGGCAATGACATGACGCTGCCGGACGTTATTCAGCCGAACTGGTGCGACGCATCCGACCCGGTGGACATGCAGATCCTTCGCCAATGCGTGAAGAACATTCTCTACACGGTGGTCAACTCGAATGCCATGAACATCAGCGTGGCATACTATCGCCCTGCATGGTGGAAAATCACGATTTATGTGGTGGATTTCGTGGCGGTTGCGGTGATTGTGTTTACAGGGATTCGCTGTTTCCGCGGAAAAAAGGAAGAGCATAGCGCAAAGGCATAACTGCAAAGGGGCAGCAAGCGAAAGAATAGCTTGCTGCCCCGTATTGCGTTCGTCATGAAAACAAGTCTTATACTATTTCCAGATTCAACTGCGCCATCTGCTTGCGCCTTTTTCGTTCTGGCGTCCGCTCACTCCATTTAGCGTAGCGCTGCTACGCTGCATTTCGTTCCCGTTAGCCAGAAAGAAAAATTCGCCGCGCATCTTGGCGCATTTTCATTTGGAAATAGTATTATGCCCATGCACCCGCTATCATAGGGGAACGTTCGACAACAAAAGTGTAGATTTTCTGACGGCAGTTGGTCATATCCGCGTCCGTATAGCTTGTGGGGAGACTGTGCCACAGCGTGTCGCGGATGATTTTTGCCATTTCAGCGCGGGTGGTTTCCTTTTCGCGCCAGTTGTTCATATTGGCGATAGCTTTACGAATGGTGCTTAGCAGCTCTTTCGCAGAGGCTTTCAGCATCTTGATTTCCTCCTTGGACAGCGTGTCCTTTTTCAGCAAATCAAAAAGCGCAAGCTGCTCTTCGTTGTCGAAGCCCTCACGGATATAACGCTCCGTTTCGATGTCCAGCTCATTGGCCAGTGCAAGCAAATCGGTGAAGGACTTTTCGATGGCAGCACGATTCTGTTCGGCGTTGTAGTTGCTGATAATGGTTTGATACCGCTCGTAGTAGTCGATTCTTGTTGGATTGCGAGCCATCATTTCAGCAAGACGACCTTCAATCAGCTGCTGCAAATCCCGCAAAAGCAGATTCTGATGTTTTCGCCGCATAAATTCCGCGCGAAGCCGTTCAAAATCAATTTTGCTGATGTCAAACGTCTTATCCTTGTTATCATCGTTGATTATTACATCAATCGCGTCGCTGACAATATCATTGATGCGCTTCATCAGCGTGGAATTGTCGGCATGAAGGACACGTGCGTGCATCACATCGTAAATCGCGCTGATGGCATCCTTCTCCCTGCGCTCGCTGTCCAGCTGACCATGTTCGACATACTTGAACATGCGGAACAGCTCACGCGCGATGATGCCGAAGCGCTTGCGCGTATCTGCATCGCCGGAAAGTGCATCCGCACCATCTTGCACAGACTCGATTCGTGCAAAGCTGTCGCTGCAAACGGCGGCGTCCAAATTAAACGAATGCGCCAGCATCAGCTGTCGGATTTCGTCGATAACTGCACGAATCTTGCTGTACAGCTGGCTAATATCCGGCGTAGGGTCAACCGCAATTCGCCCGCCGGATGTGTAGTCTGCCAGTGCCTGCCGAAGCGCTTTCACAACGCCGATGTAGTCAATTACTAAGCCGTTCGTTTTGCCCTCGCAGACGCGATTGGCGCGGGCAATGGCCTGCATTAGCGTGTGCGCTTTCAGCGGCTTGTCCAGATACAGGCAGCTAAGGCTCTTGACATCAAAGCCGGTGAGCCACATGGCGCATACGAATACCACGCGGAAAGGATTTTCGCTGTCCTTGAACTCTTTGTCCAGCCTGCGCCCTTCCATTTTGGCGCGGTGCGGGCGAATGTCCAGCCCCCAGTTGTCGAAGGTCTGCCACTCGTTCTGCTCCTGACTGATGACAACCGCCATTTCGGTTTCTTTCATCCATGCCAACTTGCGCTGCATTTCCTGCGCTTCCTGCTGGGAAACCGTGCGCAGGCTCGCATCTAACTGGCGGATGGCATCTTGCCAGTATTCCTGCACGAAATTGTACATGCGCACGCAGGTCACTTTGTTGATGCACACGAACATCGCCTTGCCTGTGTCCCACATGTCGGTGTAGTGCTTCACAAAGTCCTTTGCGATGGCGCGCAGCCGCTTTTCGGCGGTGATGATGTGAATATCCTTCGCTAATTCCCGTTCCATTTTTGCCTGCTGGTCGGGTGTAAGGTTTTCACTGTCAAGCAAATCGGTCAGTTCGTTGGAAATATTGGGATTGGTGATTTCCAGCTGATCGGCGCGATTCTCGTAGTAGAGGGGAACCGTGGAACCGTCATCGACCGCCCGTTTGAAGTCATACACCGATATATAGCCGCCGAAGGTGCGCTCGGTGATGTTGTCGTAGGCGAACAGCGGCGTACCGGTAAAGCCGATGCGGCTGGCGGTGGGCAGCAGCTTCATCATGTTGTCGGCAAAAAGCCCGTTCTGCGTGCGGTGAGCTTCATCGCTCATGATGATGATGTCGTGATTCGGCGTGATGGGGTCGGGGTGGTCATTGTTGAATTTCTGAATCAGCGTGAAGATATAGCTGGGATTGCCCTTCAGCATCTCAACGAGCCGCGCACCGCTGGACGGGACAAACGTGCTGGATTTCATGCCGTTAAGACATCCGCAGCTCTCGAAAGTAGCGCTAATCTGCTTGTTCAGCTCGTCCCGGTCGGTCAGCACAATGATCGTCGGACTGCCCGAAAACTTGCGGCGGATTTTCTGCGCCAGAAATACCATGGAGTAGCTTTTGCCGCTGCCCTGCGTGTGCCAGAATACGCCTAACTTGCCGTCGCGCAGCTTGCGATCTCGATAGGCTTCAATGGCTTCATTCACGCCGAGATACTGGTGATTTCGTGCCAGAATTTTGGCAGTATGATTGTCAGAATGGTCATAGATGATGAAGTTTTCCAGCAAATCGAGGAAAGTTTCCTTTTTGCAGATACCGCGCAGCATGGTTTCCAGACTGACAACACCCTGTTCGCCCTCATTCAGGCGTTTCCACTCGCTAAAATACTCATATTTGCTGCCCAATGTGCCGATTTTGGATTCCACGCCGTTGGAGAGCATCACAAAAGCATTGAACCAGAACAGTTGCGGGATGGTATGCTGATAATCGTGATAGTTGGTATCATAGGCTTGGCGAACATCCACGCCGAGCTTTTTGAACTCCACAAACAGCAGCGGAATGCCGTTCACAAAGCCGATAATGTCCGCGCGGCGATGATACAGTGCGCCGTCAATCTTCATTTCCTTTACGGCGAGAAAGTGATCATTGGCGGGGTTGTCGAAGTCGATGAGCCGTGCCATGCGCGTTTCCATGTTGCCGTTTGGCAGGCGGAAATTGACGGGAACGCCGCCAGTGATGAGGCGGTATTTCTGCTCGTTGGTCTGCATGGGCGTGGCAGAAAAGGAGGTTTCCATGAGCGACTTGACCACGCTGTCCGCATAAGCCTCCGTCATCCAGCTGTTCAGGCGGAACAAAGCCGGACGCAGGTACTTGGTGAGCAGCACCTGATGGTAGTCTGTGCGCCCCAACGTGCCGTTTGCGCCCAACGTTTCACGGTTGTGCGCATAAACCAGCTCCCAGCCCAGCTCGTCGTGGAGCAGGTCGCCGGCGGCACCTTGAACAAGGACGTTTTCGGAATAGGAGTAGCTCATAAGATGTATCTCCTTATCTTCTGCCGAGTGTCTTTTTCGTCAATTCTACGGTTAAGTCTTTATTATCCCATAATTTTTCAAAGTAATCGCTATAACGCGCGAATCCCTTTCCACCCTCTTCAAAACCGTAGGTTATTGTTTGATTGCTGGGTTCGTCATAGAAGTAGGGACCAACGTAAATCATATTATCAACACGCCAGTAAAAATCCAAAGTCATGCAATTATATCCTTTGATGATTATTTTCCCTTTGTATTTATTTTGATTTATCCGATCAGCCCAAGAAACAAGATCCTCGATTGAGTGCTTTATTGCTCCGGAAACTTGGTTTTCTTCCCTTTCGCGCTGTGCAACAAATGAACTATCGGGATTCATTGTGATGATTCTGAAGTTTACGCCTCGACGAAGGAAGGGTTCCACCTTATTGCCGTGTCTACTTCTAAAATTACTAAGCCCAAAAGCAATAGCATCCACCTGATGCCTTGCTTTATCAAGTTTGGGGTCGTTCGCCTTCGTTTTTTCAGCTCTTGTCTCATAGATGACAGAAAGTTTCCAATCATCAACAGGATTGGGCTTATCATAATCAATTAAAAGTGTGGTGAGTAGAAGAACAAGACCAGAGGCTAAAAGAGAACAGCCAATACTAACAAGCAATGCAGAAGGCGATTTCCATACATAAGCATCAACGAGGGCAAGGATTGAGCCAATACTCATAAGGATTAATGCAACAATAATTGATTTCAGATTTCTTTGCGTCATACAGTTATACCTCCATTTCTCCGTTCATCAACTTAGGTAGCAGACGGTCACGAGTTTCAGTTAAGAGTTGAATTTGATGTTGACATATCATCATCTTCTGATGATATGCTTCCTCAATTTTTTCAAAAATTTTCTGCGTGTGTGAATCTGCTATATAGACTTTGACATTTTGCACGATAGAACGAGATAATTCAGTCTGATTAGTTGAACCTGTTTTGCAACTATCAAAGTATTCTCGCAGTTCATACATTCTTAGATTCAAGTAGTGCTTTCCAACGGTTCCATTCGTGCGAACGAGTGTAACATGCGAGTCGAAAGTGCAATTGGGATGATTGCCGAAAACCTTGCCAACTCTACCAAGTGTTCCTGTCCCTGTTGAACAGATTACCGTGTCTGAATCCAACAACCCCATTGACGAATCGAAAGATTTTGATTGACGCCTTACTTGATTCATATCTACTATATATTGGCGAATACACTTTTGACTAATAACACTTAATCGAGCAGTCTCATCATAATTTGGCGAGATACCGCGACGTAGCACATTGGTAACCTCAGAAGCAGTTGTTACTGTCCACCCCTCCGGTACTCCATCAACCACCTTCACGCCCTCATGTCCCGGAAAGCGCAGTTCTACAAACCACTCTCTATACAGCCGTTGTGCAGCTTCTTCCAGTAGCTTAATTTGGCGGCGGTTGTTTTCAATTAGGTCGTCATAAGCAGAAAGGATGGAAGCAATGCGGCGCTGGGTGGGGAGAGAGGGGAGCATTATCGGAACAGTTGCAAGGATACCTGTGTTCAAGTTGAGCATCGTAGCTCCAATTGCGTGTTTTTCTATCCAATCAATGGCTGATGCTTGTTGCAGATAATAGAAAATGAATTTAGAATCAGCAACTTTCGCATCGACCGTTACACGTAGGCAACCAGTGCCGCATAACCATCCCTGCTCTTTGGGGCTAATATATGCGCACCTACCAACATCACCTCGCCGCGAAAACAGAATATCACCAGTTCTTACTTTGTGGCGTGATAAGCGAAGCACATGTTCCTCGGAAACACGGGCAATGCCCTCTTCTGATATTGTGCCGTTTACAATATCTTTCGGCATTACAACGGGTGTGCCAACTTTAGAATAATCGGATTGATGCAGTTGTGAACCGAAAGGACCTGTTTGAATATGACCATCAACCTTATCGCAAATGTCATCAAGGGTACATGCAATCCAACTCATACCCCCATCTCCTCCCAATTCCGCGAGATGGTTTCCATCAGTGCGTCGCTCTGCTGTTGCAGCGTCAGTAGTTCCGCGTGGATTTCGTGCATCCGCTCCGCAAAATCCAAATCATCCGCCTGCTGCGCCTCTACACCCACATACGCGCCGGGGGTTAAACTCCAATTCTTTTCCTCAATTTCCTGCAACGTGGCAGCCTTGCAAAGACCGGGAATGTCACGGTATTCGCCGTCTCCGAATTTGTCGGTTAGCCAGCACGCTTCCTTCGCAATTGTCAGCTTCTCCTGTATGGCAGCGAGGGATTCGTCATACTGCGCCTGTATGCGCTTCTTGTCCTTGCGGGCTGCTGCGGCAACGGCATCCTTGCATTCTGCGGTGACGCTGGCTATCTCTTGCTGCAGCTGCTCGGCGCGCTGGGCGAAGGTGCAATCCGCCGCCATATCAAGCGCGGCGCAGTAGCCTGCCACCAATGCGTGGTATTTCTCTGTTTCGCCCCGATGCAGCCACACGATGGCGTTCAGGTTCTTCATCTGCCACGGACTCCACTCGTTCAGCGTGCGATCCACGGCGGTGTAGTAGTTGCGGCTGTCGATGAACAGCACTTTGTCGCGCAAGTCGAGTTTCTTGCCCTTGTCGAAGAACCATAGCGTGCAGGGCAGGCTCTTGGTATAGAAGAAGTTCGTACCAACGGACAGCATCACATCCACCGCCCCGGTGGACACCAGCTGACGGCGAATGTCTCGATCGCGCCCGTTGCTGTCGGTGGCGGATGCTGCCATGACAAAGCCCGCACGCCCGTGCTCATTCAGATAGCTGTAAAAGTAGCTAATCCACAGATAGTTGGCATTGCTGACTTCTTTGCTGGGATTCACGCTCGGCATCCCGAAGGGCAAGCGCCAAGCAGAGGCGGTGCTTTCACTTTTTACTTTGTCCACATTGAAAGGCGGATTCGCCATCACAAAGTCGCACTTGCCCTCCAGACCAAAATGGTCGTGATAGAAGCTGTTCGCATCGTCCCCGGAAACGATTTGCGCATTCAGCCCATGTACTGCCATGTTCATCAGGCACAACTTGGCATTGTATTCCACCTTCTCTTGACCGTAGAAGGTCATGGCCATATTCGCGTTCGCGCCGTACTGCTCAGTGAAGTCCGCAGAGGAAACGAACATGCCGCCGCTGCCGCAAGCGGGATCCAGCACAATACCGCGTTTGGGCTCGATGATGTTCACAATCATGCGCACCAGCGATTTGGGCGTGAAGAAAACGCCGTCATCCGAGGCCACCGCCGGGGCAAACTTGTTGAGAAAGTACTCATAAATGCGCCCGATGATGTCGTCCTGAATGTCGTTCAGGGCGCTGTTGTTGAAGATGCGCAGCAATTCCCACAAGAGTTCGTTCTTGAAAGACGTGTAGGTCTTGGGCAGCACGCCGCTCAGCTGAGGGCTTTCTGCTTCTATCAGCGTCATGGCGCGGTTGACCTTTTCGCCGATGTTGACTTTACCCGCTTCCAAGTTCAGCAGATATTCGTAGCGTGCTTCTTCCGGCAGAAAGATAGCGCTTTTCTGCTGGAAGTCGATGGATTCCACCGGTAGTACACGCCCGTTGCGAACCGGGCGGTCTTTCATAATCTCGGCTTCCACATAGCGGAAGCGGCTATACGCATAGCGCAGGAAAATCAAGCCCAGCACGGGCATACAGTATTCCTGACTGGTCAGCTTGCTCTCTGCTCGGAGCAGGTCGGCGGATTCCCACAGCTCGCTTTCTAACTTGCGAAGGTTAATCATGGTGCATGTCCTCCAGTATATCACACACAGTGCGACCACACATGATGCGGCACTAACTCTATTATACCTCTTGAAGTGCATGCAGGTCAATTGCTAAATCAGCTTCGCCTTGCTTTTTGCATGAAATTTGCAAGGTGCCTAACTGCGTTGTTCCTTGCCTATATCAAGGAGCGTGTAGAGAAAATGGCTGGCTGTGCCATGAATGAGGCAGTCATGGCAATTCCTGTTGACTTCTCATCCGAGCAGCGCGCTGATTTGCGTGAGGCGGCACATAGGGCAGGAATATGTATCAAGTCGTTTGTGAGCGAGCCAACGGCAGCGTATGTTAAATGTCGGGATGAATTGGCTGGGGCAAGCAATGTCGCTGTTTTCGACTGGGGCGGCGGCACACTGGACATCAGCTTGATTTCTATCGAGAACAGAGAAGTATCAGAACTTGCAGTTGCAGGGATGCGTCTTGGCGGCAATGATATTGACCAGATGCTCGCACGCCATATCCATGCGAAAATTATGCGGCAGGTATCGACGGCATGTCCTTTTGATGACTTA
>OMBM01000703.1_pt1 | contig 15817 bp, 10 predicted proteins | sample 1644861 | NCBI WGS metagenome assembly OMBM01 (sample SAMEA103958165, study PRJEB25191) | human gut metagenome | biome: human-associated habitat [ENVO:00009003]; feature: intestine environment [ENVO:2100002]; material: feces | place: Germany | collected 2013/2015 | reverse complement strand
CAATTCTGTATATTCATTTTTTTATCTAACTACTTGTTAAATACAAAAAATCAGCAGAAAACACCTTCTATAAAGTCCGTTTTCTGCTGACTTTTCTTCTTAATATTAGTCAAGCGGATGTTCGCAATCCGTTTCGCTACTTGCTCATAACCAAATAACTGCTTCGCAGCTTATCAGGAGTGACTTGTACCACTCCTGATACAAACAAGTCCCAACCCACTGCTTATTGCTCCACGCAATGGAAGCAGGGAACTTACTTGATTCGATTAAATCACTTTCGTCGTCCACTCCGAGCAGTCCCATACGCTGGTTGCCAGGCCATCATAAAATTCCGGCTCATGGCAGACCATAAGAACAGTTCCTTTGTACTCTTTCAGTGCGTTTTTTAACTCCTCTTTTGCGTCTACATCGAGATGGTTGGTCGGCTCATCGAGGACAAGAAGATTGGTTTCGCGATTGATCAGTTTACAGAGGCGAACTTTTGCCTGTTCTCCTCCTGAGAGCACACGCACCAGGCTTTCAATGTGCTGTGTGGTAAGACCGCATTTGGCAAGCGCTGCGCGGACTTCATACTGGGTATAGGATGGAAATTCTTCCCAGATTTCCTGGATACAGCTGTTGGTGTTGCCTTTTTGCATTTCCTGCTCGAAATATCCGATTTCCAGATAATCGCCAAGCTCCACGTCTCCGCCAAGGGACGGGATCAAACCGAGAATACTCTTTAAGAGTGTTGTTTTTCCGATTCCGTTGGCACCGGTGAGCACGATCTTTTCGCCACGCTCGATCGCAAAGGTCAGCGGTCTGGAGAGCGGTTCTTCATAGCCGATCACAAGTTCTTTTGCAGTCACAACGAAGCGGCCCGAAGTGCGCGCAGTGCGGAAATGAAATTCCGGTTTTGGTTTTTCTTTCGCAAGCTCGATCATATCCATCTTATCCAGCTTCTTCTGCCGTGACATAGCCATGTTTCTGGTTGCCACACGGGCTTTGTTTCGTGCCACGAAATCCTTCAGTTCACTGATCTCCTGCTGCTGGCGGTTATAAGCAGCTTCCTTCTGTGCTTTTTTGACCGCATAAACCTCCTGGAAGTGATCGTAATCACCCACATAACGATTCAGCTCTTTGTTTTCCATATGATAGATCAGATTGACAACACTGTTCAGGAATGGGATATCGTGAGAGATCAGAATGAAAGCATTTTCATACTCTTCAAGGTATCGTTTCAGCCAGGTGATATGTTCCACATCCAGGTAGTTGGTCGGCTCATCCAAAAGAAGGATGTCCGGTTTTTCCAGCAGCAGTTTTGCCAGAAGGACCTTCGTTCTCTGTCCGCCGGAAAGCTCAGTGACATCGCGTTCGAGACCGATCTCCTCGAGGCCGAGTGCACGTCCGATCTCTTCGATTCTCGAATCCAGGATGTAGAAATCATGTGCATCCATCATTTCCTGGATCACGCCAAGTTCCTCCATCATCTGATTCAGTTCGTCCTCGGAGGTATCGCCCATGGAATCGCAAATCGTGTTCATCCGCTCTTCCATCTCGTACAGCCAGGAAAAAGCGCTTTTTAATACATCGCGGATCGTCATACCTTTTTCCAGAACGGTATGCTGATCCAGATAGCCGACACGGACATTTTTTGCCCACTCAACCTTTCCCTCATCCGGCATCAGCTTTCCGGTAATGATGTTCATAAAGGTTGATTTTCCCTCGCCATTTGCACCTACCAGACCGATGTGTTCCCCCTTTAAGAGGCGGAACGATACATCTTCAAAAATCGCACGGTCGCCGAAGCCGTGGGACAGATGTTCTACATTTAAAATACTCATGCAGTAAGTCTCCTTTTTCTGTTCTATTGAATTCTCCTGATGATTTACTTTTTCCTATCACAATCTGAATCATTATATAGGAAATTTCACCCTTTTGGCAAGCTTTTTCTATCTTATTTACAGGCTTTTATGCCATGCATAGAAGACGCAGCTTTCTGCCGCAAAAAAGAAGAATCCCGTTGAGGAGTTCCGTCACCGTCTCCTCTGTCAGAATTCTTCTCTGTCCTTATGTTCTTACTCCGAAATCAAAGATGATGGGAAGTTTTAAGAACACTTCTTCTTTTGTCCGTACACCCACTCCGAATACATTTCTTTTACGGATGGATACACATACTCCACAAGATACTGCGAGTTCTGCATTTCTTCACGCGTAGATTCACCGGAAAGCACAAGGGCTGCAGAAACGCCCGCCATGTTGGCGCACGCAATGTCCGTATAGAGACGGTCTCCTACAAGAACAGCCTCATCTCGGGTTCTGCCTGTCATATCAAGTGCCATCTCAATCATCCGTATGCCTGGTTTTCCGATATAAGTCGGCATGCGGTGGACCGCATGTCCGATCATCTCGCAGATGGAACCGCAATCCGGCACGTAGCCGAATTCAATCGGACAAGCATAGTCCGGGTTCGTTGCAGCGTAATCGAGCTCCGGGCGCTCTGTCAACAGCCGACAGATATCCGTCAGTTTTTGATACGTCAGTTCATTGTCATAGCTTGCAAGCACACATGCAATTCCTTCTTTCTCCGGATCGTGGGTGGTACACACACCGAAGCTCTCCAATTCCCGGATCAGAGAGTCCGTTCCCAGCACATAGACGGGACGGGATCCATATTTCTGCTTCAGATAATGCGCTGTTGCAACAGAAGCCGTCAGAAAGTTCGCGCTTGTTGTCGGGATGCCCAGCTTTGCAAATTTTTTCCGGTAATCTGCCACACTCATCGTCGTATTATTTGTGATAAACACATAATCTCCACCGTATTCGGACAGTCCGTTTAAAAACCGGTCTGCTCCCGGAATCAGACGGTTCCCCACGCAGATGGTTCCGTCGATGTCCAAAAGGAACAGCTTTTTTTCTCCGATCGGTATCACTTCGCACTGCGGCACGAAACGGCCACATCCGGGTAATTGGTGATGACTGCATCTACACCGGCATCCATCAGGCGTTCGATCTCTGCCTTATCATTGACCGTCCATACATGCACAGCAAGATCGCTTTCCACATACCTCTGAAGAAAGTCTGCCATCTGCACATGAAAGGTGGCCGGATGAAGAGCTCCTGTTCCGATTTTTTTCGCATAATTCACGACATCATAAATAATATCTGCGTAGAGGATGCCTGTGCTGGCTTTCGGATCCAGTTCCAGAATTTTTGCAATACTGTAATGGTTAAAGGAAGAATAAATCACACGGTCCTCCATCTCCATCTCTTTTGTCAGTTCGAGTACCTTTTTTTCCAGGCCTTTGTACCAGAAAATACCGGTTTTCAGCTCGACATTGATCGTCATTCCCGTTGGCTTTAATGCTTCATATACTTCGCGAAGCGTCGGGATTTTTACATTCTGATACTCCGGATGTGTCTTATTAAAGTTCAGGGTCTTTAATTCCGCAAGCGTATAATCTTTGACAAATCCGCTTCCGTCACTGACCCGGTCGATTTCTTCATCGTGGACAACAACCATCTCGCCATCTTTCGTCAGCTGTACATCCAGCTCCACACCGTCTGCTCCCTGCTCTGCCGCAAGAAGAAACGCTTCCAGTGTATTTTCCGGCGCATATGCACTGGCTCCTCTGTGTGCCCATACTTTTGTTTTCATCTCGTATCTGTCCTCCATTTTCCGTTCCCATTTCCAAATCTGCACTCTTTTCTATCTTTTGTCCCGGCTGCAGCTTTTTTCTTTTATCGTAAACCCTGAAAATAAGTCAAGCGGATATTCGCAATCCGCTTTGCTACTTGCTCATAACCGAATAACTGCTCCGCAGTTTATCAGAAGGAGCTTGCACTCCTCCTGATACAAGCAAGTCCCCACCCACTGCTTATTGCTTCACGCAATGGAAGCAGGGGACTTACTTGATTCGGTTAAAAAAAGCGGTACTGACTCTTTTGCATTATTTGGAGGCTTACTATAAATCCGGAAACACGCCGGATTTTTGTCTCCGACGCATTTCCAGTCATATCTGAAAAATCATTTCCGTAACTCGGATCTTCCCCTTCATAGAAACCGTTCAAACACGCTTTGGGAACTCGTTTTTCTTCACTATAGGACGAAATCTTATTTTTGTAAAGCCTATCTCTTATTCATTTACAAGATTATAGTCCTCGATGGAGCTGTTGATCTGGGAAGCCATCGATTCTACTGCCTTCTCCGGAGTCTCGTTTTCGTTGATCATATTCTCGATTTCTGTTTCCACAATCTGTCTTGCCTCCGGGAATACAGAGAGAAGTGCGCCGGCGTACTGCGGCTTGGAATCGTGCAGCTGGTCGATTGCGGTCTGGAACTGCGGATACTGTGCTACATTATCTTTAAAGGTCTGCTCCTCATCAGCAGCTGTTGTTACCGGGAAGTAACCCGTCTCGGCATTCCAGTATGCCTGAGATTCCGGGGAAATCAGGAATTTGATAAATTTCCAGGTAGCAGCTGCTTTCACATCGTCGTTATTGTTCAATGCCCAAAGAGAAGCTCCTCCAATGGAAACACCGCCCTCATCGCCGTCCTTGATTGTCGGGAAATATGCAGTTCCAACCTCGAAGCTTCCGTTGACATCCTGCAAAATCTGCTTCAGAGATGCGGTAGAGCCAAGGGTGATCGCTGCTTTTCCGGAAGTAAAGTCTGTCGTTGCGGTATCACTTCCGGCACGGCCTACGTTTGGTGCAACGTCGGCATCATTCAGGGCTTTCCACTCATTTAAGATGTTGAGCGCTCCGCCGTTGGAATCAAATTCAACCGCAGTAGCAGCAGCATCACGGCCATTTCCATTATCCGCATAGGAAAGTCCCTGTTTGCAGAGCCACTGTTCGAAATACCATCCATAGATGGAGAGTGCCAGCGGTTCACCGGCTCCGCCCTTTGTTTTCAGATCATCACCGATGGCAAGAATTCCTTCCAGGCTTGTAGGAACCTCGGTGATCCCTGCTTTTTCAAACATATCTTTGTTGTAATACAGAATCGGTGTGGACGAATTGAATGGCATCGAGTACAGCTCATTGTTTACCGTATAATAAGCAGCGATATTCGGCTCGATCTGGGAAATGTCATAGCCATCTGCATCAATCAGCTCCTGCATCGGGATGACCCAGCCGGAATCAATCATAAATCGGGTTCCGATATCATAAATCTGTACCAGGTCTGCTCCCATATTTCCGATCTGTGCACTTTTCAGTTTGTTAATCGTATCATCATATTCTCCCTGATAAACCGCCTCAACGGTAATGCCATCGGTATTTTCTTCATTGAATTTATTGACAAGATAATCCATTGCCTCTCCATTGACACCGCCCATGGAATGCCAGAAGGTAATCGTGGTTCCCTTCGTATCCTGGTTTAAATCCAGTGCTTCTGCGCCATCTGCCGTACTTCCTGCCTCTGCGCTGGCTGTGGTTTCATCCGTTGTTGCACTCTGTGCCTCACTCGTTGTTTTTCCGCCTCCACATCCAGTAAGCGCCATAGCTGCCATAGAAGCCGCAAGAATCGATGCAATCACTTTTTTCTTCATTTTTTTCTCCTCGTTTTTCATACAGTTTTCTATTTTTTTCTGTCACAGGAATCAGCCCTTGACTGCTCCTGAAAACATTCCTTTGATTAAGGCCTTCTGGCCTACGATAAAGATGGAAATGGATGGAATAATAATCATTACCACGCCCGCCAGCATCAGGGTAATCGACTGTGCATCGACGCTGTTCAGCATACTGATACCAATCTGTACGGTACGCTTGCTGTCCGAACCTGTAACCAGCAGCGGCCACATGTACATATTCCATGCATTGATAAAGGTATAAACCGCCATTGCTCCCATTGCTGACTTTGTCAGCGGCATCAGGATTTTTACGATAAACCGCAGATTACCGCAGCCGTCCAGCTTCGCCGATTCATAAAGTGAAACTGGAAAGGTCATGTAGAACTGGCGGAACAGGAAAATTCCCATTGCAGAGGTAAGAGAAGGCAGGATCAGAACAATATAGGTATCGAGCAGTCCGAGACTTCCTACTGTCAGATAATTGGAAATAATGGTTGCCTCACCCGGCACCATCATGGTCGCCATGACCAGCATAAACAGAACATTTTTTCCTTTGAAATTCAGGAAAGAGAAGGCAAATGCCGCAAGAGAACACGTTACAATCTGACCCAGCGTAATGCTGCCCGCAACCAAAAATGAATTCAGGACAAAGCGTACCAACGGGATTTTATGAAATGCTTCCACAAAATTTTCCAGTGTCGGATGTTTGGGAACGATATTCATCGCCATTGTGTATAACTCGCCGGACGGCATAAATGCTACGCTGATGGTATAAAGCAGCGGAAACAGCATAAACAGGCAGACAATCAGGTTCATGATAACCAACGCTGTTTTCTGAATCATTTTCTTTCTTTTTGCTTTTGCATTCATTGCCAGATGCAGTGCCTGCAGCTCCTCTGCAGAATAAGTTTTGGGTCTGGCAATCGTAGTTGCTATCGTAGACATCAGTATTTTACTCCTCTCTTTTCCATGCGGAACATAACCAGGGTAAGCGCCATGACAATCAGAAACAAAACAACGGACTGTGCGGCTGCGCTTCCAAACCGGTAATTAAAAAACGCATCACGGTATATCGAATATACAATCAGGTTCGTGGATTCTCCCGGTCCTCCCTGTGTCAGGATTTTCACCTGTCCGAATGACTGGAATGCCTGAATAATGTTAACAACCAGTGTGTAGAACATGATCGGAGAAAGCCCCGGCAGTGTCAGCTTAAAAAATTTCTGTACTGCATTCGCTCCATCTACAGAAGCACGCTCATAAATCGAATCATCAATGTTTCCAAGTCCCGCCGAAAAATACAGGAAATTGATGCCACTGTTCAGCCATGCCGTGAGGACAGCCACACAGATCAGCGCATATTTCGGATCACTGACCCAGTTAATGCTCACATGCAGCAATTTGTTTACGATACCGATCGTGGGATTTAAAATAATCTTGAAAATCATGGCGCCTGAGCTCGATGCTACTGCCATTGGGAGTGCATAGGAAGTACTGAATACCCGGATTCCCGGGAAAGCCTTGCTGCAAAGAACTGCTCCCAGAAGGCCAAGCGCCATACTTCCGACTACAACAATCGCCACAAATTCCAGTGTAACCCAGAGACTGTTGTAAAAGGATGGATTCGATAATAAGCTTTTATAGTTGTCCAGTCCCACATACAATTTCGCTTCTCCAAGCTTGTTTGTCTTATACAGACTCAGATAAATGGTTTTAAAAAACGGATAAAACAGAAAGATGCTAAAGATCACCATACTCGGGATTAGATACATATAAACTTCTGCTTTTTTACACTTTTCGATTACTTTTTTCACTTCTTGCTCCTTCTTATGCTGTTGCACGTTCTTCTTTTTCAACCGGCAGAGATAAAATATTTTCTTCTGTAAACGGATCAAAGATCTGTGCTTTCTCCATATCTGCATACAATGTAATGCTTTCCTTTACAGTAACCGGCACCTCGGAAGGCACTCTTGCTGTAATCAGATTTTTTCCGGTATTCATATGCAGATACGCTTCTGCACCGATCATCTCCCGCAGGTCAACAAATGCCTTCAACTGATTCTCTTCGTAACAGATCCGATGTGCGGAAGCGGTTGTTTCGTCCTGTAAATCCTCCGGTCTCAGACCTAAGATCACCATTTTTCCGAGATAAGCGCGACGAAGCACCATTTCGTTCTCTCCTTTTGCACGAAGGGTAACTCCTCCGTCTCCTTCCAGATAAACCGCTCCGTTTCTTTCCGTCACCATCGTTTCCATAAAATTCATACTCGGAGCTCCGATAAAACCAGCCACAAATTTGTTTGTCGGATGGCGGTAAATCCGCTCCGGTGTATCCGCCTGCTGCACAACACCGTCTTTCATAACAATAATTTTTGTACCAAGCGTCATCGCCTCCGTCTGATCATGGGTAACATAAATCACCGTCGTTTTCAGTTCCTTATGTAATTTTGCCAGCTCCACCCGCATCTGTGCCCGCAGCTTCGCATCCAGATTCGAAAGCGGCTCATCCATTAAAAATGCTTTCGGGCGTCTCATAATTGCACTTCCAATCGCAACTCTTTGTTTCTGACCGCCGGAAAGTGCTGCCGGTCTCCGGTCAAGTAAATGCTCAATTCCAAGCATTTTAGCTGCCTCATGTACCTTTTTATCAACTTCATCCTTGGGCTGTTTCCGGATTTTCAGAGAAAACGCCATGTTTTCATATACCGTCATATTCGGATAAAGCGCGTAGTTCTGAAATACCATCGAAAGATCGCGATCCTTTGCTTCTACATAATTACAAAGCTGTCCATCAATCCAGAGCTCCCCGCTCGTAATCTCCTCAAGACCGGCAATCATCCGAAGCGTCGTCGATTTTCCGCAGCCGGAAGGTCCAACAAAAATCACAAACTCCCGATCCGGTATTTCAAGCGAAAAATCCTGAACCGCATAATGTTCCTTATCATAAGATTTACAGACATTCTTCAACACAATATTTGACATTCGTTTTTCTTCCTCCTCGTCTTGTCGAGATTCATTATACCTTTCCTTCCGTAAAGCCCACTACCACCGCTTTGTAAAATAACCGTTAATAAAATAACCGGTTACTTTACAAAAAATGTCCACATTTTCCCTTATCTCCGTCTCCATCCCCTTCTTTTCCAGCCATTTTTCCAGATCACTCTTTGTAAAATCCCCGAAAATCACCCGCAAAACCAATTTTCAAAACAAATTCTGAATAGCCATTCCTTTTCCTTATACCAGACAGATTATTTTTAGCACACAAAAAAGCGCCGTAACGATCAAAGTCACCGCGCTTTTTCATCACAACATCTATATTCTTCTCTCATCTCAACGCAGTGGGCGCTCCCGCACCCACATTCGTGTCCGTCCTTCGCACAGCCCCGTAACGCACACAAGGGTGGTGCGCATTTGCAGGGAGCGTGTAATTCTTAGGTTCTGGCATTTTGCGTTATGCGCCAAAAATCAACTGTCTGAGCGACAGCGAGTTTTGATTTTTGGCGCATGGTTTTAGCAAAATGACAGAGCCTTAGAATTACTAGCTCCCGAAACCGCGCATCACCCTTGTGTGCGTTACGGGGCGTCCGTCCAAACCTATTCCACCGGTTCCGCCGGCACAAACACCCTGCTGTTTTCCTGTTCTTTCGGTTTTTCCGCTCTTTCCGTTGCCTCCCTGCAGAAATACTCCTGTGAATTCACCAGCATCTTTCCGCGCTTATCCGGCTTTGTATACGTTCCGTCTGCCTGTAAAATACTGGCTTTCACATTATCCTTCATCTGGATATCAAGAATATGCATTACTTCTTTCTTGATCTGCTCATCCTCAACCGGGAACACGATCTCCACCCGTTTTTCCAGATTTCGCGGCATCCAGTCCGCGCTTCCCATAAACACCTCTTCATTTCCACCACTGTAGAAGTAGAAAATCCGCGCATGTTCCAGGAAATTGCCGACAATCGAGCGAACGGTAATATTCTCGCTGACACCCGGGATTCCAACCTTCAGGCAACAGATTCCCCGGATAATCAGGTCAATCTTTACTCCGGCTGCCGAAGCACTGTAAAGCGCCGCAATAATATCGCGGTCGCATAACGAGTTCATCTTCGCAATAATATGCGCTTTCTGCCCCTTCTTTGCGTGTTCCTCCTCCATAGCAATCAGATGCAGGAATCTGTCTTTCATCCAGAGCGGCGCAACCACCAGTTTGTTCCAGCGATCCGGCTCCGAATAGCCCGAAAGCATGTTAAATACTGCTGTTGCATCCTCACCGATCTTTGCATTGCATGTCAACAGGCCACAGTCCGTATACAGCTTTGCCGTAGAATCGTTATAGTTTCCCGTGCCAAGATGTACATATCTGCGAATGCCTGTCTCCTCGCGCCGAACCACCAGTGTAATCTTACTGTGTGTTTTCAGTCCCAGAAGACCATAAATTACATGGCATCCCGCCTTTTCCAGCATCTTCGCCCAGACAATATTGTTTTCTTCGTCGAACCGTGCCTTTAATTCCACCAGTACGGAAACCTGTTTGCCATTTTCCGCCGCCTGAGCCAGTGCTGCAATAATCGGAGAATTGCCGCTCACACGGTACAGCGTCTGTTTGATTGCCAGTACATCCGGATCCTTTGCTGCCTGTTGTACAAATTGCACGACCGGATCAAACGTCATATAAGGATGATGCAGTAAGATGTCTCCTTTTCGGATGTTTGTAAAAATGTCATCCTCATTCATCAGCGCCGGAACTGCTGCTGGAATGTATTTTGGAATTTTATACTCATCAAAGCCGTCGAGCCCATACATTTTCATTAAAAACGTCAGATCGAGCGGTCCCGGAATCCGGAACAGATCGTCTTCATCGATGTCAAACTCTTTTTCCAGCATCTTCAGGAGCCGCTTATCCATCTTATCTTCCACTTCCAGACGGATCACTTCTCCCCACTGACGTTTTTTAAGCTGCTTCTGGATCTCTTTTAACAGGTCGGAAGCCTCATCCTCATCGATCGAAAGATCTGCATTTCGCATAACACGGTACGGATGCGCGCAGACCACATCGTAGCTTAAGAACAGCTTTCCAATGTTCCGCTCGATAATCTCCTCCAGAAGAATCACATACCGCTGTCCCGTCTTTTCATCCTGCGGAAGCAGAATAAAACGTGGCAGTACCGAAGGAACCTGAACCGTCGCAAATTCCAGTTCTTTCTCTTTTTCCTTCTCCTTGCCTTTCTTCTCTTTCTTATCCTCCGCACGGCTCAGAAGCGAATCCTCTTTCTTCTGCACCAGTGCACCGATATTCAATGTTTTGTTCCGGATCAACGGGAACGGGCGGGCCGAATCCATGGCCATCGGGGTCAGAACCGGGTAAATGTTTTCCTCAAAATAGGAATCCACATACTCCGCCTGCTCCTTCGTCAGCTTCTCGTGCTCACTGATAATCGTAAGGCCAACGTGCTCCAGAGACGGAACCGCCGAGCGATTGTACGTATTGTACTGCAGCTGCACCAGCTCATGCGTCCGTTTGCTGATTTCGGTAAGCTGCTCCTTCGCATCCATGCCGGACAGATCCTTTTTCGTATAGTTTGCATGCACCTGGTCTTTTAGTGAAGCCACACGGACCATATAAAACTCATCCAGGTTGGAGGAGGTAATGCTGATAAATTTCAGACGTTCAAACAGCGGAATACTCTTATCCCGCGCCTCGTTTAAAACACGCTCGTCGAAGCTGATCCAGCTCAATTCCCGGTTTCGAAAATATTCCGGTTTCTTATATGGTGTTATATCCATCTTGTTCGCCTCCTTACATCTGCCGTTTCATCTTAATAATCGGCTGTATGCTGAATACCTCATTGAAAAAATCTAATTTATCCTGGCACAGTCCCTGCTCCAGTGTGAAATCACGGTCAACCGTCAGAGACAGATGCAGTTCTCTCTCCTTTAAGGCAGCGCGGATCGACTGGATTTTCTGCAGGTGACTCCGATCTAGTGCATTCGCCAGACGGACGATTGCTGTCAGCTCCGATACGGTCAGATACTGTTCTGCACTAAGCGACGATTCCATCACCAGCTCATCGTAGGATGGAAGCACTGCCGTATTGTATTTTGCAATCAGTGCGACCATCTCCCGTTCAATATGGGACAGTCCGATGATTTCGTTTGACATGATAATATTATAGGAAGAATCCGCTACATTATTAAGGCTGATGTATTTTCCGACATCGTGCAGCATCACCGCCATCCGAAGCAGCAGCCGCTCGCGTTCTTTCATGCCGTGCATCTTTTTCGTCGCATCAAACATGGCAAGCGCCGTCATCTCCAGATTCTGGACGTGCGGCCGGTTTACTGCATACCGTTTTCCGATGTTTTTTGCCGCCATCAGAATATCATTTTCGAAATTATGACCGCCTTTCAACAGTTTCATCTGCTCCGCATACTCGTATGCAATACCACGTGTCATATGCACGCCCGGAATCCAGATATGCTCCGCACCCATCATATCAATCAGACATTTATAAATCACAGCAGACGGGTACATCAGTGAAGCGTTTTCCAGCGGAATACCAAGTTTTACGGCGAGCTCCATCGGTGACTGGCGGATAATTTTCTCATACCAGGTATTAAAGTTTTCGCGGGAAATGATTTTTGTCGTTTTTTCTTCAATGTTCTGATAAACACTGTCGGTGAAAACATCGCCGATCAGCATAATGTTTTCAATTTTGCGGTCTTTCAGATACATCTTTTTAAAGCTTGATACTTCGTTCCAGATCAGCTCCTCGACCATCTCTTCGTAATGTTCCGTCTCACTCTGAATTCCGGCAAGACGCTCGCGGATGCGAAGACTTCCCATGCGGATGTTCTGTGTTGTGACAAGTGCATCCTTGTCGAACAGGGAAATCTGAAAACTGCCACCGTCAAGATCGAGAATCGCAGTTCCCTTTTCAATGATCTTGTTAAAATTGTCCTCCATCGCCGCGAGCGCTTTATAGCTAAGAAAACGCTGCTCCGAGTTGGAGAGAACCGTGACAGAAAGACCGGTCAACTGATGAATTTTTCCAAGGACATAGAGACTGTTCGACGCCTCACTGATCGCACTGGATGCCGTTGCACGGTAATCGTCCACGCGATAGCCTTCCATAATCCGCACAAAATCTGCGAGTACACGGCACAGCTCTTCTTCCATTTCCGGGCGAATTTTTCCCAGCGTGTACGTATCTTTTCCAAGCTCCATCCGATGGCAGATCTTATCCACGCTTCGGATACCCTGCTTTTTGGAGATCTCGAAAATCTCCAGAATGACGTCGTAGCTGCCGATATCAATGGCAGCAAATGTGGAATACTGCATATATGCTTTTCCTCCTTCTTTTTCAAAGGATATCCCAAAAAGCCCGCTCCCAATACCAAGCGGACTTTTTGACCTTTTTCTTTTTACTGTTTTCCGAGCAGATAATCGATAAACTGCTGTGCGGTACGGCCGGAAAGACCGCCGTGGGACAGTTCCCATTTGTTCGCTTCTGCCAAAAGCTCTTCCTCACTCAGCGTCACGCCGTATCGTTCGGCCAGTGTGGAAACAATCTTCTGGAATTCTTTCTTATCCGGTGCACCAAAATAAATGCTGACGCCGAAACGGTATACCAGGGACAGCTTCTCCTGTACGGTGTCGGAAGTATGCATATCCTGTCTTGTTCCTTCTTTATCACTGTAATCCTCTTTAATCAGATGGCGACGATTGGAGGTTGCATAAATAAGAATATTGTCCGGACGTTTTTCCAGGCCTCCCTCAATGACAGCTTTCAGGTATTTGTACTCAATCTCAAACTCTTCAAAGGAAAGGTCATCCATGTAAATAATGAATTTATAATTTCTGTTTTTGATCTGTGCAATCAGCTCATTTAGATCCTGAAACTGATGCTTGTAAACCTCGATCATTCGGAGTCCCTGATCGTAATATTCATTCAGGATACCCTTAATGCTGGAGGATTTTCCGGTTCCGGCATCGCCAAAAAGCAGACAGTTGTTTGCTTTCTTGCCCTCGACAAACGCTTTCGTGTTGTCGATCAGCTTCTGCTTTGGAATTTCGTAGCCGACAAGATCAGAAAGGCGCACATCCGGAATGTTGGTAATCGGGATAATCTCAACGTTCTCTCCTGTATGCGCAATACGAAATGCCTTGTGAAGTCCCAGTTTTCCCACTCCGAAATCTTTGTAAAACTGAACCATATCAGCCATAAATTCATCTGCGGATGCAGCCTTTGCCAGACGGATGGCCAGCTCACAGATACGATCCCGGACTTCTTTGTTGAACAGTTTATTCGGACTGTCCGTGTTCTCATAGGAACTGATGACAGAGGCATCGCCGGACTCAAAAATTTCATCAAAAACACAGATATCAAAATCAAACAGTTCTTTGAAACGGACAAAGTCGTGTTTTGCCATCTGGTTGATGCTTCCCTCTACTTTTCCGACAATCTCGCACGAGGTAGAGAATGCATTTTCTTTGTTTACCAGCAGATACGTCAGATAATCATGCCAGAGATTTCCGGAGAAGCCGTAGCGGTTTGCCATCTCGACAAGGCGGTTCAGTGCCTCATAAAACTGCGGCTCATATGCGCTCATATTCTCACGGAACCGGCGGTCCTTTAAGGAAATCTGAGCGTTGACCAGTTTTTTGTAGGTCTCCACCAGTATCGTCATATCGCGCAGTACCTCCCCCTCTGCGAAATCGCGGTAGAGGATACATTCTTCTATTCTAATCATCTTTTGTCTCTTCCTTCCTGTCATTTTTCATTTTATTTATGCGAAAAGGCCGCTTGGTACGGCCCTCTCTTCTGGATTAATAATTTCCGAAAATCCGGAATTTCGCGGATTCTGCCTGCAATCCGCGCAGTGCGTTTTTGACTGCCGGATCGCTTAAGTTCCCCTCGAAATCCACGAAGAAACGGTACTCCCATTTCCGCTGCGGAATCGGGCGGGACTCGATTTTGGTCATGTTCAGATCGTTGTAAATAAAATGTGCCAGTGCATTGTAAAGAGAACCGCTTTGATGCGGCAGTTCCATGCATACGCTGATTTTCTGTGCATCCTTTACAAAGCGTTTCTGACCGGAAATAATAACAAAGCGTGTCGTATTGTCCCGGGCGTCAAAAATGCCTTCTTTTAAGATCTGCAGTCCGAAGTGTTCTGCTGCATATGGGCTTCCGACGGCTGCCATCGTCAAATCCCCGCTCTCAGATACTTCTTTTGCAGCGGCAGCCGTATTCAATCGTTCCTCTGTTTTCCAGTTTTCATTGGAATCGAGAAAACGGCGGCACTGGGCCAGTGCCTGCGGGTGGGAAATCACGGTACGGATGTCCTCAACTTTCGCACCCGGCAGTGCCATCAGCACATGCTCGACCGGCAGCTCCTGCTCGCCGACGATGTAGTGCGGGTATTCCACGAGAAGATCGTAAATGTCGGATACGATGCCTGCGGTGGAGTTCTCGATCGGAAGCACAGCGTAATCAGCCTCGCCCTTTGTGATCGCCTCCATCGCCTCTTTCCAGGTGTCTACGTGGAAACTGGTGATCTTATCATCGAAAAATTCTTTCATGGCACCGAAGCTGTAGGCGCCCTCCACACCCTGGAAGACAACTCTTCTGCCGTGCGTCGGGAGGTGGTCAACCTGTGTGTAATCGGTCATCTCCTCGCCGCCGTTCTCGGTCAGCAGCTGATACTGGCGCTTCCGGCTGATCGACATGATCTGCTGGAACAGCTCCTGGATGCCTTTTGTATTGAATGCATTTGTTCCCTCGCCTGTCAGCTTTTCCAGCTTCTGGCGCTCACGTTCCGCATCAAAAACGGCTTTTCCTGTCTCTATCTTGTACTGCGCAACCTCCGCCGTCAGCGCCATCCGGTGCTGGAACAGGCGGACGATCTCGTCATCGGTGACATCGATCTCGTCGCGGATTTTTCCTAAGTCTAGCATATCTGGTCCTCCTGATACTCTGCATTTGTTGCAGATATCAATATTTTACTCCATCTCCGTTTAATTTACAAGAAAAGATCTTCCGAAATTCGGCTTTTGTACAATCTTTTTCCTTTTTGACTGCTATTTCACTTTATTTTTTCACATTTCATATTACTCTGCTTTTCGACCTTTTTCCTGCCATTTTTTATCTTGCATTTATCCTGTTTTTGTGTTAAGGTGGAACACAGAAAAAATAAGTTACTGTTCACTCAGCAGGGAAACACCTGCTGTTTCGCTGCGTAAGAAAGTGATTCAGGTGTGAGCA
>OMBM01000698.1_pt1 | contig 15891 bp, 9 predicted proteins | sample 1644861 | NCBI WGS metagenome assembly OMBM01 (sample SAMEA103958165, study PRJEB25191) | human gut metagenome | biome: human-associated habitat [ENVO:00009003]; feature: intestine environment [ENVO:2100002]; material: feces | place: Germany | collected 2013/2015 | reverse complement strand
GGATGATGCTGGGCGGGCAGTTGTGGCCGGTGAAGCGGGAGATCTGGGCCATCATATCCACGAGAATATCCTCGCCTTCGCAGCCGGGGCGGACCGCCACATAGCCCAGACGTTCGCCCGGCAGACTGAGGCTCTTCGAGAAGGAAAAGCAGGTCAGGGTGTGGGGGTAGAACGCGGCGGGGTAGGGGACGGCTTTCCCGTCAAAGGCGATATCACGGTAGGGCTCGTCGCTGACGAGGAAGATGGTGTGGCCGTAGGCGCGGTTCTTCTCGGCCAGCAGCTCGGCCAGCCGGGTCAGGGTCTCGGCGGAGTAAACGACGCCGGTGGGGTTGTTGGGGGTGTTGATGAGCACGCAGGTGACCTTTTCGGTCAGCATCTGCTCAAAGGCGTCGAGGTTCGGCTGGAACGCCGGGGCCTGCGGCGGCACTACCTTGAGGCGGGCCCCGGTGCCCTCGACGTAGGGGCCGTACTCCGGGAAGTAGGGCGCAAAGGTCAGCACCTCGTCGCCGGGCTGGGTCACGGCGCGGATGGCGTGGGCGATGGCACCGGCGGCACCCGTGGTGGGGAAGATGTGCTTCTGCTCATAGGGCAGAGCAAAGGTCTTGGCCAGATGCTTTGCCACGGCGGTGCGGAAGCCGGGGTCGCCCTGACTGGGGCAGTAGCCGTGGAGGTCCACCGGTTCCTCGGTGTCCAGCAGGTTCTGCATCGCCAGCGTGAACTGCGGCGGGCAGGGGACGCTGGGGTTGCCCAGCGAGTAATCAAAGACGTTTTCATAGCCGATCTCGGCGGCGCGCTGTTTGCCGTACATGAAGGTCTCGCGGATGACGCTCTTGTGGTTCAGCATTCCGCGGTAGGTTTCGTTCAGCATAAATACTTCCCCCTGTGAACGATCTTATTTTTGCGGAGCGACGGAATAGCTCTGCTCCAGTTTGATGATGCAGCTGTATTTGGGATCCTGTTCGGTGACGAAGCGGCACATCTCGGCCATGGCAGCGTCGGTGTCGCCGGTGTAGCCCGCCGGGAAAGCGAGGTCGAACAGGACGTTGGTGTGGCTGCCGCCGGGGACGATGCGCAGATCGTGGATGGAAAGCTGGGGGTCCAACTGGCGGAGGTGCTCCGTCAGCCGGGTGCGCAGCACCCCCACGGCGGCGTCCGAGGTCACGATGGGGTCATAGTGGATGGTGACCTGCAAATTGTCTTTTTTCAGAAAATCCCGCTCGATGTTGTCGATGACGTCGTGGGCGGCCAGCGGGTCGGCTTCGGCGGGGAACTCGACGTGGAGCGAAGCGAACTGGTGGCCGGGGCCGTAGTCGTGGACCATCAGGTCATGCACGCCCAGTACGCCGGGGTAGGACATGACGGTCTGCTCGATGTGCGCCACCAGCTCCGGCGAGGGCGTTTCGCCCAGCAGGGGGCTGAGGGTATCCATGACGAGGCCCCAGCCCGACCAGAGGATGAACGCAGCCACCGCCACGCCCATGATACCGTCGATGACGTTCCAGCCCGTAACGCGGCAGAGGATGGTGGAGAGCAGGACAGCACCGGTGGTCAGCACATCGTTGCGGCTGTCGGCGGCGGTGGCCAGCAGCGTTTCGGAAGCGATGCGCTGGCCCACCGTGCGGTTGAGGCGGCTCATCCAGAGCTTGACGGCGATGGAAACGGCCAGCACCCCAAGACTGAGCCAGCTGAAAACGACCGGCGTGGGGTGTAGGACTTTGCCGATGGACTCTTTGCCCAGCGAAAGGCCGATGGCAAGGATGGTCACGCTGACCACCAGCCCGGCGAGGTACTCGTAGCGGGCGTGGCCGTAGGGGTGCTCCGCATCCGGGGCCTTGGAGGCCAGCCGGAAGCCGATGAGGCTGACGACGTTGGACGAAGCGTCCGAGAGGTTGTTCAGCGCATCGGCCATGATGGCGATGGAGCCAAACAGGGTGCCCACCGTCAGCTTGCCGACGCAGAGCAGGATATTGCAAGCCATCCCCACAAGGCTGGCCAAGTTACCGTAAGCGGTGCGGACCGCCGGGTCCTTGGTGTCGGAGGGGTGCTTGATGAACAGGCGGATCAAAAGCTGGGTCATACCGATTTCTCCTGATACAGATGAATTTTGTCGGTGGAATGACTTGGAACTAGTATAACATTTTACTTTAGCATTGTGAAGCGTTTTGCGATGAAAGCGCGGCTTGTTACAGCGCTGTTATATGAAATTTCGTCTTGTTCCGCAGACGCAAAATAGCCCCCAAGGCGGCATCTGGGCCGGTTGGGGGCTGCGGTTTTATGGGGTTTTACAAGGGCCGCCGGAACGCTCAGACGTTCTTGGCGGAGGGCTTGCTGAGGTTTACGCTGCGGATGATCTTGCGCACGGGCAGGATGCTCTTGGCGTTCATGGACAGCTCGTCCACGCCCATCCGCAGGAAGGTCTCGGTCAGGGCGGTGTCCGCGCCCAGCTCGCCGCAGATGCCGACCCAGATGCCGTGGCGGTGGCCCGCCTCGATGGTCATCTGGATGGCTTTGAGCACAGCCGGATGGTGCGGATCGAAGAAGGGCTCCAACTTGGCGTTCTGGCGGTCCAGCGCGCAGGTGTACTGGGTCAGGTCATTGGTGCCGATGGAGAAGAAGTCGCACTCGGCGGCCAGATCATCGGCGATGAGGACGGCGGCGGGGGTCTCGATCATGGTGCCGACCTCGATGTTATCGCTGAACTTCTTGCCCTCGGCGGTCAGCTCCTGCTTGCACTCTTCGAGGATGGCCTTGGCGTCCTGCAGCTCGCGCAGACTGGTGATCATGGGGAACATGATGCTCATGTTGCCGTAGGCCGAGGCCCGGAGCAGGGCCCGGAGCTGGGTCTTGAAGAAGTCCCGGCGGGTCAGGCAGATGCGGATGGCGCGGTAACCGAGGGCGGGGTTGTCCTCGTGGTCCAGCTTCATATAGTCCACGGTCTTGTCGGCGCCGATGTCGCAGGTGCGGACGACGACCTTCTTCGGGGCAAGGCTCTCAAGGACCTGCTTGTACGCCTCGAACTGGTAGTCCTCGGTGGGGAAGTCCTTGCAGTTGAGGTAGACGAATTCGGTGCGGAACAGGCCGACGCCGCCCGCGTCATTCTGCTGGACCGCACCCACGTCGCCCATGCCGCCGATGTTGGCGAAGACGTTGATGGTCTTGCCGTCCAGCGTGGTGTTGGGCTTGCCCTTCAGCTCGCTGAGCAGGGCCTGTTTCTTCTGATCCTCCTGCTGGCGCTTGGTCAGGCTCTCCAAAAGGTCGGGGGTAGGGTCTACGTACACACAGGCGTTGTAGCCGTCCACCACGGCCATCTTGCCGTCCCAGTCGTCTTGGATCTCCTTGCACTGGATCAGGGCGGGGATGTTCATGCTGCGGGCCAGAATGGCGGTGTGGCTGTTGGAGCTGCCCTCGCGGGTGATGAAGCCCAGCAGCAGACTCTTATCCATCCGGACCGTCTCGGAGGGGGCGAGGTCTTCGGCCACAAGGATGCTGGGCTCGGTGCCCTGCAAAGAGGCGTTGTCCACCCCCTGCAAAATGTCCAGCATGGCCTGTGCAATGTCGATGACGTCTGCGCTGCGGGCCTGAAGATAGGGGTCATCCATGGCCGCGAAGACGGCGGCCTGATTGTCGCCCGCAGTCTTGACGGCGTACTCCGCGCACTTGTGCTGGCCGTTGATGATCTCCTTGATGGTGTCCACGAAGTCGTCGTCGTCCAGCATCATGGCGTGGATGTTGAACACCTCGGCGATGTCCTCGCCCGCCTCGTCCAGTGCCTTTTCGTACAGGGCGGTCTGCTGGTCGATGGCCTTGGCGCGGGCCGCTTCAAAGCGGGCCTCCTCGGCAGCGGGGTCGGCCGCGTCTGCCGTGGAGATCACCGTATTTTTTTTCTTGTAAAGTTTCAGTTTGCCGATCGCGATCCCATTCAGGATGCTTTTGCCGGTGCCTACCTGCATCGTTCATTTCTCCTTCTCATCAAAATGTTCCATTGTGCGAAAAAGCCCCCGCAGGGAGTTCCCGCAAGGGCTTTGGTTCGCTGGTGGTCAGACGTTCTCGCTCAGGAACTTCTGGATCGCTTCTGCTGCGGCGTCCTCGTCCTCACCCTCGACCTTGATGGTGACGGTCTCGCCCTGCTTGACGCCCATGCCCATCAGGGCCATCAGCTTGCGCAGGTCGCAGGTCTTGCCGTTCTTCTCAAGGGTCGCGGTGCTGGAAAAGCCCTTGACGACCTTGACCAGAAGCCCGGCGGGGCGTGCGTGGATGCCACAGGCATCCTTGACGGTGTACTGGAATTCCTTCATGCTCATTTCTCCTTACCGGTATCCCTTATCATCATCTTAAAAATCCGGGGCCGTTGGCCGCGCCGGACGCAGCCGATCTTGCTGCGGGATATCCTGCCTCTATTATAAACCCGGATCGTTCATTTTTCACCATTTCATTTCGCTGATTTTTATACGGTTTTTTTGGTATAGTTCAACAGAATTTTTTGTGGAAAATTTTCAACAGAGATTATTCGACGGGATACCCCTCTGCGTCGAGGGGAAGATCGGTGTAGCTGTAATCTTCACCGGAGGTCTGCTGGGCCTGATCGGCGGCGGAAAGCTCTTCGTCGTGGCGCTCGCCCCAGTCGCCGCTGTAGTCCTCGCCGGAGGTCTGCTGCGCTTGGTCGGAAGCGCCCAGCTCCTCGTCATGCCGCTCGCCCCAATCGCCGCTGTAATCCTCGCCGGAGACCTCCTCGGCGGGGGTCTCCTCGCTGAGCGCTGCGCTCTGGGCGTCTTTGATGCCGGTGACGGTGCCGGAGGGCTTCTCCAATAAGTACGCCCCGATGGCCTTTTTCCGGTAGACCAGCAGCACGCCATACTGGCTCAGATCGCCCTTGCTGGCGGCGGGGATAAGAGCCGTCCACTTTTCGACAGTTTTTCCTTTGTAGCGGGCAAGGTCGAGCCCGCTCTGCTGCACCACGCCGTTGAAGGCCGAGAAGCTGTCGTCCCACTTGCGGGGGATCTTGACCTTATCCGCCGTGATGGACGCGCCGTCCACATCCAGCCCGTAGCCCATGAACCACGTCTGGATATCCTGTGCACTCTCGATCTTGTTCACGCTGGCCGAAACGCTGACTGTGCGGGTGCTGATGTACCGCCCCAGCAGAGCGCTGAATGCCACCAGCGCACAGCACATGGCCCCGATGCCGAATTTCTTCAAACTTGCTTTGTTCAGTGTGACCACAAACATGCCCATGCCTCCCACCCTTGTTTGGTTCTGGAAGCATTGTATGCGGGGCGGGCCCGCGATATGCGGAAAGCTTCTATACAAGGCCGCGCTTCTGTGCTAGAATGGGGTCAAATACAACAAACTGTAAAAGGCGGTGATCCCCAATGCCCCAAGCGCCGAAATCATCGAGACCCCAGCACCCGCTGCCGGAATACCCCCGCCCCGCGCTGCGGCGGGACAGCTTCGAGAGCCTGAACGGTGTGTGGCAGTACGCCATCACAAAATCGGCCAAGCTCCCGCCCCAGTGGGACGGCGACATCTTGGTACCCTACTCCCCGGAGGCAAAAGCCTCCGGTGTGGGGCGGACGCTCCGGCCCGGCGAGTGGCTCCACTACCACCGCAGCTTTGCCCCGCCCGCAGGGGAGGGCGGCCGGGTGCTGCTCCACTTCGGGGCCGTGGATCACGCCTGCGCGGTGCAGGTCAACGGGCATCTGGTGGGCGGCCACCGGGGCGGCTACTGGCCCTTTACGTTCGACATCACCGACGCGCTGAACGCCGACCACAACCGCCTGTGGGTGGCTGTGCAGGACCCCACCGGTACCGGGCACCAAGCGCGGGGCAAGCAGACGCTCAAGCCCGGCGGGATGTTCTACCCGGCCCAGAGCGGCATCTGGCAGACCGTCTGGCTGGAGCGGGTGCCGGACAACTACATCGAGACCCTGACCGTCACCCCGGACTACGATGCCCGCACCGTAACGGTCAAGGCCCACACGGCCCAGCCCGGCGGCGCGGCGAACCTCTGGGCCGTGGTGCGGGCGGGCGGCGTGACCATCGCCGAGGACTGGGGCAGCGACGAGGCCGGCCAAGACGGCGAGGTGACCCTGACCATCCCGGAGGAGCACTTCTTCCCGTGGAGCCCGGCCAGCCCCTTCCTCTACGACCTGACCGTGGGCACGACGCAGGGCGGCGAAGAGAGCTTCGACACGGTGCACAGCTATTTCGCGCTGCGGAAATGGAGCTGTGAGCCGGACAAGAAGGGCATCCTGCGCTTCTGCCTGAACGGGGAGCCTATTCTGCTGAACGGCTTGCTGGACCAAGGCTACTGGCCGGAAGGCCTCTACACTCCGCCCTCCGACGCGGCGGTGGTCCACGAATTGCAGACCGTGAAGGAGCTGGGCTTCAACCTCCTGCGCAAGCACGCGAAGATCGAACCCCAGCGCTGGTACTACCATTGCGATAAGCTGGGCCTCATCGTCTGGCAGGACATGGTGAACGGCGGCGAGCCCTACAAGCTCTGGTTCGTGACCTACCTGACCAACGTGTTCCAGCCCCTGCTGCGGCGCCTGCCCGACGGCGCGGCCCTGCGGGGCCTTCTGAGCCGCCGGAGCGAGGCCAGCCGGGAAACATACCGCCGGGAGCTGGAAGCTACCGTAGAGGCTCTGCGGGGGCATCCCTGCATCGGCTGCTGGGTGCCCTTCAACGAGGGGTGGGGCCAGTTCGACGCGGCCAAGGCTGTGGAGGCCCTGCGCGCCCTCGACCCCAGCCGCCTTGTGGACGAGGCGAGCGGCTGGTACGACCAAGGCGGCGGGGATGTGGACTCCCGCCACAACTACTTCTACCCCCTCCGGGTCCGGCCCGGCAAGCGGGTGGCGGCCCTGAGCGAATACGGCGGCATCGCGTGGCCCATGCCCGGCCATGAGCCGCCCCGCAGGACCTACGGCTACGGCACGGCCAAGAGCCGCGCCGAGTTGACGGAGCGCTACCAGAAATTGCAGCGGGACACCGTGCTCCCTCAGCTCAAAAACGGTTTGTCCGCGCTGGTGTACACCCAAGTGAGCGATGTGGAGGACGAGGTGAACGGCCTGTTCACCTACGACCGCGCGGCCCTCAAGCCCGACCCCGCCGCCGTCCGCGCCGCAAATGAGGCGCTGGAAGCGGAGTTTGAGAGACTGACCCAATGATCGTATAGAACGCCCAAGGCCCCCGGAAGGTTCCTGCTTCCGGGGGCCTTGGCGTCGTTATTTGACAGAATCAAAATCGGGATGATTGGATTCTGAAAGGATACCGTGTGAGGGGGAGATAGAAGAGGATCTTAGCGATTAGACGAGCTTGCCGGTTCGACCTTGGAAACGGGGAGTTTGTTCATCGCGGGAGCCTCAAGGTGATGCTCCATGGAAGCGCCGTAGTCGGCAAGGGCGTCGGCCAGCTCGTCGCTCTTCAGGTCACTCAGAACCTGCGAGCGGACGGCGTCCAGCGAAGAGCCGTCCAGCGGGTCGAGGCGGACCGCCATGATGAGGGAGAGGGACGAATACTGCACGGCCACGGCGTCGCCGCAGTGCAGGGCACGGATGGCGTCGGCAGAACCCTCGGTGGTGAAGGTCGAGTCGAGGGTGCTGCTGCCCAGCAGTTCGGTCTGCAGGGAGGTGGTGCTGTCATCGGGGACGGTGGAATTCAGCACGGCGTAGATGCCGCTCAGCGCGTTGGACGCGGCGGCGTTGAAGGCGGCGAACTGGGCGGCGGCATCGTCCGGGGCAGTGGCATTGTAGCTGTCCACGGCGGCCTGTGCCAGCGAGAGCATCTCGGCCTTCTGGTCATCGTTGGCGAAGGCGTAGGTGCTGGTGTTGTAGAGGGGGATGGCGTAGTAAGCCAGCTCGTACATGCTGGTTTCGAGGTGGCTGGTCAGGTCGGCATCGGAGACGGGGGTCTCGCCGTTCTGGCCGTACACGAGCTCCAGCAGGTCATTGCTCTTGAGCAGGATGCGCTCGAAGCGCTTGAGGGTCTCCAGACCGATGCCGTTGGCCTTGTAGGTGTCGGCGTACTGGTCCATCAGCTGCGAAGCGTAGCTATCAGCCTGAGACTCCTCGGCCTCGGTGAGCTGGCCGCCCAGTTCGTCGAAGCGGGACTCCACGGCGGCGTACAGTTCCAGATTCTTCTGGGTCTGGTCGGCGACGTAGTCGCTGACGGTGGCGGTCTCGCCGCTGTCGGGATCGGTGGTGATGGTCTCCTTCAAAAAGCTCTTGACGTTGGCGGCGTCCTGATCGGAGGAGGCGAGGTTCGCGGCGGACTGGTAGGCGTTGTATTGGGCCAGCAGATACAGGCCGGAGGTGATCTCCATATCGCCGATGGTGCCCACCGTGTCCGGGGTGGAGATGACGCAGCCCGCAAGGCTGAGGATGAGGGCCAGTGCACAGAGAAGTGCAGGAAGTTTGCGTTTCATAATATTACTCCTATTTTTTGTAACTCCCTCAGTCTCGCGTTCGCTCGACAGCCCCCTCTGGGAGGGGGCCAAAAGCCTCCCTCCGGGAGGGAGGTGGCATCGCGAATGCGATGACGGAAGGAGTTATTTATCTTTTAAGATTTCTCCCATTGCCTTCAGGATGCTTTGCAGCAATTCCAGCGGCTTTTCATCCTTCTGAAGAGTGACGGAGAGGTAGGGCTTGCTGCCCGCCCCGGCGGTGACGCGGCCATTGAAGGCCACGAGCAGCCCCCGGATCATGGGCACGTCCAGCGTTTCCACCTGAAGCACGAGGGTGTCCTTTTTCTGGGTGACCTCATACACGCCCACGGCGGTGGCCTGAACGCGGACAAGGGAGACGTTGACAAGGTCGCTGACCGAGGGGGGTGGGTCGCCGTAGCGGTCGATCAGCTCGTCCAGCACGTCGGCGGCATCTTCGGGGGTCTGGATGGCGGCAATCCGCTTGTAGGCCTCGATCCGGCCGGGGCCGTCGGCAATATATTTTTCGGGGATGTAGGCGTCCACCCGCAGATCCACAAGGCATTCGCTCTTGTCCCGCTGGATGGGCTCGCCTTTGGCCCGCGCGATGGCCTGCCCCAGCATCTTGACATAGAGGTCATAGCCCACGGCCTCCATGTGGCCGTGCTGGCTGTGGCCCAGCAGACTGCCCGCGCCGCGAATTTGAAGGTCGCGCATGGCGATGCGGAAACCGGAGCCGAAGGCCGTGAACTCCCGGATGGCGGAAAGCCGCTTCTGGGCAATGTCGGAAAGGGTCTTGTCCCGCCGGAAGGTGAAGTAGGCGTAGGCTTTCCGGCCCGAACGGCCTACCCGGCCCCGGATCTGGTAGAGCTGAGCCAGACCCATCCGGTCGGCGTCCTCGATGATAAGGGTGTTGCAGTTGCGCACGTCAATGCCCGTTTCGATGAGGGTGGTGCAGACGAGGATGTCGATCTCGCCGTTCAGCAGGTGCTGCCAGACGGGGTTCAGCTCCTCCTCGGTCATCTTGCCGTGGGCGATGCCGATGCGGGCACCGGGTACCATCTGGCTGACGTGGGCGGCGCAGGACTCAATGTTGTCCACCCGGTTGTGCAGGTAGTAGACCTGACCGCCCCGGGCCAGCTCCTTCTTCATGGCTTCGGCGAGGATGACGTCGTTGTACTCCAAAACGAAGGTCTCCACGGGTTGCCGCTCGATGGGCGGCTGCTCGATGGTGGACAGATCCCGGATGCCGCTCATGGCCATGTTCAGGGTGCGGGGGATGGGGGTGGCCGAGAGGGTCAGCATATCCACGCCGATGAAGTTTTCCTTCAGCTTTTCCTTGTGCTTGACGCCGAAGCGCTGCTCTTCGTCGATGATGACAAGGCCGAGGTCGTGGAAGCGGACGTCCTTCGACAGCAGCCGGTGGGTGCCCACCACGATGTCCACGCTGCCCGCCTGCAAGCCCCGCAGGGTCTCTTTCTGCTGCTTGGCGGTGCGGAAGCGGGAGAGCATCCCGACCTTGACGGGGAAAGCTTCCATCCGGGAAAGGATGGTGTTGTAGTGCTGCCACGCCAGCAGGGTGGTGGGCGCAAGGATGGCGCACTGCTTGCCGCCCATGACGCACTTGAACGCGGCCCGCAGGGCCACTTCGGTCTTACCCACGCCCACGTCGCCGCAGAGCAGACGGTCCATGGGATAGCCGCGCTCCATATCCTTTTTGATCTCGGAGGTGGCGTTGAGCTGGTCGTCGGTCTCGTCGTACTCGAACCGGGCCTCGAAGTCGCTCTGCCAGTCGCCGTCGGGCGGGAAGGCGTAGCCTGTGGCCTGTCGGCGGCGGGCGTACAGCTCAATGAGCTCCTGCGCCATCTCCTCGGTGGCCTTTTTGACCTTGGCGCGGGTGCGCTGCCACTCGGTTCCGCCCAGCTTTGCCAGCTTCACCTTTTCCTCGTCGCCGGGGGCGGTGTAGCGGCTGAGCAGGTCCAACTGGGTGACGGGAACATACAGCACGTCCGAGCCGGAATACTGGATCTTCAGGTAATCCTTGATGGCACCCTGCACCTCAAGACGCTGGATGCCCGCATACATGCCGATGCCGTGGCTCTGGTGCACCACATAGTCGCCGGGCTTGATGTCCGACAGGCTGGACAGGGCGTTTTTATTCTTTTTCCGCTTCTTCGCTTCGGCGGAGGCTTCGTCCAGCCCGTGCCGCCGGGAGGAGATGACCGCCATGCGGGCGAAGGGAAAGGTGCACCCGGCGGTCAGGTGGCCGGGCAGCACCTGCACCAGCCCCTTGGCGGGGCGGACGTCCCGGCTCATGCTGACGGCGTAGCCCTTGTCCGCAAGGTCGCGGGTCAGAGCCGCTGCGCCCTTGGGCGTGCCGGCGAAGAGGGTGACCGCATACTCCTGCGCGATGAGGGGGTCGAGGTCCTCCCGGAGGGACGCCATGTCACCGCCCCAGTTGGGGGCGGCAAAGGCCTCGGCGTTGATGAGGGCTTTCAACTGGAACTCGTTCATGCCGCGCAGGAAGTTTTCACACAGCAGGGTGCTCTGCTTCTGGGCGGCGATGACGAGGTCGTCCATGGTCTGATACAGCACGTCCAGACCGGGGCAGAGGACGCCCTCTTCCAGCAGACCGGTCAGCTCTTCGCTGCGGCGGAACTCGGTGGCCTTCTGAGCGTCCCGGATGCCGCCCACTTCGTCCAGCACGAAGAGGGGGCTGTCGAGGTGGTCCAGCAGGGTGGCCGGGGCGGGGTAGCGGAGACCATAGTATTTGTCCATGGCTTCGGGCATCAGGCCGGAGTCCAGCTGGGACAGGTCGGCTTCCATGGCCTTTTCCAGTGCGGCGCGGTGCTTGCCGCGGGCTTTCTTCTGCGCCGTGCGCAGGGCCTCGGCGGTGTCGGCCGTGCTGCCGAACAGCACCTCGCGGGCGGGGGAAAGGTAAATTTTTTCCAGTGCGCCGTCCCGCCGCTGGGTCAGCAGGTCAAAGGAGGCCAGCGAATCAATCTCGTCGTCCCAGTATTCGATACGGGCGGGCTGGCGCATATCGGGGGCGTAAATGTCCACGATGTCGCCGCGGACGCTGAACTGGCCGGGGCCGTCCACCTGACTGCGGCGGACGTATCCGGCGGAGAAGAGCCGCTCCACCAGCGCCTCCCGGTTGTAGACCATGCCGGGCTTGAGGGTGAGGGTGTTCTTCAAAAACTCGTCGCGGGGGACGGTGTACTGCAAAAGCGCCTCTGCCGGAACGCAGACGGCATTCAGCCGCCCCCCCGCCAGTGCGCCCAGCACCGACAGCCGCCGGTACTCGTACTCGCGGCCCGCGCCCTCCACCGGGCGGAGCATGAAGTCGCGGGGCGGGAAGACCGCTGCCGTCAGCCCCAGCGCCTTGAGGTCATCTGCAAAGTGGGTGGCCTCAGCCTCGCCGGGCGTCACGATGCAGAGCACCCGCCCAAGGTCTTTTTGCAGCGCTGCATACAGCAGCGCCCGGCCCGCCGGAGGCAGCCCGAACAGCGCTGCCGGGCCCGGCGCGGCAAGGCTCGCAGAAATTTTCTGGTACTCTGCCGTGTTTTTCAGCAGGGATTCGTACATCGTGGACCTCCTTTCGCAGTGGGCTGAGGATGATTGCGCTGCAACGCAGCGCAATCATCCATTATACTTGCTCTGTGCCAGCCCCAGCTTGCCATCCATGATGAGCTTCGCTGCGGCCTCCAAATCGGGATACCGGTCGGCCATGGCCTTGGCATCGTCGGGCGGGAACTTGCCCAGCACCCAGTCGGCCAGATCGTAGTCCGGGCGGGGCTTGGCTCCGACGCCGAGGCGGATGCGGGGGAAGTTCTCGCCGCCGAGGCGGGCGATGATGCTCTTCAGGCCGTTGTGGCCGCCCGCCGAACCGGAGGGCCGGATGCGGAGCTTGCCGGGGTTCTGGGTGATATCGTCGCACAGGACGATGACGTGGTCAGCGGGGATTTTGAAGAAGCCCGCCAGCGGGGCGATGGAGTCGCCCGAAAGATTCATGTAGGTCAGGGGCTTGAGCAGCACGACCTTGTGGCCGTCCACATCCCCTTGGCCCCACAGGCCCTGAAATTTGGTTTTGCTGACCGCGATGCCCCACTTGGCGGCGAGGGAGTCCAGCGCGGCGAACCCGGCGTTGTGGCGGGTGCCGTCGTATTTGGGCTCCGGGTTGCCCAGCCCGGCGATCAGCCAGATGTCAGTTGCATTCATATCGTGATTTGCCTTTTCCTGTTTTTTGATGATGCTTTGAAAGCAAGTTCTTAGTATATCATACGCGCGGGTAAAAAGATATACATTTTGAATCGAAATATCGTCAAACGCGAAAAAACCGCCACACAGCCCAGCGGTGCGGCGGTGAAAACGGGAACGGAGGCTTACTTGCCCTGCGCATCCTCCAGCTTCTTCTTTTTGGCGATGTAGGCTTCCATCTTGGGGGCAGCCCAGCCTTCGAGGTTGGTCTGGCGGTCGCGGGCGATGCCCAGCGCCTGTGCGGGCACATCCTTGGTGATGGTGCTGCCTGCAGCGGTGTAGGCACCGTCGCCTACCTTGACCGGGGCCACTAAGTTGGTGTTGCAGCCGATGAAGCAATAGTCGCCGATCTGCGTGCGGAACTTATCCTTGCCGTCGTAGTTGCAGGTGACGGTGCCGCAGCCGAAGTTGCAGTACTTGCCCACATCGCTGTCGCCGATGTAGGTCAGGTGGCTGACCGTGTTGCCGCGGGCAAAGTTGGAGTTTTTGGTCTCCACGTAAGCACCCAGATGGACGCCGTAATCGGTGACGGTGTTCACCCGCACATGGGTGAAGGGGCCGATGTTGTTGTGGGGGCCGAGGTGGCTGCCGTAAACTTGGCTGGCGTTGACGGTGGTGCCCTCGTCCACGGTGCTGTCCTCGATGAGGCTGTTGGGGCCGATGACACAGCCCGCGCCGATGACGGTCTTGCCGCGCAGGATGGTGCCCGCCAGAATGGTGGCACCCGGCGCAATGACCACGCCCTCGTCGATCTCCACGGTGCGGCTTGCGATGTTTACGCCGTTTGCGATGTGGCGCAGCAGGAGCGCTTCCCGCTTTGCCTCGGCTTCGGCCAGCTTTGCGCGGGCAGCCTCCAGCGCGTTATTGGAAACAGATTCCATAAACTGATCCCTCCTTCGGGACGAAATGACCTTTTTGTTGTATCCATGACGAGGAGAAACTCCGACAAATTTCTGGTACATTGTCCACGATCCTGCACATTGGATAGAAAGTTGTATCCAACAAGCCGAAAAACGGCTCCAGAAACCAAAAACCTCTCGAAATCTCTCCCATTCTATATTACTCAAAAACTGAGTAAAATGCAAGGGATTGCACAAAAATTATCAAACAAATTCGGTGTTTTGCATGGTGGCAAGACGTGGATTTTCTGGTATAATGGTTTAGCATTCACATGACAATGTTCATCGTATCAGAATTGTGAGCAAACGATGAGACCGCCGGAGCAAAGCACCGGGGGCCACAATTGGGAGGTAAACAACGCATGAGCAAAAAGTATCTGTACTACTTCAGCGAGGGCAACAACGCCTTCGGCGGCGACAAGGTCACCATGAAGAATACTCTGGGCGGCAAGGGCGCCGGTCTGGCTGAAATGACCGCAGCCGGCATGCCGGTGCCGCAGGGCTTCACCATCACCACCGAGGCCTGCACCCAGTACTATGCAGACGGCCGTCAGATCAATGACGAGATCACTGCTGACATCTTCGAGCACCTCAAGGGCTTGGAGAAGATCACCGGCAAGACCTTCGGTGATAACGAGAACCCCCTGCTGGTCTCCGTCCGTTCCGGCGCACGTCAGTCTATGCCCGGCATGATGGACACCATCCTGAACCTCGGCCTGAACGACGAGGCTGTTGAGGGTCTGGCAAAGAAGACCAACAACGCCCGTTTCGCTTATGACTGCTACCGCCGCTTCGTCCAGATGTTCGCAGACGTCGTTATGATGGTCCCGAAGAGCCTGTTCGAAGTCGAGATCGATAAGATGAAGGAAGCCAAGGGCGTCAAGAACGACGTGGACCTGACGGCTGACGACCTGAAGGAACTGGTCGGCGTCTTCAAGAAGATCTACGAAGAGAACGAGGGCAAACCGTTCCCGCAGGATCCCCGCGATCAGCTGATCGAGGCTGTCAAGGCCGTCTTCCGCAGCTGGGACAACCCCCGTGCAAACGTTTATCGTAAGATGAACGAGATCCCCTACGAGTGGGGCACCGCTGTCAACGTGCAGCAGATGGCATTCGGCAACTCCGGCGACCGTTCCGGCACCGGCGTTGCATTCACCCGTGACCCCGCCACCGGCGCTAAGAAGCTGATGGGCGAGTACCTGATCAATGCACAGGGCGAGGACGTTGTGGCCGGCGTGCGCACTCCTTCTCCCATCAGCCACCTGAAGGATCAGATGCCTGAGGTGTACGATCAGTTCGTTGAGATCGCAACCCGTCTGGAGAACTACTTCCGCGATATGCAGGATATGGAGTTCACCATCGAGGACGGCCACCTGTACATGCTGCAGACCCGTAACGGCAAGCGCACCGCTCAGGCCGCTCTGCAGATCGCATGTGATCTGGTGGACGAGGGCATGATCACCGAGCAGGAGGCTGTCCTGCGCGTGGAGCCCAAGCAGCTGGATACCCTGCTGCATCCCCAGTTCGACGCCGCTGCCCTGAAGGCAGCCGAGGTCGTCGGCAAGGGTCTGGCAGCTTCTCCCGGTTCCGCCTGCGGCCAGATCGTCTTCACTGCTGAGGAAGCAGAGGAGAAGGTCAAGTCCGGCGAGATGAAGAAGGTCGTTCTGGTCCGTCTGGAGACCTCTCCTGAGGACATCGTCGGTATGCAGGTCTCTCAGGGCATCCTGACCGTCCGCGGCGGCATGACCAGCCACGCAGCCGTTGTTGCTCGTGGTATGGGCACCTGCTGCGTCTCCGGCTGCGGCAACGACAACGAGGTCAAGATCGACGAAGAGGCTAAGACCTTCGAGATCAACGGCCACAAGTTCGTCGAGGGCGATTGGATCTCCATCGACGGCTCCACCGGCAACATCTACGGCGAGCAGGTCGCAACCGTCGCCGCTACCGGCAACAAGAACTTCAACCGCTTCATGGGCTGGGCTGACGCAGCTCGTCAGATGCTGGTCATGACCAATGCGGATAACCCGCGCGATGCACAGCAGGCAGTGGATCTGGGTGCTGAGGGCATCGGCCTGTGCCGTACCGAGCATATGTTCTTCGCGGAGGACCGCATCAAGGCTGTCCGTGAGATGATCTGCGCCCGTACCGTGGAAGAGCGCGAGGCTGCTCTGGCCAAGGTCGAGCCGTTCCAGCAGGGTGACTTCGAGGCGATGTACCGCATCATGGGTGAGCGCCCGATGACCATCCGTTATCTGGACCCGCCTCTGCACGAGTTCCTGCCCACCAAGGACGAGGACATCAAGGAGCTGGCTG
>OMBM01000679.1_pt1 | contig 16480 bp, 20 predicted proteins | sample 1644861 | NCBI WGS metagenome assembly OMBM01 (sample SAMEA103958165, study PRJEB25191) | human gut metagenome | biome: human-associated habitat [ENVO:00009003]; feature: intestine environment [ENVO:2100002]; material: feces | place: Germany | collected 2013/2015 | reverse complement strand
CTTCTCGTCTGCGAAGCGGGAGAACTGGACAGAACTGTGACCGTGCCGGACGCCGCCGTAGGGCTGGAAGGCTCCAGTATGTACCTGAAAAAGGATGAGACGCTGACGCGCCGCGATCTGCTCTACGGCATGATGCTCCATTCCGGCAATGATGCCGCCCTGACGCTGGCAATCTCCGTTTCCGGCAGCGAAGCAGCGTTTGTCCGCCAGATGAATCTGCGCGCCCGTGCGCTGGGCCTGACGCAGACGCACTTTGCCAACCCGCACGGGCTGGACAGCGGCGAAAATTATTCCACTGCGCTCGATCTGGCCCACCTTGCGCAGGCAGCGCTGCAAAACGCACAGCTCCGCGCGGTCGTCTCGACCAAAACTGCGGTCTGCGCGGGCCGGACGCTTACCAATCACAACAAGCTGCTTTGGCGCTATGACGGCTGTATCGGCGTCAAGACAGGTTATACCCGCCATGCGGGCCGCATTCTCGTCAGCGCTGCCGAGCGTGACGGCAGGATGCTCATCGCCGTCACTATCTCGGACCCGGACGACTGGCGCGACCACACTGCGCTTCTGGACTACGGCTTTGCCGTTCTTGGGCGCGACACGCCCGTCTATCCGCAGAACAGGAGGATCGTATGGAAGAACGACTGCAAAAAATTCTGGCGCGCTGCGCAGGCGTTTCGCGCCGCAGGGCGGAGGAGCTGATTGCGGCGGGCCGCGTCCGCGTCAACGGCAACACCGCGCAGCTTGGCGAGCAGGCCGACGCAGAGGAGGACGTGATCGAGCTGGATGGCACACGCGTCAAAACGCGGCAGGAGCCGCAGCCAGTCTATCTCATGCTCTGCAAGCCACGCGGCTTCGTGACCACCATGCACGATGAAAAGGGCAGGCGTTCTCCCGCAAATAAAGATAGTGCCTCGACACCATCATTTGCAACAGCTACTTCATATCCTGCTTCTTGTAAAAAATTCTGTAAAAGTTCTTGAATATCAAAATCGTCCTCAACGACTAAAATCCTTTGCATAATAACACCTCCAAAGATAGCGTATCATAGATTTTTGTGATTAAAGTGTAGTTTTCAAATTTTCTTTCTGTTATTATACCTTGTCCGTGTAACATCGGCAACCTTGCCGACGGGCAATAAAATACTACTAAAACATAAAATCGTGTTTCGTTCTCATAGTCAAACCCGAAATGTAAAATAATATAGGGGTGATATGAGAATGTACCAAGACACCAGACGGCTTGACTTCCACGCATTAGGCCGGGAGATCAAGCGCAAAAGAGAGGCGAAAGGTTGGACGCAGGAATATCTTGCACAGCTTGTAGACCGTACCCCACGCTCTATCATGTATTTTGAAAACCGGGGTCAGCATCCAAGCCTGAATACCTTTTACCAAATCGTCACCTTGCTGGATATTTCCGTAGACCAATTCTTTTATCCTGACAGGCAGAATAGCGAAAGCGACTGCCGCCAGCACATTGATAGACTGCTCAACTCAATGGACGAAAAGGAATTGACGGTCATGGAGGCCACAGCAGATGGACTACAAAAAGCCAGAGAAACGGAGGTCAAGTAAGAAGGCCTTCGTTTTTCTCGTTTTTAGGGGACTTTTCGAGGGTACCGCTAAATGGCAAGCAATGCTTCTGTGGCCACAGAAGCTATTTTCACAAGCCCGGCCTTGCGGCCCGTCTGTGAAAATTTGCTTGTTGGGGAGCCTCCCCAAACCCGGCGCTTCGGGCCAAGTTGTCACGAAGTGTCAGCGTCGCTTTGCTCCTTATGCGTCACAGTCCCTAACGCTCCTGTTCCTTCTTTCTGCCCGGCTCCGAGTAGCCCAGCAGATAGTCAATGTTGGCCTTGATGGTCGTGACCTCCTGCATATCCGCCTTGGTTTTGCGGTACTCGGCGTAGAGCTTCTTTTTCTGTTCCGAGAGCTTGCGGCCTTCCTCTTTGAGCGTGTCCATCTTGGGGAGCTTGGCCCCGCCGAGGATGGCTTTGAAGTCGGCACAGGCCGCCCGGTAAAGTTCAATATCCGCCTCATGCTCCGCAAGAAACTTCTTGCTGTATTTGCTGGCCTTGTACTTCTCAAAGACAGGCCGGGTCTTGGCATACTGCACCGTTGCTGCCTTCAATTCCATGTTAGTATGGAGGGCCGCTTCGGTGCTTTTGATTTGGTCAGACAGCTTGTGAAAACGCTCCGTGGCCGCTGTGGCCTTCTGCTCCAACTGCTCATAGTCCGTCAGGTCATTGTCCTGCAAGTAGGCAAGGGCGGCGGCCATCTGTTTGAGATTGAACACCTTGGCCCACCGCTCATAGCCGGGGCCTTTCCCTTGGAGCTTGGCTTGAATGTCGATAGCCAAGCTGACCTTCTGGCGGGGCTGGCCGGGCCGCTGGCGGGAGTCTGACAGGGCGGCTTTTATGTCCGCTTCGCCGTAGCCGTCCCCGAGGGTATCAGAGCGGAGGCGGGTAAACCGCTCCTGACCGGGAGCCCGGAAGCTGACCGCTCCCCGACGCTGCTTGACCTCATATCCCGCCTGCTCCATCAGGGAGAGAAATTCCGGGAAGTTGGCGGGCCTCTTGGCAAGGGCGGTATCAATGGCGGCCCGCAGCCTGTCCTGATAGGTCAGCGGTCTTTTCCGCCCAGCCAGCCATTCCCCATAATTGCGAAACTTCCCCTTGCTCCGGGGCTTGGGATTTTCCACGATGGACAATCCGTTTTCCAGACACATGCGGTCAGAGAGCCGCCGCAGAGCGAAGGATGAGCCCCAGAAGTTGCGGAACTTCCGGGAACAGTCAAGGGTTGTGGAGTTGTAGTAGATATGCGAGTGAATATGCTCCTTGTCCGTGTGGGTCGTGACGATGAAGGCGTGGCGGCCCTTCGTCCAGTGCATAGCCAGCTCATAGCTGACCCGGTTCGCTTCTTCTGGGGTGATCTCTCCGGGGTAGAAGGACTGGCGTATCTGATAGCATAGCACATCCTCGCCTTGCTTTTGTTCCCGGCCCGTCATGGCCTTGTAGCTGGCTTTTGCCAAAAGGAACTCGGCAGCTACCGTGGCCGGGTCGCACTCATAGGAGGATATGTATTTTCCACTTTCTGTTTTTTCGGGATTTTTCCCATAGTCCAGGCAATCCCGGATGGCCTCGGCTATGCTTTCTCCCTCGTTGGCATGGCGTTGCAGTAAGGTGGTCGTTGCCAGAGAAAATCCCTCCCTTCATAAAGAACGGCGGCCCCACCGAGCCGCCGTCAGTCTGTTTTACTTCGGGCCAAGTTGGCCTGAGGCTGTCAGCTTGTGACGAACTGGCGCAAAGACAGGTTCAGACTGTCCAGCCCTGTGATGAAAGCACCCGTCACCGCCTGTAAGCCATAGGGGGAAAGCAGGAACGCAATCCCAAGATAAATGACGCCGCCCACCGGGGAGCTGATGAAGAACAGCCCCACACCCAGCAGAGCCATGATGACCGAGGCCGCTGTCAGTAGGAAGGAGGACAAGGAGAACAGGAACAGCAGGACAGCCACAAGGACAGTCAGGAACAGGATAAGCGGTGCGGCGATCAGTTTAAGTATCAGTCTCATAGGTTCGACCCCTTTCTATCTTTTTTCTACCTATATTTTACCATGTAGACGCAGGGGCAACAATGTTGTAGACGGTTAGCAAATCTTGTCGCAGATGGGGCAAAACAGCTTGCTCTCTTTCTAAAAGCGCTATATAATTTATTTAAAGTTATCATTAATGGGGATGGGATAAAATGCTAATTTTCTTAGATAGTAGTATCTTTTGTGCAGATTTTCATTTAACCAGCACTTCCTTTGAACTGCTTAAAGATTACATTTGCAAAGGCGGAAATTGGCTCTGCTTTTCTGAAATCGTGATTGATGAGGTAAAAAACAAATATAAAGAAAGAATCACTGGGCTTTGGCAAAAAGCAAATTCTGACATTCAAGAATTAAATAAAAGCATGGTAACTAATGTCCCGACTATTCCCGAAGAACACATAAGCAGTGAAATGAAAAGCTACGAAGATTTTTGGGACATGATACCATTTCAATATGGCAATGGTGCACCAGAAGATTATCCCACCACAACTCACAGAGATGTTGTTCATCGAGCATTGGAAAGGAAGAAGCCATTTAAAGATGATGGTAAGGATGGATATCGGGATTACTTAATTTGGCTTACCTTTCTAAATGTAGTCCATCACTATGCTATGGACGAAGCTTGTTTTATTACCTTAAATACCCGAGATTTTTCAGACCCAATAGACAAAAAAGAATTGCATCCTCAGTTGAAAAGAGATCTTGAAGACAAAGGAATTAGTTTAACAAGAGTATCCTATTTTACCTCTCTTAAAGAATTTGTTGAAGCAAGAGTGAAACCAAGTCTTCAAATCATTGAATTGCATGAAAAACTGATAGAGCAACTAAAAGCTGATCGTTCAGGGTTCATGTATCCTCTTGAAGAAAATCTGGCTCAAAAAATTACAGGATTAGAACTATCAGGATTTGACATTGTGCTTGAAGAGGGAGAAAATCCTTCTATAGGCAGCATTGATGAGGTTTCTGAAATTGAAATTGAGGCTATTTCGGAAATCTCTCAAACGGAATTGTTATTGTCTATTCGGGCACAGGCATTATGCAATATTAACTTTTGCATTCATAAATCTGATTTTCTAGCCATGGAAGACAGAAGCCAGATGTCTATTATTGATAATGACTGGAATAAACATTATATTCTAGCAGAAACACCAATGGAACTAGAAATTTCTCTTGAAGTGATTTATGATTCAACCAATAAACAGATTAAATCCATGGATATAGAATCTGTTGAAGACGCTTATGCAGATTGCTTATATTGTCCATACTAATAGAAATGAAGGGGTGCACCCACATCAAGGCGCACCCCTCCAAATCATTTTTCCACCAGTACAGACAACTCCGTGAGAACATCGGACACCCGCCCCCAGAGCTTTTCATAGTCCCTCTGGAGCCCAGCAATCTCCTCCGGGTACACGCCGAAGGTGTTGGCATGGACGGCCACCTGATTGAGATTGTTGGCGCACCGCCGCTGTAACGAAACCAGCTCCCGGACAGGGGCAAGGTCTACATGGAGGATATAGCCATTCAAGGCCATCTTTCGCATGTAGGCTCCAGCGTTGGTAATGCCCGCCTCGGCCATGCGCTTCTGTATCTGTGCCAGCTCGTCCGCCGTGACCATCACATGAAGGTGCCTGTCACGCTTGCGCCGGGCCGTCAGCGTTCCTCCCGTTCCCGGCTCCGCTTGTGGGCGGGCGGCTCCTTCACTCTGTCCAGCTCCTTTTTCTCCGGCCCCTTGGGGAGCGGCGAGAGCGGTAGGTTGTTCAAAATGCCGTCCAGCATATTGCTGTTCTGTTCCTCGGAGAGCTCGACTGTCAGCAGGTGGTTGTCTTTTTCGTTCATAGCTTCCTCCTATCTGTCCTCACGGGACTTGTTGTGTTTGGCCTTGTCGGGCTCCTTCGGGGGCTCCGCTCTGCGGGCCGCCTCCTTGAGCTGGGCTGTGATGGAGGGTCGGGCCGCCCGATCAGGGTTTCCGGGAGCCGGGCGCAGCTCGTAATCGTCCATCTGCTCATCTGTCAGGGGCTTCAAATAGGTCAGTTCGCCCCATGCCCGCATGGTGCCACTCTCCACCATGCGCCGCTCGTCAAAATTGATGATCTCCACGGGCGCATTTCCGGGCGGCTTCGGGAAGGTGCCAAGGTCAACGGGCCGCTGGGTGGAATAGTAGCGGTAATACTCCGCTAGCGTCCGGCCCCCGGTGCGCTCCTGCACCTGAAACAACTCTTTGTAATCATCAATGCGCTTGGCGAAGTCCTTTTCCGCTATCTGGCCGTCGCTGTGATAATGGCCCCAATAATAGTCCCGCTGGCCGTTCTCCGTTTCGGTAAACTGCCATGTGACAAAGGGACTCGGGGCCGCCTCGTTATAGCCCAGGGCAAAGCCCCGGCCATTATCGAAGGTGGCGGACTTCAAAATCTCATAGCCTTGGTTGATTTCTATGTGGTTTCCTCCTTTCCAGCCTCGGGCCAAGTTGGCCCGAAGTGAATAAATGTTACGAAATACCCGGTCAAACCAGGCCGGAAGGTATTAGGGTATTCCGGCCCGGGAAACAGGCGAAAAAAGTCCCGGAATACCGGGCTTTTTCTCCGGGCAAATCGTAACAGGTCTATCCGTTTTTCAGCCGCTTTTTTCTCATGCGCTCCCGGCTTCTTCTGCGGTTTCCCTCGGCCTTACAGGTGTCGGAACAGTAGGCTTGCCGCCCCTCCGGGAGAAAGGGCCTCCCGCAAACGGCGCACAGCCGGGTATCCGGGGCCGGGCCGTCCTCGCAGATGGAAGCCATCAGCACCGGGTCAAGGGGAAGAACGGCCTCCCGGAAGTAGCGGCAGTAGGCTCCCGTCCAGCATTTCCCCAGCATATAGCACTCACAGTCCAGCGGCAGGCAGCCATACTCCCGGTCATAGTTGGCGCACATCTCCGTGACCAGTTTTCGGATACCTTTTCGCTCGTCACGGGTCAGTTCCCGGCACATCAGGACTTCGGGCCAACTTGGCCCGAGGTACGGAACTGCTTGCGGCATCGGCTTTTCTGGCTTCTGCACTCCTTCAGGTAGCGGCACCCGGCACAGCGGTCAGCGCCGCCACGGCCCGGACGGGGGATCTCTTTCATTATCTTTTCATAGGGGCTGTTGGTGAAATTCATTCTTCGTTCTCCGTTTCTTCCTCAACCGTCATATCGCCGTAGGGGTCGTTCTCGTCATAGTCGTAATCGTCCTCGTCCAGCTCCGGGGCCTCATGCTTCGGACGGTAGACCTTGAAATAATAGGCCGCTCCGCCGCCCACCAGCAGGACAGCCGCTACCATCAGGAGATTGCCAACAGGAAAGCCTGCATCTTTTTCAGGTTCGGGTTCCGGCTCGGCAACAGGCTCCGGGTCAGGCTCAGGCTGTGTGACAGGCTCCTTGACCTCGGGTTCCGGGTCTGCTTCGGCAAGGGCCAACAGGTCTTTTTCCGTGACAGCGTTCAGGAAATACACATTTTCCTCGGTGCGCTGTCGGTCAATGACCAGATAAAAGACATTCTCGCTGGGGGTGGTGATGGTGAAAAACTCCTTGCCGTCCTCGTCGGTGGCATTGTCCACCACCGTTCCCGTCCCGTTCGGAGTGAAGGGCTTGGCAACGGTTTCCGTTGCGGCGGGCAGCGTGGTTTCCTCTGTGGGCTCGTCACTCTGGGCGTAGGCCGTGACGCTCATACAGGTAAGAGAAAACAGGGCGGCGGTCAAAACCGCGGCCCTGCGAAACAGCTTATTTTTCATGCTCGGTATCCTCCTTTGCTTCATCGGGCTTCGGGCCAAGTTGGCCCGAGGTGGTGATGGTGGGGTTGCTGAAAAAGGCAGCCAGCTCAGAGGGCGTCAATTTCAGGGAGCGAACAGCCTGAACAATCATGCTGTTTTCTTCCTCCTGACGCTGTTTCTCCAAGTCCCTGACCTTGGCCTGCCATTCGGCGGCCTTCTCCCGGGCCTTGTCCAGCTCCTTGTCGATTTTTTCAAGTTTGGTCATATCGTCGCTCCTTTCGGGAAATCAGTTCAAACGCCCAAAGGCGTAAAAGTGCTCCTGCCAGTAGTTCGTATTGATACTGGTGTATTTGATGGGGTCGCCTGCGTGGATCATCATGCCATCGCCCACATAGATACCCACATGGGAAACAGGGCCGTCGCAGTCATAGGTTTTCGTAAAGAAAATCAGATCTCCGGGCCTTGCGTCAGCGGGCGATACATAGGCGCATTGATTGAAAATCCCTGTTGCCGTGGTGCGGGGCAGGTTGTGGACGCCGCTGGCCGTATAGACCCAGCAGACAAAGCCGGAACAGTCGAAGGAGGTGGAGGGGCTGGAGCCGCCCCACACATAGGGCCAGCCCAGGTACTTTTCCGCCTCCGTAATAAGGGCCGCAAAGGCCGGGTCGGAAAGAGCTTCGCCCGGTATGGTGTAATCACTTCCGGGGTCATAGCTGCCACCGCCGCCCGTGTAAATGTCATCCCACAGATAGGGCTTGTTGCCTTTGAGCTCCAAGGTAATGTCGTAGATTTCTTTCTGCTCGGCATCCAGCAGGGAGTTCACCACCACGGGCAGGGTCTTGTTCTGGAGCCGCACATGGAGAATGTAATACTTATACGGCACCTCGTAGGTATCCGTATGGGTGGTTCCGTCCTCGTCCGTCCATGTGTCCGTTTCGGTGCGGTAGCGTATCTCCACTTCCTCGGTCAGCGTCAGCTTGTACTGCGCCTCAAACAAGGCCCGGAGCTCACCCTGCACATTTTCACGGGTATAGGTGCGGAGCTTGGCGATCAGGTAGGAAGTCAGTTCATAGGGGTTGTGGCCCAGCTCATCCACCTGATAGCGGTACTCGTCGTAGCCGGGGTGGGTGCGCTCAATGTTGGCGATCTTCTGCCGGAGCTCGTTTTCAAGGGCCGTATAGTCCTCGTTGGCCCCTAAAATATCCTCGTCCTCGGCGGTGTAGGAGGTGCCGACCACGGCGTTCATCATGCCAGTACCCAGCGAAGGGAGGGCGGAAAAGACGGAGTTCAAAATCAGGAACAGGCAGAACAACAGCAGAATGATGATTACTCCGCTTTTATGACGGCGCACGAACCGGGCGGCATAGGCCACCGCCTTTTCGGTGGTAGTGGCCGCCGCTCCCGCCGCCTTGGCCCCCTGTCTTGCAGCCTCCCGGGCCTGCTTGGCATACTCCCGCTTGATTTTCCATTTCTGGGCCATGCGGGAAAGAAATCTGCTTTGAAGCTCCGGGTGCTCCTGCGCCATCTGCTGATAGTGGAGGTTGGCATTGGCCTTCATGGTCTTGTGTTCCCATTTCTCCACCTGCCGGGCCGGGTGCTCCCGGATACGCCGCTTGGTGTAGCGGGTGGCCTTATGCACTCCGGCCTCTGCCAGAAGCTCGGCCTTGTGGGCGCTCTCCACACCCACATTCTCATGCTCGACCTCATGTATTTTGCGGTGGGTGTAGGCCCATACACCTGCCCCCGCCGCCGTTGCCGCCCGCTGGGGGAGGCCGGGCGGCTTCTGGGGTTTCTGCTGGGCCAGCTTTTCCTTGGCGGCTTCCAGCTTGACAGCAGAGTGTTCGGCCTTGGCCTCGGCCCGTTCCTTCTTTTTCTCCTGCTTGTCCTTCCCGGCCTTTTGGGCGTCCTGTTCCTCATGGGCGGTATCCCTGCGGGCCTCGTCATCCTGCCGCAAGCGGGAGGACAGCTTTTCCCGTTCCTCGTCCTGCCGGAATTTCCCGACGCCCGCTGGCTTCGGGCCAACTTGGCCCGAGGTAGGCTCCCCGGCCTGACGGGTCACTTCTTCTTCGGCAAAATGGAGCCGCCCACGCTTGACCCGCTTTCCGGGCGGTCTGTTCTTTTCGTTCTTCGGGCCAACTTGGCTCGAAGCGGTCTTACTCATTCTGCGCCTCCTTTTCCTCCGGGCGGGTAGTCATAATGGAGTAGAGCTTGGTATTCTTCGGGAAACGGTCAACAAACGGAATGGTCACATTTCCGAAGAACAATAGCCCCTCGCCGGGATTGGAGTGGGTTACATAGGAAAGCTGGTGCGGGCTGATACCCAACTGCTTGGCAAGTATCTGCCTGTCTCCCTGCGCCTGCGACAGAAGCACCATAAAGTCGGAGTTTTCAAAGATGTTTTCAATCTGTCGGCTGGCAAGGAGGTCTTTCACATTCTGCGTCAGGGCGCTCGGGACGCAGCCCTTTTTACGGAGCATTTTCCAGATGGTGACGAAGTAGCTGGAAGTCAGCTCGTCCTGCAACAGCACATGGAACTCGTCATAGTAGCACCATGTAGCGATACCACGGGCGAAGTTGTGGGACACCTGACTGTTCATCAGGTCGTTGATGATGTGCATGGCAATCGTGCGGAGCCCCGCCCCCAGCTTCTTCAAGTCGAAGCACACCACACGGGCGTTCCTGTAATCCACATTGGTCTTATGGTTGAAGATGTTGAGGGAGCCGGACACATAGATCTCAAGGGCTGTTGCCAGCCGCCTTGCCTCGGGCTCGGTCTGCTGGCACAGAAGGTCATACAGATTTTGAAGCGTCGGCATAGGAGTATTGTCCGAATCATTGAGAAAGTCCCGGTACACCATACGGGCGCAACGGTCAATGATGGTGCGTTCCACGGGCTGCAAGCCGTTCTTGCCGCCCACGATCAGCTCCATCAGGGAAAGGATAAAATCGCATTTCAGACTGATAGGCGAAACCTCGTCATCAATGCTTACATCCAAATCCATCGGATTGATATGGTGCGGGCTGTTGGGGGCGATCTCCACCACAAGGCCGTCCCGTCCAAACTGTCGTACCAGCGGCGAGTATTCGCCCATTGGGTCAAGAATGATAATGCGGTCATTGGTGGCAAGGAACACATTGACAAGCTCCCTCTTTCCGGCGAAACTCTTGCCCGCTCCCGGTACGCCGAGGTACAGGCCGTTGGGGTTTTTGTCAAGAGGAACTTTTTAGGGGCAGGGAAAAGCTATACGATTAAGGGGAAACAGGCAGAGAAAAAGGCTAAAAATGCGCTCTGTGGACGGCTAAAATGCGTTTTGGTGGCAGGGAATATAAAACCCCTGCCCACCTCGTAAAAGAGGCTGCGGCAGGGGTAAATACTCCATATTCGCACGCTTTCCCGCGCCGTAAGGGCTGCATTCTGTTCCTTGTTTGAGGTCGGGGGCGCGGGGCGCGAAGCCCCGCAAAAGCCGACAGTGAACGTCGCGAAAGTGCAGACGGTTTTGCCGCTAAAATGAAGCGGACGAAAGCGGAGACAGGGTTTACTAATCCTGTTCCCCGTTTTCGGCGGCGAAAAGGCAGCGGCAAAAATCCGGACGGTCAAGGGTTTAAGAGTGGAGATTTTTTCGCGCTGTGCGCGGAAAAATACGACTCGTCCCTTGACGGTTCGGATAGTCGGAGCGGATGAGATTTTTCGTCTGCAAGGTACAAAAGTGATAGAAATATCCGCAAAACTGTGCTAAAATTAAATTGATGGTTGATAGATATATTGTAATCTGAGGAAGGAGCGTGATTATATGAGAAGGCTGATAGCATTTGCTTTAACATTCTTTTGTGTGTTGGGTTTGGTTGGCTGTAACAACAGAACTGTGAATGAACCAGAAATGTATAATTCCTCCATGCAGGACGATTTTTCAAATGCTATTCCGGCAGAGGTGAATGACAATATCATTCAGAACTGCACAGTTTTTTCAGAAAACTTGGGATATGAAACAGGTGAAATGAAAAAAGCTGTTTTGCTTGGCGAGGAATGGATGAAATATGTGTATTGCGAAGATGAAATGAAGAAAGAACTAATTGACAGCAGCGATATTGTTGTTATTTTTGAGAATATCCGCTGTGTTGTGGACGCTGAAACTGAGATTGTACTGGGAAGTCTCCCGTTTGTATAAGCCAATTAAATTCCCATTTATCAATCAAACACACCCGAGCAAAACGAAACGGCGGGACGGTAAAGCCCGTCCCGCCGCTCTGCTTTTCAGCGGTCAAGGTCTTGCTTGTGTGTAGGCTGCTCCATGCGGTTTTCCTGCATAAAGCGCAAGAGTGGTAGAAATCTTCACAAACCTGTGCTATAATACGGACGATTAGTTGACTGGTAAATCGAAATTTGCGGAGGAACATCTGACCAATATGAATATATACGATTTTTGGAAAGCAGTGCTCGGTCAAAATGAGAACGAAATCAGAAAGTATTTTCAGAACGATGCCTATATAAACTGGCATTGTACCAATGAGCGATTTAATGTTGATGAATTTATTATTGCTAATTGTGAATATCCCGGTGATTGGGAGGGTAGCGTTGAAAGAGTCGAAACGCTGAATGACCTAATCGTTACGGTTGTAAATGTATATCCCAAAGGCAGAAACGCTTCCTTTCATGTCGTGTCTTTCATAAAAACCAAAGAGGATAAAATTGTTTCAATGGATGAGTATTGGGCAGACGACGGGAATGCTCCACAGTGGAGATTAGACAAACATATCGGAAAAGCAATTAGATAAATTCCACTTTATCAGACTAACAAAATCCCAAAACCACGAACGGCGGGACGGGCTTTACCGTCCCGCCGTTCTGTCTTTCAGCGGTCAAGGTCTTGCTTGTGCGTAGGCTGCTCTTTGCAGTTTTCCTCCCGCAAGATCGCGTAAACACCCTTCCGTATATGCTCCGCTTCCTTTACCTCGTCTTTCAGTGCGAGATAGCGGCGGGACAGCTCCTTCCGCTCGGCGGTCAGCTTCTCATGTTCCGCTTTCCATGCTTTCAGCGGAATGCCCGTCCTGCCGTTCATCACGCCGTCAAGATAGCGTCCTGCGGCTTCGTAATGGGTCAGCTCCATGCGGTACGCTTCGTAAAACGCCTCCTGCTTTTTCGGCGGCTGCCGCCTGTATTTCCCGTAAACCTCGCGGTACTTCAAATACTTCTCGGCGTTTGAAATATGCCCTTCAAGGGTTTTCAGCCGCCTGTCGATGGGTTTCAGCTTTTCGGATATTTCGCGCTGCTCCCCGAACATACCCGCCATTTTTTCCGTCAGGCCGTCCATATCCATGATCTGATTCTCTTGCAGGAAATTCAGCATTTTTGCCGCCGCTTTCAGATTGTTGACGGCGGTATAACAGCCCGGTTTTCCGCTCTGCTCCCGCCGCGAAAGGATACCCTGTATCACCTCTGCAAGAGTGGGCGGCTCGGTGTTTGCCGCTTCCTCTTTCAGCCAGCTTTGCAGCTTGAAAATGCGGGCTTTCAACTGCCGCAGCTTCTGATTTGTGACTTCGATTTCGCGGTTGATGTTTCCCCGCTCCGTGCGGATTCCGCGCTTCTCCATCTGAAAGGCGGCTACGCCCAGATGCACGGTGGGGATCAGGTCTATTCCCTGCCGCTCATAGCTGCGGTGGTCTATACGCTCGGTATGATTTCCCTTTTCAAGATACGAATTGCAGATTTCAGCCCACGCCGCCCGCCATTCCTCCGCTTTGGTCTGCTCGTTCCAGTCGGTGGCGGGAACGGACTTGCATTTGTACTGCCGCTTTTTCGGGTCGTAGATTTTGTTGCCGTCCTTATCAAGAACATACTCCTTTTTCTGCTTCGCGCCCCATGCGCCGTCCTGCTCAATGGGGCGCATGGTCAGCAGGATATGGGCGTGGGGGTTGCCGTCGTTCTTATCGTGTAAGCAAACGTCGGCGCACATTCCCGCCGCCACAAAGTTGTCCTTCACATACTCCCGCACAAGAGAAACGCCCTGCTCCCGCGTCAGTTCGTGGGGCAGGGCGATTTCAATCTCCCGCGCAAGCTGGGCGTTTTTTGCTTTCTCGATTCTCTCCACCGCGTTCCACAGAGCGGAGCGGTCAGAGAAGGCGGGCGGGGCGTTGTCGGGCAGTAAAATCTCGGTGTGGACGATACCGCCTTTGCGGGTGTAGTCGTGAATCGCTCCGTCATATTCGTTGACGAGTTTTTCACCGCTGCGGTAGGCGGCTGCGGCAACGGCGGACTTGCCCTTGCCGCGGGAGATGATTTTGATGCTGCAATGGTAAATCGCCATGCACCGCGCTCCTTTCTGCGGGTTTACCCGCCGTTTCCTTTTGTGCCGGCAGGCGCAAAACGCCGTCTGCAAGACCGCACGATACCACGGTTATGTGGTATATAAGTGCGCCCTTCGGGTAGGGGGAGGGCGGCGTTAGCCGCGCTCCCTTGCTCCGCTGCCCTCGTCCGCGTCCCCGTCCGCTACGCGCCGTGCGGTCAATCCGTCCAATATGCGGCGGCTCTGCTCGGTGAGGACGGTCTTTTCAAGAAAGATTTGAAACTGCTCGTCAGTCAAAGATATGCTTTCGGGCAGCAGGCTTTCAAACAGCCCCATGCGTTTGCAAAGGCGTTTCGTCCTGTCCTTGCGCTCCTGCGCTTTCTGCGCCTGCACAAGCTGTCTGCGCTTGTTTTCAAGCTGTCGGATTTCTTCCTCGATGCCTGCGATTTTTTCGATTTTGGTCTTTGCCATGTGTAAAAGCTCCTTTCGTTTGTTGGATTTGAAATGGATGGGATGGGAAGGGAAGCGATGGAGAAACGCCCCTTTCGGGAACGGGAAAACGGCTCGCCCTTGGGTTGGCAAGCCGTTTTTTCGTTTCCATGTTCGGTTATGCGCTTCTTTGCATTTCGCTTTCCTGCGGCGGCAGCTCGTAGGCTGTGCCTTTGAGGATCTCCGCTCTTGCCGCTTCCTCGGCGGCTTTCTTTGCGGCTACTTTCCTTGCGTACCGCTCCTTGTCCCGCCTGCGCAGGATTTCCCGCTGTTCCTCGCTCATCTCGCGGCGCAGCTTCTTCTTCCTTTTCTCTTCGGGCGTTGCCGCCTGTGCCGCTTCCTGCTCCGGCAGGTCGAATTTGCCGATAAAATTCAGGTAGATGTCCACCTGCATCGTCCGCTTTCCCTCGATTTTGACGGCTTCATGGACGACCACCTTTTCCACAAATTCATTCAAAAGGGTGGGGGTCAGCTCGGTAAACTCCGTGTGCCGCTTTACCAGCTCCAAAAACCTGTCGGCTCTCACGCTGTCGGTGTTGTAGCGGTCTATCTCGGCTTGCAGCCGTTCAAGCTCCGCATCGAGGCTTTTCTGCTCTGCGTCATAGCCCGCCAGCAGTTCGGAAAAGTGGTTTTCGGGAATTTTATCGGCGGCGTAGCTTTCGTACAGTTTTTTGATCAGGCGGCTGATTTCCTCGCGGCGGCGTTTGCCCTTTGTCAGCTTTCTGCGGCTCTCCCTGACCGCCGCTTCCTGTTGCAGCGCCGCTTCCTCCCGCACACGCTGAATGAATGCGGCTTCGTTTTCAATGGCGTATCTGCTTGCCCGCCGTATCGCGTCCAGTATCAGCTGCTCCACGACTTCCACGCGGATATAATGGCAGGTGCAGGACTTGGAATAGTGGCGGTAGCCGGAACACACATACTCATGGTGGGGGTGGTCGGGTCGCCCGGAGGCTCCCCGCTTGTGATACATCTTTGCGCCGCAGTCGGCGCAATAGAGAACGCCCGTCAGAGGATTTGGCTCTCCGTCCGGCTTGTAAACACGCCGCTTCGTTCCCCGCAGCCGCTGAACGATATTCCATGTTTCTTCGTCAATGATCTGCGGGTGCGCGTCCTTGAATACAAGCCTGTTTTCGGGGGTGGGTTTCCGCTGCTTGGATTTATAGTTTTCCGTTCCCGTCTTGTTCAGGACTTTCCAGCCCATATATTCCTCTTTCTTGAGGATGTTGATGACGGTGGCGCTCGACCATTTATACGGGTCTGCATTGTGCGCCCCGCGGCTCGTCCTTTCGCCGATGCTTTTCCAATGTGCGTTGGGGGTCAGTATCCGCTCGGCGGTCAGTTCCTCCGTGATTTTTGCGATGTTCTTTCCCGCAATCACGCTCCGGAATATCCGCTTTACAACGGGAGCGGCTTCCTCGTCTACGATCCATTTCTGGCGGTCTTTCGGGTCGTGGAGGTAGCCGTAGGGCAATGCGCCCGTAACGTGGTTTCCCGCCGCCGTCCTCGCGCCGAATATCGCCCGGATTTTGCGGCTGGTGTCTCTTGCGTGCCACTCCGCAAGGATATTGCGAAAGGGCATAAAATCGTCCTCGCCTTTGGCGGTGTCGATGCCCTCCGCAACGGCGATCAGCCGGACGTTCATCTCCCGAAGCTGTTCCAGAAACAAGCCCACGCGCAGATGGTCACGCCCCAGGCGGCTCATATCCTTTATCAGGATTTGCCCCACGCTGCCGCGCGAAATATCCTCCGTCACCTGCAAAAAGCCCGGTCTGTCCCAGCGCGTCCCGCTCCAGCCGTCGTCCGTCCTGTGGACGAGGTTTTTGAAGCCGCTTCGGAGGGCGTATTCCTCCAAATAGGCTTTTTGGTTCTCAATGGACAGGCTCTCGTTTTCCCGCCCGTCCTCATGGCTCAACCGCTCATAAAGGATTGTCAGTTTTTCGTTGTTCATGCTTCCCTCTTTCCGGCTCAACGCCTCCTTTGCGGCACATACGGGGTCAGGCAGTTTTCCTCGCCTCCTTTTCGATCAGGCGCAGAATTTTGTCCTCAAGCGTTTCCTTGCCCTTTCCGCTGAAACGGACGGTCACAAGGTAGGTGGTGGAGCCGATGTGCCTTGTAAACTGTCCGCACCCGCCGTCGAGTGCGTGGAGTTCCCTGTTCCTGTTTTCGTTTTTCATGCGGCGGCTCCTTTCCGCATTGAATTTTGCAGTCGGTTGGTGTAGAATGTGGCAAAACTCCTCTCCTGTTTTCTGACAGGGCAGTCCGGCGCTTGCGCTGTCCGAAAACGCCCTCTCACAAATAGGAGAAAAACGGGGTGTAAATCGGAACCGGTTCCGAAAACTTTTTGAATGTTTTTCCGCTCCGCCCGTTTTCTCCGCTCTCTGTCCGTCTGTGCCGC
>OMBM01000677.1_pt1 | contig 16527 bp, 11 predicted proteins | sample 1644861 | NCBI WGS metagenome assembly OMBM01 (sample SAMEA103958165, study PRJEB25191) | human gut metagenome | biome: human-associated habitat [ENVO:00009003]; feature: intestine environment [ENVO:2100002]; material: feces | place: Germany | collected 2013/2015 | reverse complement strand
GCCCCGAAAGGCTTCTCCGTCCCGCATGACCTCCTGTGCCATTTCATCCGCCAGTGCATACAGGCTGTCGCGTTCCGCCTTCTTCTTGGCGGCATATTCCTCCTTGGTCAGCTGCGGACGGTCGCTCTGCGTTTCCGTGGCAGTGGGGGCGGTAAAAAGATCATCAAAGTTTGCCATAGCTTATCTCTCCTTACTCTTTCTGACCCGCTTTTTCGGCGGAGTCTGTCGGTGTTCATTTTGCGGTCGTGTACTCTTGGCGGGTCTGCTGCGTTCGGTCGGCTTGCGCTCCTCCGTCTCCTGCTGCTCACGGCGGATCTCCTTCAGCTCCTCGCGGACAGATGGACGATCTTCCTTAGCAATACCCTCGGCGGATCTCTTTCTGGATTTTGAGGAAGGCTCGGACGGACGGGATTTCTCCGCCCGAGCCGCCGTGGGGTTTTCTTGGGCAGCCTCCTGCTTCTGCGCAGGAGCTGCCATCATTTCATCCAGCAGCCGGTCGTCCTCACTCTTTTGCGGGCGCTCCTGTTCGGGAGCCGTCTGCCCGGCGGCATCCTTATTCTTATCCCGTCCTGTTTCCGCGTTTTCACGGATGACTTCGGGGTCGGATACCGTGGCGATTTTGATGTTCTCCACAATGCGGTTGATCTTGGCGGCATCTTCGGCGCGTACCATGATCTCACTGACGCCGTGTGGGTTGTCCTTTGCCTCCCGCAGAACGCAGTAGACTACGCCGTAGCGCTTGGCATCGGCCACAAAGCGGGCCATGTCCTTGTTTTTGACGGTGAAAATAGTCAGCTCCTTGCCGCTACGCAGCATGGAGGTAAGCCGCTGGCGTCCTTTGATTTTGTTCTTGTCCCGGTTTTTCAGTGCTGCGTACAGAAGCGCCGCCACCTCCTTTGCCGCACTGCCGGTGATTTTTGCCGCAACCTCCATGCCCTCCAAGCTCAGTCGGACGACCTGTTCAGCTGCGTCTCCGGATGTGTTCATTCTGTTGTTCCTCCTTTTGTCGTTGTTTTTGTGCGTCCTCCCGGACAGCTTTCAGTTTCTCCGCCATCACGCCGGAGCGCTCGGCAATATCGTCGCACAGATGCACTTCCCGGCGCAGCGCTTTGAGCCTTTCGGACAACTCCCGGATCTGCGCCCGATGTGCGTCGGCCTGTTTGGGACTGTCCCGGACTGCCTTTGTGCGCAGCGCATTTTGCAGTACCCGGCGTTTGGCGGACAATTCTCGGATATTCACCTCCTGTTCCTTTTTATATAAAGCAAGCTGCTCGGCGGTATCAATTTGATGCCGTGCGAGCAGCCGTACTTCCTGTGAGATGTTATTCAGTTTGAGCAGATCTTCCCGCAGCAGAAAATGGAGCCGCGCCCGGTTTTGCGGACGGCCTTTGGGGAAGATACCGAGCTTGTAGCAGTAATAGAAATACAGTGCGCGAAAGCCGGTGATCTTGCGCGCAGCTTGCCGGCTGCCTTGGACGCGGTAGGTTTTTGGCCTTGGTTTATCGGTCATTTGCCGCTCCGGCTGCGGCAGGGGCTGTTGCAAAATACGCTGCCGGATGGCCTCGGCGGTGTAAGCCTCTCCGAAATTCCGGGTCAGACGGACAAAGCGCTCCTTACCGGGAGGGCGCACCGAAATATCCTTGCCGAATTTCACCTCATAGCCCTTTTGGCGAAGCAGATAGTAAAACTGCTTTTCGGTGACGCTCTGCCGGATCAGCTCATCGATCTCGCTGCGGATCAGTCCACGCCAGGTGGGACGCTGCTCCTGCTCTGCACGCCATTCCCCATAGTGCTTTGACTTCCCGGCTTGCGGCCGTTGGATGACCGACAAGTTATATTCCCGGCAAAGGGTGTCGGACACGGTGCGCATATCATGATAATCTTTTTCGGTGCGGTGGTATTTGATGCCGTCCACAAAGGATACCGTATTCAACACAAAATGATTGTGCAGATGGTTTTCCTTATCCAGATGGGTCGCCACCAGCACCTGATACCGTTCGCCCCAAAGCCGCTGCGCCAACTTCACGCCGATCTCATGCGCCAACTCCGGCGTGGCCTCGCCGGGCGCGAAGGACTGATACCCATGGTAGGCGATCACACCGTCCTCCTTGCCGAAACGCTTTTTTACTGCCAGCATCTCGTCCCGTGCCGTGGACGGCAGGCAGTTGATGCCGCTGATAAGTTGCCGTACCACCATTGCACTCTCATCGTCCGGTATGACCGTTGTTTTCTCCGCACGGACAGCATAATCCATTACATCCGAAAGGTTTTGTGTCTGCACATCGGTCAGTTCCTCTTGCCGATAGAATTTCGGATTATCCGTCTTGTCCGGGTTTTCGATATACAGCACCACCTTGCCCAGCCAGCCCTTGACCGCCCAGATGGATGTGGTAGCCATGGCATTACTCCCGCTTTGCCGGAAGCACGACCGCCGCTGTAACCTCCCGGATGAGCTTGTCCAGCCGCTTGCTGTTCTCGTCATAGCGTTTTGCATCCACCACATTCAGTACATGGGCTTTCTGAGCGATCTGGTTAAGGTTGTGCCCTACATAGTGCATCTCACGCATAAAGGCAAAGTATTCCGGCGGCGGTGCTTCACGGGGTACCTCTCCGGTGATCAGATGGCGAAGGTAGGCTTCGCGGGACAGACGACATTTTTTTACCTGTTTATTCAGATTTTCCGCTTCCTTGCGACTTAGCCGCACCTTGATCTCAATGTTTCGTTTGGTCATGTTCATTCCTCCATATAGCGATATTGCCGCGCTCGGCGGCGCAGGGGTTACAGGGGGATGCCCCTGTCAAGCTGCCTTTTGTCCCCAAAAGGCGTTGCTTGCTGGTATAGCACATTCTCACGCTCCCTGCGGTCGTGCGTCGGAGCCGACCTGCCGACAAACGATCATCGCTCCCGATCCCGTCCGCGCTCCGGAAGCGCCATCACACGGTCATAGTCCTCACGGAGCATATAGCAGCGCTCTACGCTCCAGCCCTTTTCACCACCGCGTTCGACCGCCATATACTGCTCCAGCCGGACACAGGGATCCGTTCCGTCCAAACAGCTTCCATAGACGGAGTAACCGCCCATGTTCGGCTGAAACGCTTTATTGCCGCTGGACACGGCGTAGGTGCGGGAGCGTTCGCTGTATTGTACGGTAAAACAGTCCTGCATAAAGGTGATATAGCCGCATACATGAGTGCCGGCACGCTCGGCTTTGCGAAACAGCTCTTTCATTTTCCCATAGGGTAATTCGACCTGCTGTTCGGGATACTGCGCCGAAAAAGACACGCCGTCAAAATCCTCGGCCACAAGAATATGCTCGCTGTTTTGATACTGACAGCGCACCGCTTCTTCGGCTTCTTCGCGACTTTCGGCTTCCACCGTAACGGCCCGTTTCAATGTTTCGGTAATGATGACCCTGTATTCGCTCATCGTGCAAAGCTCCTTTCCGTCATCGGATTTTCTTTCACTGGTTTCAATCCCATCCGTATACAAAGCCAATCGTTATAATCCTTGCCTTGCCGGGGGAAGGCACTTGCCACTTCATAACGCTCGGCCAACTGCTGCCGGATCGCCTCGGTGGCGCTGCGTCCGGTCATGTCATTATCCAGGCACAGGCAAATGGTTTTGATCTCCGCATGGTCTTTCAGATACTGTGTCAGCGCCAACGGCAGACGGTGCTCCTGTGTTTCCTTTTGCGGCTTATAGACTCCGGCCAAGGATAACAGATGCTGTGACCGCCACGACAGCCCGCCAGCCTGCGCCATGGTGGCATAGGATAACAGGTCGATGGCCGACTCGAATACGCAGAGCATCCGACTTTCGCCCGTAGCCGGGAGGGCAAAGGAAAATCTCTTGTCGCTGCCGGTCGCCTCGCCCTTAAAATCCGTTCCGATGCCTCGCAGGCACGCATAGCGCGGCGTTCCGTTCCTATCCATGCCGACGAATACGGCATTATGGTAGGGGAGGCTTTCATACAGCTGGCCGGAACGGATACACTGCTCAATCAATCCACCGTCAATGCCGCGGCTTTTCAGATAGGCAATAACGCGGGTATTGCTGTTACTTTTGGGCGGCAAGAGCAGCGTTTTCGGCTTCTCCGGCTGAGCGCGGGCATGAAAAACGGACGGTCTTTCCGCCGCCCGTCCCACGATCCGCTCTACCGCCTCGGTAAAAGGGAGCTCTTTGACCTTGATCAGGTAATCCAGCGCTGTTTTTCCGCCGATCCCGCGTGAGAACCAGCACCACTTTCCATTGGAGATTTTAAGGCTGTCATGCTCACGGGTGCAGTAAGTGTTGCCGCCGAAATGCACCAGCTCCTGCGGCTCATAAGTCTGGAGGTAGGTCAGCAAGTCCATTTTCTTTGCCCGGTCGATCATCTCTCTTGTGACATAGCCCATCGGTTCATCAACTCCTTGAAATAGAATAAGCCGGACAGGCTTCACATCGGTGAAAGCCGTCCGGCTATGTATGGGATCTGCATACTCTATGCAGATCAGGGTTATTCGGTTGTGGTGTTCTCATATGATAAATTAACTTATGATAATCTCGTTTATAGTATATGGCAAGGGCGCAGAGGAGCCGATCCATTATCAGATATTTTTCCCATCAATTTTCCTATGGCTAAATTATATCCGCTGCCGCTTGAATAATTTTATCATCTGTTTTTGCATTATTTCTGCAAAAACAAGATATAAATATTTACACAGACGATTTTAACTGCTATAATATAGGCGAAGAATGGAGAAACTATACTGTGGATGGAGGTATCCGCTTATGCTTATACAGTTTTCGATTGAAAACCACCGGTCTATCAAGGATAGCGCGGTGATCAGTTTTGCCGCTTCAAAGGATAAGTCTTTGGAGTCTTATCTGCTGCACCCGGACGAAAAGAGAGCACTTTTACCGGCTATTGCTATTTACGGAGCGAATGCCGCCGGCAAGAGTAATGTGCTGCACGCACTGATGACGATGAAGGATATGGTCGTCGGAGAAGCGGCCAAAATATCCAAGGGACAAAAATTGCCATGGGAACCGTTTGGTGACACCACAGTGCCTACATCCTTTGAGGTCGAGTTCATTTATCAAGGTGTTCGGTATGCTTACGGCTTTTCTTTTGATGCCAAGAAGATCTATACGGAGTATCTATACCATTGGCCGAACGGGCGCGAGGCACTGATTTTCTCAAGAGAAAACGGCGCATACGAATTCCGTGAGAATGTTAATGAGCAAATCACACTCAGTAACCGCACGCCGGATAATAAGCTGTATCTTGTTTCCTCAAATGACTGGAACTTGCCGCAAACGGAAAACGCCTACAAGTGGTTCTTGGAAAAGCTGACATTCTTGATGGAGGAAGCACCGGCTACTTCGGAAACGGTCGCGCAGATCGTCAGCGGCGATGAGAAGAAGGCTCGTATCCTGAAGGAACTGTTGCTTGCAGACCTCGGTATTTCCGATGTGACCGTCAAGAACATCTCCGGCAAGGCCCCGGTCATTACAACCACGCACCGAGTCATCGGTGCGGATGGCAGTGTGGAACACTTTCAGCTCCTTATGGATCAGGAGTCGTCCGGAACACAACGATTTTTCTCCCGTATCGGCGGCTGGCTGCAAGCGCTGGAGAACGGCGCACTGCTTGTCGTTGACGAGATCGAGGACAGTCTGCATCCGCTCCTGACAAAGCGGCTGATCGAGATGGTTCAGGACAATACGATCAACACTGAGGGAGCACAGCTTCTGTTTACGACGCATGATGCTATGCTGCTTGATCTTACCTTCTTCCGCAGAGATCAGATATGGTTTACGGAAAAGGATGAGAAGTCCTGTGCGACTGAGTTGTATTCGCTGGCGTCCTTCTCTCCGAGAAAGGGTGAGAACATCCGCAAGGGGTATTTGCAAGGACGCTTTGGTGCGATTCCGTTTATCGGAGGTGACGGCTTATGGCAGGAGTGAGAAAGGAATACGACCCCAATAAAGCCAGTCGCCGTAAGCGTAGACCTATCCTCCGTTTGGTGCATTAAGCCGATATACGCCAAATATGCCTCGTGCTCCTCTGCACTCAGCGTGATTGCGCCGTCGCCCTCATCCAGATTAAGAATGAAAGGGTGCTGCTTGCGCATGACCGACATCTGCTCGGAAAGTGCGGCATACTCCTCGTTGCTGTTCAGTAGATCGACCACGATGTCACTGTCGATCTCGGCAAAGCTGAAGCCGGTCGCGACCGCCAAGGTCGGTCCGGCATCCACGCAGGATACCACGCAAGATACCGTGCAGGATACCACGCAGGATCGTGAGCAAATGCTGCTGGACTATTGCGTTGTTCCTCGTTCCCGCGAAGAAATCCAAAGGCATATTGGAATTGCGAATCGAGAATATTTCCGTCAAAGTATTCTGAAGCCATTACTTGATTCAGGCAAATTAAAAAGGACTATTCCCGATAAGCCAAGCAGCAAAAATCAAAAATATATCAAAGCATGAGCAAAGCCTGCGGAACTCGCTCCGCAGGCTTGCTTTTTGAGGTTGCGCAAAGGTGCAAATTATCGCTCCCGCTCTGCGGATTTTGGCCGGATCCGGTCACCTTCATCCGGCTCATCCGCCATGACGGGGCGATCCTGCTCGTTAAGATTCAGCAGCACATTCAGCTCGTTCAGCCGCCGCGTCTTTTCGGCCAGTTCTGCCTCCTTCGGAAAGGGGGCGGTCATCTCTGTGCGGGCATTTTCAAGCTGCTCGGTAGTATGGGCAAGCTGCGACCGGGCATTTACCAAGTGCTCCGTGATCTTTTCCAGCGCGTTGTCGATACGGGTGACATTGCCGCCGGCATCCGCTCCCAATACAGCCGTATGGGACAGCTTGCCTTTGAGCACCATGCGAAACTCGTTGGCGGCACCGTCGTAGGAAAGCAGCATGGAAAATCCGCGGTAGCTGCCGATAGAAACGGTCTCCGCACCATTCATGTGCGTGCAGGCTTCAATGATCGCCTTACCGGCATTCTCACGCTCGGTGTAGATGACGCCGTCCAGCACCATCGGCGCAATGCCCTCGGCTGGCTTCGGATGCTCCGCCAAATGCGTGCTGTCCTGTTCATATCCGGCGATGCGCTCGTTCAGCTCCTTGATCTCTGCCGGGTATTTCCGCAGCACCAGCTCCTCCAGCGCATACCGCTGGCTCAGATGATTGGCACGGAGCATATTCAGTTTGCTGACCTCCATATCTAAATTGCATTTTTCGATGATCTGCGGGTTTCCTGTGGCCAGTGCCTTGATCTCGGCATAGGACAGTGCCGTCTCGTCCACATCCTCCGCCGCACGGGCCGGTGCTTTGGAGGTCATGATCTGGGCAATAAACCGTTGCTTGGATTCCACCAGCTGATAGAGGTAGGCATCGAATGTGCCCTCGGTAACATAGCGGAAGATCTCTACCTCCGGATTTTGGTTGCCCTGCCGCACGATGCGCCCAAGGCGCTGCTGCAAGTCGCTGGGCCGCCATGGGCAATCGAGATCATGCAAGGCGATGAGCCTGTCCTGCACATTGGTGCCGGCGCCCATTTTTGCGGTGCTGCCCATGAGGATACGCACCTCGCCGCCGCGCACCTTGGCAAACAGCTCCTTTTTCTTTTGCTCGGTGTTGGCGGTGTGGATATAAGCGATCTCGTTTTCCGGAATGCCCATCTCAAGCAGCTTCTGCCGCAGATCGTCATACACATTGAAGCTGCCGTCCGCCTTGGGAGTAGACAGGTCGCAGAAAACCAGCTGCGTGCTGCGCTGTGCGGTACTCTCTGCCCATATCCGATAAACATTCCGGGCGCATACGGAAACCTTGCTGTTTTCATCGTCCGGTGCCAGAGAGCTTAGCAGCCGCATATCCAACGCCAGCTTGCGTCCGTCGTTGGTGATGCGCAGCATATTGTCGGTGCTGGGATCGACCACACGGGCGCGGACGCGCTCGGCACGCTCCGCCAGTCCTGCCACAGCTTTCTTTTGCAGCTCGCTGGGGTGGATGACCTCGGTGTGGAAGTTGGCCTTTGGGACGGGCAGCTTCAGCATATCCGCCGTTTGCACATCCGCCACCATTTTGAAGGTCGCCATCAACTCCGGCAGATTGAAGAATTTTGCAAAACGGGTTTTCGGGCGATAGCCGCTGCCCTCCGGGGAAAGCTCGATGGCGGTAACGGTTTCACCGTAGTCGCTGGCCCAATCGTCGAAGTGGATAAGACCCATCTCCTGCAAGGTTTGATATTGCAAGTACCTCTGCACCGTATACAATTCCACCATACTGTTGGAGATCGGGGTGCCGGTGGCGAAGATAACACCGTGGCTGTCGGTCAGCTCGTCCAGATACTGACACTTGGCAAAGAGATCCGAGGACTTCTGCGCTTCCGTCTGCGCGATACCGCCGACATTGCGCATTTTCGTCATCAAAAAGAGATTTTTGAAATTATGGCTCTCATCGATGAACAGCCGGTCGATGCCCAGCTCCTCAAAGGTCACGGTGTCGTCCTTGGTGCTCTGATCGTTGAGCTTCTCCAGCCGCGCCTCCAATGACTTACGGGTTCGCTCCATCTGCTTGATGGTGAAGTTTTCTGCTTTCTGCCGCTTAGCGTCGCTGATGGCCAGCAGCACCTCGTCGATCTGCCGCTGCAAAATGGCCTGTTGCCGTTCACGGGACAGGGGGATCTTCATGAGCTGACTGTGGCCGATGATGATTGCATCATAATCTCCGGTGGCAATACGGGCACACAGCCTGCGGCGGTTGCGCTTTTCAAAATCGCGTTCGGTAGCTACCAAAATGTTAGCGGCTGGGTAGAGCTGAAGCCATTCTGCCGCCCACTGTTCCGTGATGTGGTTGGGCACCACGATCAGCGACTTGATGCATAGCCCCAGACGCTTCATTTCCATAGCGGCGGCAACAATTTCAAAGGTTTTCCCTGCACCCACTTCGTGTGCCAACAGCGCATTGCCGCCGTACAATACATGGGCGATGGCGTTCACCTGATGCTTTCGCAGGCTGATCTCCGGGTTCATCCCCACAAAGCGGATGTGGCTGCCGTCATATTCCCGCGGGCGGATGGAATTGAAGGTGTCGTTATAGATGCGGCACAGCCGTTCGCGTCGGTCGATGTCCTGCCACAGCCAATCGGCAAACTTGGACTTGATCAGCTCCTGCCGATCCTGGGCGATGGCAGTTTCCTTCACATTCAGCACCGGCCGCTCCTTGCCGTCCTCCACAACGGTATCGAACACCTTGACCACCCGCTGATTCAGTGTCTGCTCCAGGATGTGGTACGCCGTGATACGCTTGGTGCCGTAGGTGGTGACGGCTTTGATGTTGCCGCCGTCCATGCTTTTGTTGCTGATGTTCCATTCTCCGCTGTATTCGGAGCGAACGACCCGCATTCTCTGCCTGGCGTATACGCTGGTACCGAACAGCTCGAACATAAACTGCTGATAGACATCGGTAGGCACCCACGATGCACCGATCCGCACACCGATCTCCGCGGCGGTCAGCTCTGTCGGCTGCACAGCTTCCATGGCGGAGAGATACCCGGCAAGCGCATCTTTCTTTTCGGCCGGCAGCGCTGCTTGCAGCGCCTGCAGCATACGCAGCTTTTTGCGCACATTGCCGGACAGAAATTCCTCAGCGGTGACATAGGGATATGCCGCCAGATCAAGCTGCGCCGGACTGATCTCCTCCGGCGTAAGACCGCAACGGACATTCCGGTAAATGACCCCGGAAAGCTCCTGCACCAGCTCGTCCTCACTTTTACCGGACAGCTCCGACATAAAGCCGAGATCCACCTGCGCTTTTTCGGAGAGAGATACCGCCAGCGCCTCCGATGCCGTATCCACCTGCGTGACCGGCTCATGCGGGCGAATGGTGCGCTTGGTGAACATATCCGCCTTGCGGGCGAAATTGCCTTCGTTGACGAGCACAGCAGCGGATAGCTGCTGTCATCCGAAAAGGCAAGGTTGTTGCCGCGGGTGTAAAGCCGCCCGTATTTTTTGACATAGGCATCGTACAGCCCGTTCAGCTTCTCCTGCTCGCGCCGGATGATCTCATCGGGATGGTTCTCCGCCTGGTACTCGATGAGCTGACGGGTGCAGTCCCGCAGGGCGATCATGCCGCGCACTCGGTTCTCGGTGGTCAGCGGCAGTTCGACCGGCTCCATGCGGCTGTCAATGCGGAAATACAGCTTGCCGTCTACGCTGGTAAAGCTGTAATTACGCACATTCGGGTCGGCGGGAATGGATAAATCTTCCTCCTCCGGCCCGTCCTGCTCATAGGTGGGGAGCCGGGCGTGCAGTTCGGATACGGCCTTATTCAGCAGGGCGGCAAGGTCGTCCCCTTCACGGGGCCTGCACACGCTGTCCACACCGTATTGGGTGCTCTCCATGACCATCTCGCCCAGCACCATTTCCGGGTGCCGGACGAAATAGCTGTTCATACGGATGCCGTTTTCATCCGTGTCCAGATGCACCCAATCCGGCTCGATGTCCACGATACGGTCACGCTTTTGAAGAAAGAGGATGTCACTGGTGACTCCCGTTCCGGCGCTGGCCTTGAAGGCCGTATTCGGCAGGCGGATCGCCCCGATGAGGTCAGCCCGCTGGGCCAGATATTTCCGCACGGCGGGGCTTTCCTTGTCCATCGTACCTTTTGAGGTGATGAAGGCGATCACGCCGCCCGGACGTATCTTGTCCAGTGTTTTTCCGAGAAAATAATCATGGATGAGCCAGTGATGCTTGTCGTAGCGCCGGTCAACGACCTTGATATTTCCAAAAGGCACGTTGCCCACTGCTGCGTCAAAAAAGCTGTCCGGTATCTCCGCCTTTTCATAGCCGGTAACGGCGATACGGCTGTTCTGGTAGAGCTGCCGGGCGATGCGGCCGGAAATGCTGTCCAGTTCCACGCCGTAGACCTTGCAATCCCTCATGCTGTCCGGCAGCATCCCGAAGAAATTGCCCACGCCGCAGCTGGGTTCCAGCACGTTGCCCGACCGAAATCCCAGCTGTTCCACCGCCGCATAAATGGCACGGATAACGGTCGGGCTGGTGTAATGCGCATTCAGGGTGGATGCACGGGCAGCTTCGTATTCTTCCTGTGTCAGCAGGGATTTCAGCGCGCTGTATTCGCTGCGCCATGCTTCGCTGTGTTCGTCAAAGGCTTGCGGCAAGCCGCCCCAGCCCACATAGCGGGACAGGACTTCCTGTTCCTGCGGCGATGCCGAACGCTGCTCGCTTTCGACCATCTTCAGCACGGAAATGGCTTCGATGTTCGCACTGAATTTCGCTTTTGCACTGCCTTCTCCCAAATGTTCATCCGTAATGCGGAAGTTTTCTGCCGCTGGCGGTTCGGGCGCTGGTTCGCGCTGTTCGGATGCGCTGGCGGACAAATCAAGCACGATATTCCGCAGCGCGGTTTCTGCTGCTGGCAGGAAATGTGCATTCCGTTCGTCCGCTGCCAGCAGCCGCTCAAAGCGCGGCAGACTTTCCGCTCGGAAAATAGGATAGCGCTGTGACGGGTCGCGCAGCTGAACGCTGAACGCGCTTTTTGCCTCGATCACAAAGGGCGTGCCGTCCAGATAGACCGTATCGCCAACCGCATAGGCAGCCGTTTCGGATGATGCTGGATTTTCAGCGGCATCAGCAGACGCGGCGCTTTCTTCGGCAGAAACAGGTTCGTCTGCTTCTTCGCCTTGCTCCGCCCGATTTTCATCGTTCGCATCCGGCGCTGTTTCCTTTGGGAGGGCATCTTCGTCTGCTTCCTGCCTGCCAAAATCGGCCATTGCATCCTGCGTCAGGTACTGCCCCTGGCGAATCAGCGTGTCAATGCGCGCCGCCGCCTTCGTCCACTGCATTTTGACAGGCGCGCAGCCGTTTTTTTGCAGCACAATGCCCTTGCTGTCATGCGCTTCATTGCTGCCATCCGCACCGGATACCGCAGGAGAACGCCCGCCTATGCCATACTCTTCTTTGAGGAAATTCGCTTTTTCGGTCATCGAGCGTGCAGGCGTTTCGGTGAAATACTGGTAGATGCGCCGTTTGCCGCCCGACATATTGCCGCCGCTGCTGAGCGTATCGTCGATTTCGTCCTCCGTGATGAAGCCGTCCGGCTTGGGGACTTCGGCAAGCAGGGAGTCATAGCCGCGCCGCGGAAACGCCAGCTCTTTGAGCGTGTTCAGGACAGCCTCCGGGTTGTGGAAGGGAAATCGCAGTAGGTTCCGATTTTCCCGCGCATCTTCCGCAAACTGCGCTGCTTCTGCTGTCAGCCTTGACAGAAATTCCGGGTTGGCAAGCTGCTCCGTCAGCCGCGCCGTTTCTTCGGGGAAGCTGCTTCCGCGAATGCTCTTCATGGCGGGAAAATAGCCTTTGCCTTTCTCCGCCATATCGTGGTACATGTACCAAAGTCCCTGCGCTGCCATTGCCCGCTCATGCACCGGAGTCTGTGCCAGCTCCATCATCCCCAGAAATTCGCCGGATTCCAGCAGCTCCCCGATGCGCCGTGCGGCATCCGCCCATGCAATCCGCTGCGCATTCGGTACATCGCGGGCGCTTTTCCCGCTGGCAATCCGAATGCCTCTTTCGTCATACCACGCGCTGTACGGTTTGCCCATGTACATCATGCCGAATCCGCCGTGATAAATCCGCGGAAGGCGCTGGGCAATGGTTTCAGGCGAAAGCTGCTTGGCAAAGTCCGCCGTGACCTTCATCCGATGGTCTGTCGTATTGCTGCCGCTGCGCAGAAACTCATCCACCACTTCCTGCGGTACAGAAAAAGCGAAGGGTGCTTGCGCACTCTCCGCCTCAAAATTGTCCACCAGTTGAATCTGCTCGTTTTCTGTCGGCAGGAAAAAACTCATCTGCTCTGTTCTGCTTACCTTGTCGATCCCCATCATCATCGTGGTTGTCATTGCACAGGTTCAGTCGCAGTCCGCAATTCGGGCGCAGGCAAAAAAGCTCAATGAAAATCTGCTCGAAATGGGGATCCATCAGATGGACGCAACGTGGGAGGGACTGGACGACGTTTACCGCTCCATTTATCTGAATGAGGCATTCAGAGAATACCTTCTGCACTACGGGCAGCAGACCGGCCCGAACGCTGCGGCAAGCGAATCAGATCTGTTAAAGCGGGTCTTTCTGTCAAGTCTGAGCAGCCGCGCGGATCTCTACAGTATTATTTTCGTTGATAACAGCGGACGGCTTACATATGCGACGCGGGAAGAATCCGGTTCCGTTCCGGAGTATGCGGACGCTGCGCTTCCGGATGCGTATCTTACCTGTCTGGAACCCGATCAGATGAACCGGCTTGACCGCGTCCTGCTCCCGACCTGTGTACATATGCCGCTCCATAAGGTCAGAAACGGTGCGGGCGAATATGTTTATGCGGTTGCACGGCAAATCGTCAATACAGAGCAGCATTTTGAGCAAATCGGGACGATGTTTATCACGGTAAATCTGACAGGAATGAAGCAGCTTGCGTCGCTTATCCTGTCAGATCAACAGGCATATGTTTATATTTGTGACCGTGCGGGGCGGGTGTATTTCGATTCCTCCGGACAGCTGACCGCCCGGACGCTGCCCGAGGAAATGATGGTATTTAAGGACGGTCTGTCTGAGCATGAAATACGGCTTGACGGGCAGGCACATATGGCGCTTTCCGTGCAGTCGCAGAAAACCGACTGGGTGCTCATGACGGCGATTCCGGAAACGCTCTACAGCTCCGACGCAACGGCGGTATCCAAATCCATTTTGACCGCGCTGGTTCTGGCGCTTACCCTGATGACTGTGGTTACAGCGTTTTTTGCGACCAGGATAAGCCGCCCGATCGAAACGCTTGCGGATACAATGGAGCATATGAACCTGCGAAAGCTGGAGCACCGCGTTGCGGTCGTCGGAAACGATGAGATCGCACGCCTGAGCATCAGCTTCAATACGCTGATGGACAATTTGAGCACATCCATTCAAAACGAATATGAAATGGAGCTGCTCCAGAAGCGTTCCGAGATCCGCGTGCTGCAGGCGCAGATGAACCCGCATTTTCTGTATAACGTGCTTCAATCCATTTCAAGCCTCGCTATGCTGGATAAGGTATCGGAAATCATTACAGTCTCGAATTCCCTGGGGAATACGCTCCGTTATTGCATCAACAGCAGCCAGCCGCTCGCGCCTCTGCGCGATGAGATCGCACATGTCACCAACTACCTGACAATTCAGACAATTCGCTTCGGCGACCGGCTGCGGTATGAACTCAGTATTCCTGCCTATACCCGTGACTATCTGCTTCCGCGAATGAGCCTTCAGCCAATGGTGGAAAATGCGATCCTTCATGGCTTTGGGGAACGGCAGGAGCTCGGGACGATCCTGATTCAAAGCTGGGCAGACGATTCTTTCCTGACCGTGGAGATTACAGACGACGGGGCCGGGATTGCGCCGGAACGGCTGGACGCGCTGAGAAAGAGGCTCTGCGGCACTGCCGCAGCCGATACCGAACACGGCGTTGGCCTTGTCAATCTCAAGGCGCGTCTGGCGCTTCTGTACGAAAAAAACGGACGGCTGGAGATTGACAGCGAGGCCGGAATCGGAACGACGATCCGTATTATCGTTCCGGTAGGAGGTGAGCAGGTGTGATATATCATGTGCTTCTCGTTGAGGACGAGCCGGTTATCCGGGAGAGCATCAAAAAAAGCATCCATTGGGATAGAATGCCCATTCAGCTGGCCGCAGAAGCGGAAAACGGCAGGGAAGCGCTGGCGTATATGCAGACCATGCCGATTGACATTGTAATAACCGATATGAGAATGCCGGTCTGCGACGGCTCCCAGATGCTGAAGCAGATGGAATCCCTGCACGCCGACCTGATCTCTTACAACCAGCTGTACGACATCTACAACGACTACGACGGCGTGGTGAATGTGAAAACCATCAACGACAACGCCGGCAAAGCCCCCGTGCAGGTGGATGACCGCATCCTGTCCATGCTGGAGCTGGCCCGCCAGATGTACGACACCACAAACGGCAAGCTGAACGTGGCCATGGGCAGCGTGCTGAACATCTGGCACAACTACCGCGAGGCCGCCGAGAGCCACCAGAACGAGGCCGACAACACCCTGCCCACTCAGGAGGAGCTGGAAGCCGCAGCCCAGCACTGTGACATCAACAATGTGGTGATCGACGAGCAGGCCAAGACCGTGTACCTGGCCGACCCGGAGATGTCGCTGGATGTGGGCAGCGTGGGCAAGGGCTACGCCGTGGAAATGGTGTGCCAGGCCGCGCAGGCCCGGGGCCTTACCAGCGCACTGGTAAGCGTGGGCGGCAACCTGCGTGCCATTGGCAAGAAGCCCGACGGCAGCCAGTGGACCGGCGGCGTGGAGAACCCGTGGAACGCTTCGGAGGTGTACACCACCGACTCCCTGTTCGGGGCCGCCATCAACATGAGCGACATGGCACTGGTGACCAGCGGCGACTACCAGCGCTACTTTGTGGTGGACGGCAAGCGCTATCACCACCTGATCGACCCGGACACCCTGTGGCCGGCTGCCTATTTCAACAGCGTGACTGTGCTGTGCCCGGACTCCGGCATGGCAGACTGCCTGACCACCGGCCTGTTCTGCATGCCGCTGGAAGAGGGCCAGAAGCTGGTGGAGTCGCTGGACGGCGTGGAGGCCATGTGGTGCACTCCGGACCAGCAGGCGATCGCCTCCAGCGGCTGGGAGAGCCACACCCGGAAGTAACCGGAAATTCCCGGAAATTCATCTCATAAGCAAAAGCCCCGTGTGTTCACGATGCGGAACACACGGGGCTTTGTTTTTGCTGTGAGTTTGTCGGCTCAGAAGCCGGTCGGCGGGACGTAATAGCTGGGCAGGCCGCCTTTCTGGCTGGCTGCTGCCTGCTGGCGCAGTGCCGAGCGGGTGACCTCGGCCCAGGAATACTGGGTCATATATTCACCGCGGTAGCTGCTGATGGTGGAGCGGTCTCCCCGCAGGAAGTTGTAATAATCGCACTCCACCTTGCTGGTGTCGATGGCCAGCGTACTGCGGCCGCGCACCAGCAGCCCGCGCACACCGGCATCCTCCAGCGTATGGCTCAGGTCAAAGATCAGATTGCGCAGATGGCTGTGCAGGGACGCCGTGTCGGGCTTGTCCTCCCAGAGCACGGCCAGCATCTCGCCGTTGGTGCAGGTGGCACCGTTGCGGTCCACCAGATAGGCCAGCAGCTCCTTGCTCTTGCTGCGCTTGAACGAGAGCGGACGCCCACCCACGAACACTTCAAAGTTGCCAAAGCACTGCACCTTGACGCCCGCAGGCACATCCTCGGCCGGATACCGCAGATTTTCCAGCACATTGCGCACATCAGCCTCGTTAGCCGGTTTGAGCAGGAAGCCGCTGACAAAGATCTGCAGCGCTTCCAGCGCATATTCCGGATGCTCGGTCACCACGATCAGATTGCAGCGCGGCTGGATCTTCTGGATCATGCGAGCCAGGGCGAGGCCGTTCATCCCCGGCATCTCAAGATTCAAAAAAGCTGCATCCATCG